>Ga0163152_10001756_pt1 | contig 33329 bp, 41 predicted proteins | sample OliLakLV19MP8IB2_FD_148635 | JGI IMG/M metagenome (GOLD analysis project Ga0163152, IMG submission 148635) | Freshwater microbial mat bacterial communities from Lake Vanda, McMurdo Dry Valleys, Antarctica - Oligotrophic Lake LV.19.MP8.IB-2 | ecosystem: Environmental > Aquatic > Freshwater >...
GAGCGCCAGAAGGTGTTACAAGAGCGCCCCCGGTTGTATCAGCAGCAATCGCATATTTAACTCCGGCCGTATCTTCTACGATAACAAAGTCTCCGTTATCAGTAGCGGCCTTCGCTTCGAAAGTAAGTGTCTGCACTTCGGCGACAGGCTTAGTCAATGCTACGGCATACGAAACACCGGAAGCAGCCGAAACGATAATAAAATCTTGATGTGCAGTGTTTGCTTTTGTATCGAATGTCAGGGTTGATACTTCATATACCCCCGAGTCGAAAGTTTTGGCTGCCGGAGTGTTAACGTCCCACACCGCATGAACGGAATACGCTCCGTCCATAGCCGCTACATCAAAAGGCGCGCTCGTTTCCGTTGTTACTGCGTTTTCGTTCCTTAGTATTTCTGCCGATTGAACCTTCATTTCTCGCTTCCTCGTATAGTTATTTTTATAAAATTAACTTCCTGTGCCAACATAGTAGGTCATTGTTTGGCTACGATTCATACCTGCGGCCGATCCGTTTGCGAATGTCGAGGTTCCTTCGGTTCCATCACGATAAATCGAAATGTCACCCGCTGTGCTAATTTGCGCCAGCCCCGCATCAGCAGTTCTTGCGCCAGAATTGAGCATCTCGCCAAGCGTACATCCCTGAGTAACCGTCAGAGGACGAAAGCCGACTGGTATTTTTGTATTGTTTACTAAGGCAGCACTACTCACCGTTGGCGTTGCTGTGCAACTTGGGAGATATAGCGTAACCCAATCGCCGACTCTTTGAAGTCTCAAGGTCAGGGAGCCAGTTGTCCCCGCACCAGTAAATGAGAATGTTGAGCTAAAACTTGTGGTAACGCCGTACGGCCAACATGGTTGTAGCTTTAGGCCCCCGGTCACTAAGGTGTGCGTTCCCGACTGCGAGCCTGATGTCTCTACGTATGTACCAGCTATCGCATTCGCTAACGAGGTAGACGCGTTGAATGTATTGGTAGCAACATTCGCAGCGTAATATGTCGCGCTGGCACTGAGCCCCGTAGGTAAGGCCCCGGTGGTTGTTAGATAAAACTTGTCGCCGTTTGCCATTCCATGAGAATTCAGAGTGAATACACCCGGAGTCGCAATTGTCACAGTAAAGGTGCCGGTAAAATAGTTTGCTTTAACGTCACCAAGCAAATTTGTAGCCGTAGCCGTTCTGGTATTAGAGCTATTTCCTATGTCGGTATTGAATGCGTTGAGTGTCGAGCTTGCCGCCGACGCCCAAGATGAAACAGTTCCATTAGTGCTAAGAAGCTTTCCGCTGTTTGCCGCCTGCGAAGGGAGCAGCGTATTAAGTAGCGCATCCGCTGTTGCCGCATTTACTCCTGTCCCGCCGTTAGCAAGAGGAAGCAGGCCCGTGATAGCAGTATCCGCTGGAATATTTGTAAGAGTATTAGATGATCCGCTAATTGTCTTATTCGTGAGTGTTACCGAAGCAGCATTTTTAGTTGCATCAGAGGTGTTATCTACATTCCCTAGCCCAACTTGGGATGCAGTAACAGAGTGAGGATTCGATATGCTTGATGTGTGCGAAGTTAATGTGCTTGATGTAGCTCTTGTGTCAACGTCCGTTTGAAGTTCGTTTAAAGCACCTTGGACCGTAGTAGCCGCGAGGTTTCCACTTGGTGTATTCGTTAACGCAGTCCCAGCATGTGCGTCCGTTGTGTCGGCGATGTGGTCTGATAGGGATGATGCGTTCGTATTAATCTGAGTTTGAATCGCCGAAGTCACACCGTCAAGATAGCCGTACTCAGCATTTGATACCGTACCAGTTCCGATATCAGCCGCATTGATTGCGCCAGGCGAAAGGATGTTCGCTAGGACTTTCCAGTCTGTTGTTGCTGCGTGGTATTGGATGATAACGCATTGGCTATTACGGTTTAAAACTAAAGTAGCCGCGCCCTTGATGGTTTGGGCACCGTTTGGAGTAATCGTGATGTTATTTGTCGCTGCGTCTGGCTTGCCATCGACAATTGCGAAGATTTGCCCATCTGACCCCGCTTGAAGGGATACAGCAGTAGCACCGGCAACAGTTAGATTTATAACAACCGCGAAATCAGTTGCGTTCGCCACAGTAACGGGAGTCGCAACAGCAACCCTTACCGCCTGCTTCATCTGCTTTGTAACTCCGGCCCGATCTCGCAAGGCTATGAGAAAGTTCGAGAGAGAAGGCCAGTTTACTTCGCCTGAAGTCGGGATTGAGTAGGTTGTTCCATCCCATGAGCCTGAGGAAGCCATTTGATAACCTCAAAAAAAAGGGGGAGGGCCAAGGTTTCCCCTGACCGTTCCCCAAGTTTTACATTACTAAGTAGCGGATTCGTCGTTGATGCCAGAGATATAAAGGTTTTGATTCGGTTCAGCAGTGAAGATGTATTCATCGCTGAATGACTTGAACTGATAACCAGCTTGGTTAGTCAATTGCTCGATCAAATCTTGTCCCATTCCAGGAACTTTGAAACCGACTTGAGCTGATCCCGATCGATGCCAAACTTCTGGTTTCAGAACGAATGCATCGCCTTCTTTTACGTTGCGAGTCGCTTTGACGGTGATTTTTCCGGTCTGAGTGTAAAACTCAATGTCCATGAATCCGTTTGCAGCGTTATTTGGAGAGTAGGACTTGTCGTAAACACGAAGGCCAGCTTCGGTATTTGCGAGAGTTCCCCAAGTTCTAGGATTGACGTAACAATTAACTGCGCCTTCAAGTCCGCCACAGTTAACAGCGTTAGCCATACCTTCTTGCAGCTTTGCAAGTGTAAGCTTCCCAGAGCAAGCGTACAGATTGCCGGCGAACAACTCATATTGCGAGTTGTTGATGCCGAATACAGTGCCCGTTGTTCCGAGGATGTACTTAACGCCGAACATTTCGCCCTGAGTTTCCCAGCCGTCGAAAACAAGCTTGTGAGAAGTTGCGGAAGAAGCTGCTACGGGAGTGAAATCAACTTCGATGTAGCCGAATTGCGCATAAGGACGAACCAATTTGCCAGAAGCCACTACTAAGCCCGAGCTAGTTGCAATTTGGTTGACTTTGATTCCCTTTTTGCCGACCCAGTGGCCAGCCGCGAAAGATCCGGGAGCCAAAAGAATCATCTTACTTGCTGCGCTGATTCCGCCTGTAGCAAACACGATTCCGTTAAGAGTCGCCGCGCCCGCTGTGAAAGAAACACCGCGATAGGTCGCAGTTGCATATGAAACATATCCCAAGCCTTCAGTCGCTTGGCCGTACCAGCGAGAAATTTCTTTCAAAGCGCTGTGCGACTTCAAATTGTTGCGAGTGATGAACTTTGTAGCTTCCATGAAAGCGACTTTGTCGCCCATTGATCGTGAGATAGTGGCGAAAGGGAGGATAGAAGGAAGAACCGAAACATAAGGCTCAACTTCTGTTTGTTTCACAGCGCCAGCGATTGCCGGGTTGATTGTGAAAGCGTTTTGAGCTGATCCGCCGAAAGTGATTCCGACTTCTGCGCCCAAAATTACGTCTTCCTTGAACTTGTCGCCGACTTTCCCCTTTTCTTCCCAAGGAATGTCTTTTTCTAACTGCTGATCGTTAGGAACCAAGTCATGGTCCTGGCCGTATGTCTCTTTGAATAGATCAATTACTGTATTGTCTGATACCTGCATTGTATTTAACCCCTTTCGAGTGTTTTAGTTATTTAGGAAGCCAATCGATAAGAATTTCGATAGTTCCAGCAGCCAGAGTGTCCATGTCAGGACTGTTACCCCAGTCTACTTTCAATGCGATGTTACCATTAGCGCCTACTGCGATTTTTGTTTCCAAAGTTGAAGCAGTTAAACCGGTTGAAACTTGGTCTTGACGCTCAACCAAAGTGTTAGAAGCTGAGTAGCAGCGAGCTACCATGTTCAAAACGCTTCTAGCTTGGCCGCCCATATTGACGATAACTGCCATCGCATCAGCGCCCATCGATGTAGCATCGAAAGCTGCAAGCAAGAACTCGTTAGTCGTTCCAAGGAAGCTATCAATAACCGCTTGCGAAGCAATAGCATCGAAAGCAACTAAGCTTGCGCTATGAGCTGGGATAGCAATTACAGTTTTTGCGGCCGTTAGTTTGTAAAGAAGCTTCAGCGTTTGAGGCTGAGTCCTATCCAATTGGTCATTGTATAATGCTAAATCTCGCATCGTCTTTTTTCCTTTATGCTTGTTTGATTCTTGAGTTGATCCACTCGTCAATTCCTAGCTTCTTCTTAGCCTGTGGAGCTTTCGCGTCCGAAGGTTTAGTACGAACTTTGGAACGATCAGAGAGGAGTTGATTTGCTTGGTACTCGGAGATTCTTTTCACAATATCTAGTCCCAGAACTTGTACAAGCTCCGGGGTTTCGAGCTGTGGCAAAAACTCTTTGATATCTTCATGGATCGAGGAAACTGCTTTCTGAGAAGCTTTATCGGCTGGCAAAGATTCTTTCTTAGCATCCATCCTGGCCATCATCTCATCGATGATTCTGATGACTAGTCTCGGAGTGGGTTTTCTACCCAAGGCTTTCAGAGCGTCCCCAACTTCCTTGTCGAGGTCTTCGTGGGCCTGCTTAAGAGTCGCTTCTTTTTCAACCTTAGCCCTCTTGTCGGCATCGTCCTTGTCTTTATCTTCTCGGTCTTTAAGCTTAGCCTCGAGTTCGCGTGCTCTAGCCTCGCCCGGATTTTGTCGCCTTAGTTCCTCTTCCTCAAGATCTCTGATCAAGAAATCTTCCATCAGCTCTTTGGCTTTCGCCTTGCCAAGCTTTTGGGTTAAGAAGGATAGATCACCAGCTTCCAAAGCCTGTTGAACTTGCTGAACGGATTTTTCTTTCTGAGAAGCTTCTTGGAAACGTCGGTCAGATGCTTGTCTGATCTGATAGTCCCGCACTAGCGTCTCGTAATCGATTTCTACGTCCTTGCCGTCAACCTTTACCTTGTGTTTAGTTCCCATAAACGGATTCGATGACTCGCCTTCTTTCGATGGTTGAGCTTTCGTTGGTGTCTGTACTTGCACTTTGGGAGTGGGTACATACTCGCGTTTTTGGTTGCCAGAAATAGCGCCAGGAGCACTAGCGCCCCCAGCAGCGTTCGCTGCATCAGACATTAAGTGCCTCGCCGTTATTGAGGGTAGAGGTTATGAATTCATATGATTGGTATAAGGAGAACTTATAGTAACTTTAACACAACTACAAGGAACCGTGACACGAGAGGAAGAATTTGCGCGCCTAGTTATAGAAAAACAGATGAACTTCCAGCGCCTCGGTTGGTGTCGGAGTCGATCCGTAAGTCACCTTAACGGCTAGCTTACCTTGGGAGTCGTACCACCAACCAAAACTTGTAGAAGTCTCGCCCTGTTTCACTATCCTCATGACCTGAGCCGCGGTCACATGCCCTGAAACTTGAATGATCTGCTCAGTGTCATGCTTAAGATTTACTATCTTGATTTCGCCTGCGAGGTTGTCGGCAAGAGTCACCCCATTCTTTAGCGTTCTGATCACTTCTTCTACGAACGTCCCCATATACTGAAAGAAGTCTGGGATCTTTTGCCCAACTTCAGTTGCTAGATATTTTGAGATTTCCAGAAGCCTTGAGATTGTAATTTTCATTTAAGATGCGCCTCTGCCATGTGGATTAGGGCCTGGAAATTAAGACTAGGGCAACACTCTTCAAGATATTTTTTCGCAATCTCAAGCTTTCGCTCTAAGACTTTAAGTTTCTCTGAAAAGCACGAGCACGTTCCGTGAGCTTTACATTTTTCTTCTGGTTCCATTTCCAAAAACCTTTCTTTCAACTTGAGTAAATCCCTGCTTTGGTAGAATCGGTGCCGTTTTGTTGATAGTAGGCGGAATCCATTGCGTCTGAGAAGGATAGTTCCCGGCCGTATATGGCGAGGATCTATCGATATGTCTCGTGCCATACATAAAAGCTGCGAATGCGTCCATGTGGCCCAGCGTATTCGATCTGCTAAAGTCTGTTCGATTTTTATTGAAAGTACCAGATCGACAAGTTTGCACAAGTAGCTCACATCTGGGATGAATCAAAACTTTGTTAGTGGTGAAACGATTCGCGGCCACATTGATGTTAGCTTCCCAGTCCTCTTTCGTAGGAGTTCTGATTTCGATCCCGTGTGTCTGAGAGATATCGACCTGAATCTGTCCAGAGGCGTCCACAACGATCGACTTCACATCGTACTGAGATAGCCATCGCTCCTTAAGATCATCCGTTATCTTCTTGGTCGATGTGTTGTGTGGCCACCAAATCTCATCGATCCAAAGATCCTTCGCTTGTAGAAAGTCATGACCGACTAGATAAGCTGCCGTGAAGTCCCTCACTCCGCCCCAATCTGCATATACTTCGAGGTTTACCGGACTTGGGATCTCAAAATCTCTAACGTGCAGCAGTTGATCGAAGTCGGGAGCTAGGACGATAGATCTGTCCCTGATGACTTGGCATAGATACTCACGCTTCCAGTCATCCGTATGAACTCCGCCAGCCCTTCTTACGCAAGCCTCGAACTGTGCCGGAGTTAGGGCCGTATTATCGTAGATGGTATAGATATAAAGGCATCCGCTAAGCTCAGCCTTGGCCATCGTCTCGGTGATAAATGGGTGGTCTGGAATCTTTGGCGGGGTAGTAAGAAAGATCATCTTTCCGGCGTCCGAGTGGGTTAGTGCCGGACCAAGATCTGAGCGCATCGACTCCATATAACTATCCGGCGAACTATCGACCACTTCCTCGATGTAGATATTTTGGAGTGTCTTGCCCCTTTGAGAAGATGAGTTAACATCGAAGCCCCCGATTATTAACTCTGAGTTTCCTATGTACCATCTCTTCTCGGATTTGAGCCTTCTGACCACACCAGGAGGAGCGTCCTTTATGATCCTCTCAAGCCTCGGTACAACGATATCCCGGCATTGCTCATAAGTAGGCCCAACTATCATTATGGATCGATCTGGGAAGCGTAGGCAGTCTTCCACAGCCATAGCTACGCCCATGAACGATTTTCCAAATTGTCTGCTGCAAAGTACGACTGGTTCATCGACTTCGGGAGGTAAGTCTCGTATGGCATGATAGATCGGTAGTTGTTGGTCCCAGAGCTTGTACGATAAGCAGCCTGCATTCCACATGGCGTGAGCTGCATCGGTATAGCTAATCATTCCTTATTAGTTCCAACCGCCTGTTGCCTAGCTATCTGCCAAAGCACCGCCATGTTGTCCGAAGTCACCTTGATAGGCTCTCCCGACTCACCCGTTACTTCAATAGCCTTAAGAGTCGGATAGCAGTAGCTCATGAGTTTTAGCCAAACATCGATTTTTTTGTCGGGTCCGACTAGTGGTAGGAGCTTCATAATTTCGTCAATCGGGGATAGTTTCTCTTCGAGAAGTTGATCGAGTACCTTGCAAGAAGCCTTGTTAGTAGCTCCTTTTTTCCTACCCCCCGTTTTTGCCATCCCCTTTTTAAACATACTATAATTCTCCTACTTTAGAATTTCCGCATAACCGTTGCGGCTTGTGGAGCCATCATCTTCATTTCAAGCCCCGAAACCTTGTCGGTAAGAACTTTCAAATTATGAGTTGCCTGGTTATGCAGCTCAGATAAAGCCTCTTGAGCTTTCCTGATTCTCTCCTCAGCTTGGTACAAGGCTAGTCGGTCCTTCGCTCTTTGACGGAAGTCCATCGCGATAATCCCGCTTAGTATCCCGATAAATAGTCCGATAATAGCGAGAGCAGCTTCCATTTGTTCACCTTATGAGTTGCGGCATCAATCATTACCATAGCATTGATCTTTTTTAGATAACATTGGACTATATGCTAAGAGCAAGTCACATCAACACTTTGATATAGAAAGGAGTCAGAACATGGCTTCCAAGAAAACAGCTAAGAAATCTGGCAAAAAAGCGGCTAAAAAAGTTGCAAAGAAGGCCTGTTAATTCAGACTTTCGCCAGTAAAGCAGCTAGGCATCTGCTTGGTTAACTGCCTCACATCTTTTTTCAGAATGCTCACAGCCGTTTCCCAGCTCTAATCAACTTCATCCTCTCGGCTTTCTGATATGTCCCCGCCGTCAAACCCATCGCTTCAATTTCGGCGGATGAGAGCTTTCCGACATGCTCACGGCATCGGACTATCTGAAGCTCCTCGCCTTCTTTTGCCTCGCCCCATCTTACGTTGCATACCGCGCAGATCTTCATTTGGGTTTCTCCTCGCCGACCAGGCCGTTAACATCATTCGTTACCTTCGCCGCTATCACTCGCATCTCCTCGGGTTTGTTCATCTGCATGATCGAGTTCATCGCTTCCATCAACTTTGTTGTCGCTAGTGCTAGGACATCCGACCCCCTCCACGGTATCCCCTTGTGGCGGTCTATCAGTCTGAGAAGTTTTGGATTCATCGCCAACCCTTTTTGCATGACAAGATTTGCACACATTCCCCGCATGAAGTTCCGGCATGAAATAGTGATTTTTACACTTCACACACAAAAATATTTTGGTCGCCGGATCAATCTTTCTCACGCTTCCATTCGCATTGAACACGGATGACTTATCCATCGGCAATCGGTCTAGTATAGTTTTGTTTTTCATTGAGCCCTCACCCGGCAAACGCCATTACCTCAAATTCAGTTTAGCAATCCCAGTATCAATGCCGAGTTGTTGCAAAATCCAGAGAATCAGAATCAAGCACAGAACCCCGATGATCACTTTTTGAAAGGGCTGTGGCATTGGAATCTGAAGTACCAGCCAAGCTATGAAACCAAAGATTGCGATTGTGACAATTAGACCGATGATGCTCATGTTTGCTCCTCTAAATTTGATAATTCGCGTAGTCGTTCAAGTGTCGTAGTCTCGATCATTCCAAGTTCTCCCGAACGCGACAAATAAATTCACCTTCCACATTGTGTTTATCGGGCAGTGCTTGAATAGTCCCATCTGGCATTTTGTAAAGCATGAAATCCCTTGGCTTAGGCTCAACTTCCCAATCAGCTAAAATCTCATCGTAACGGAAAAAATCAGTGTTTTTGGCCACGATCCAAGCATGACCCGATCCAATTACCCTATGCCTTTTCCCCGATTTCAAAGCTTCTATCAAAGTCATTTCTCACCCATCATTTTTTCAATTTTACGTCGCTTTTTGCAGCCTGAGCACTCGCCCTCATCCTCTAAGCAAGAGCATGGGACTTCTTCAAGCAGGTAGCTAAGCGCAGTCGCATAGTTTTTAGAAACCTTTTCAAGCTCCTCGTTCCGAGCACGAAGGAATTTAATTTCTCGCGCTTGCATCAAGATTATTTCTTCATTTAGTTCGCAATCGTTCATTCCGCATTCCTCAGAAGTTCCAAAAGTTTCTCGGATTGAGCGATGTAGGCGATTGTTTTAGCAGCAGAAGCATAAGCGGCAGCATAAGCGGCAGCATAAGCGGCAGCAGCAGCAGCATAAGCAGCATCATAAGCAGCATCATAAGCAGCAGCAGCATAAGCGGCAGCATAAGCGGCAGCAGCAGCAGCATCATAAGCAGCATCATAAGCAGCATCATAAGCAGCATCAGCAGCATAAGCGGCAGCATAAGCGGCAGCAGCAGCATCAGCAGAAGCAGAAGCAGAAGCAGCATAAGCAGCAGCAGCAGCAGAAGCAGAAGCAGAAGCAGAAGCAGAAGCTCGTATTTGCCTCCACGCTACAGCGCCACCGCTTAATTCAATTCTCAGCGCATCGGCTACAAGATCGCAGCTAGGATGTCTTGAGCCGCACTGGCCACTATCAGTCATAAGGAAAATGAAGAAATGGGACTTTACATCCGATAAATCCGCGCCAACCGGAATCGCCTCTAAAAAACGAGTGGGCCATGTCATCGCTAAATCGTTCGGTATATGTTCAAAAATTCTATCTTCTAAATGGGCAATGGCAACAGGTATCCCCAACTCAGTTTCATAAGCCATGTGATCGTTGCTATGCACTGTGCATCCCACAGCACACCCTTTCCCTAACTCCCAGTACGTTCCCTTTACGATCTCGTCTAGCCGCATGTGCTCTGCGACTCTGGCTAAGTATTTTTCTTTCACCGCTGAATCGTTATGAAATGCTCGCATTGGTTCTCTCATTTCCGCGCCTTCTTCTTCTTATCCATGTCCGCAATCAAAAGCCCCTGAATGTACCTTGAGTACAAAATCTTCGACTTGAGGTATTTAGCCAAGTTTGGCGGTAGTGCGATGCTGAATCGAATGCATCTTTCTTTGTCCGTTTTCGGCGGTCTACCTGATTTTTTTAACTCGATCATTTTGTGTCCCCTTCGTTGCCGAAGAGTACGCTCATTAAACTCGCGCCGACAATTGCGTCAATGCCGTCAATGCCGTTAAAATCACCGACTTCAATTTCGTATGCCGCATTGCTCAAGTTGACATTAGACAAGCAAGCGATATCCATTTTGCGCGTTACTTCTGCGATTTGCGCCTTGTACTCAACAGTTATCTTAATCATTTTGTATCCCTTAGTTTGTTTGTTTCCCTGGCTACAAACGGAATATAAGTAATACCATAATTAAAGTCAAGTATTAAAGTAACACTTAAACAGCGCGGCCGTTCTTGCGCGTTGTCGGCTAGCCCCCTAGCCTAACCTCAATCGCCCTCGTAGTCATCGCGCTAAGCGCAACCAGTATACGTTTTAGTTCGTCCTTGAGTTGCTCGCATTCCGCCAAAAGCCTGCTCGATGTTTCTAGCTCCCGATGATACTGCTCGCTCAATTCTCCGCATCGTTCGCAATCGCTCATCTATCTAACTCCGCTAGTGCGGTCTGTAGATAAAGCATGTTTGATGTGGATGAAACAGTGAGAGCAATGCGGGACTCCTTCGCCACTTTTTCCAGCTTTTCGTTTCGAGCACGAAGGGTTTTAATTTCTCGCGCTTGCATTAAGATTATTTCTTCATTTAGTTCGCAATCGTTCATTCCGCATTCCTCAGAAGTTCCAAAAGTTTCTCGGATTGAGCGATGTGGGCGTTTGTTTTAGCAGCAGTAGCAGCAGCATAAGCAGCAGCATAAGCGGCAGCATAAGCGGCAGCAGCATAAGCAGCATCAGCAGCAGCAGCAGAAGCAGCAGCAGCATAAGCAGCATAAGCAGCAGCAGCAGCATCAGCAGAAGCAGAAGCATAAGCAGCATAAGCAGCATAAGCAGAAGCAGCAGAAGCAGAAGCAGAAGCGGAAGCAGAAGCTCGTATTTGTCTCCACGCTACAGCGCCACCGCTTAATTCAATTCTCAGCGCATCGGCGACAAGAGCACAACTAGGATGCCTTGAACCGCACTGGCTACTATCAGTCATAAGGAAAATGAAGAAATGGGACTTTACATCCGATAAATCCGCGCCAACCGGAATCGCCTCTAAAAAACGAGTGGGCCATGTCATCGCCAATTCGTTTGGCAGGCCTTCAAAAATTCTATCTTCTAAATGTGCAATGGCGGCGGGTATCCCCAACTCAGTTTCATAAGCAGAATGATCGTTGCTGTGTACTGTGCATCCCACCGCGCAACCTTTCCCTAACTCCCAATACTCACCCTTTATAATCTCATCTAGCCGCATGTGCTCTGCGACTCGACTAAGGTATTTTTCTTTAACTGCCGCATCATTATGAAATGCTCTCATCAAAGCCCCCATTATTTCTGCCTAACCTTACTAACGCCCTTCTTCTTATCCATGTCCTCAGTCAAGAGCCCCTGAATGTACCTTGAGTACAGAAGCTTCGATTTCAGATATCTAGCTAGGTTTGGCGGTAGTGCGATGCTAAAGCGAATGCATCTTTCTTTGTGTGGCTTAGGCGGTCTACCTGATTTTTTTAACTCGATCATTTTGTGTTCCCCTTCAATGCTGATATTGCCGTTGATCTTGCCTACCGTAACCGTTTCGGGGTATTCACCTCTTTACCGCAATAAATACAGCGTCCTATTTTTCCCCCGACGCCCCTCCATGGGACACACGCACGTTTCATCGTCGCACCTTTCCGGCAAGCTTCTTTTTGAAATATTCCCTAGCGATAGGCTCTGTAACATCCTCAATACAAAGACGCCATGTTGCCAAAATCCCACCTCTTACGTGACCAGCGTAGTTTCTAGCCAGGACATACACAGCAAACGTACCGTTATCCCGCACGAGTCCGTAAGTTGTTCCAGCCTGATTTTGTTCTACATTTATCATTTTCATTTCGTTTGTTGCGCCTGTAGGTACTTATTCGCCTCTTCAATAACGTCGCCTTCACCTAAACCTAGGGCAAAATTGACCGCTTCGACTTCTGGTAAGGACTGGAAACAATGCCAAGCCGCTGTGTGCCAAAGTTCTGCATTACTTTTTTTTACTTTTGCTACAAGGCTCTTGGTGATTTTCATTTTGTATCCCTCAGTTTGTTTGTTTCCCTGGCTACAAACGGAATATAAGTAATACCATAATTAAAGTCAGGTATTAAAGTAACACTTAAACGGCACGATTTTATCCGCGATTTCTGTTTCACTCATTTCTGCACTCCCAACAAACACTCAAAAGCCGGCCGCCTTTATTCACAACCCAGCCAGTATTCTTTCTGCACTTACGACGATGGATTAAGAGACGGATGAATCCTAGTATGCCTGGCCCGAAGGATTTCATGCGCCGTCTCCCGCCGCACCTTTCAGGCGAAAATGCCTGGTGTACTGCTTTCCAAACTTGTCTCGCCATTTGACGCGCCAGGTTTCTTCTGATGTTTTATGAACACTCATGATTTTCTCCGTTCAATGCCTTCTTCGCATTAAGCGGATCACATCCAAAGTTTTATAGCGGACGTTTTTCTCACCGACGTCATAAACTTCAACGTTGGCCCTGTTGTCTCGGATGAGCTTCAGGAATGTCTCCATCGACAAATCCATCCGGCGACACAGCCTTGCGGCCTTCTCAAACGTCCACTCATCGACCCAATGGCTCTTGGGATCTTCTTCTATTCCGTTGTCAAAGAACGGGCGAACGTTATCAGCATTCTTCGGTGCGGTCATATTCGTAATCCTTATATTTAACGGCCTGTTCTCGCTCTTGAGCGTATAGGCGCATTCTCTTGTGCTTGAGATAAATCAGCGCCAAGTCGCTTTCGGAAAGTTCAAGCCAGTACGGTTTGGTCTTGCCGTCCAAGGCTTCTTTGCCGCTTAAAACGCGGTTTCTCATGCCTTCTTCGATGATTTTGAAAACCGCCTGTGGCTGTGTCGCTAGCTCTGAAACAAGATCGACAATCGCCCGAACCTCATCGCATTCAATTTCGTCGTCCGATCTGCCAATCATTGCTCGCCTCTCTTTCCAAAAATTTTGCATACCCATTCGCGGAACCTTTCCCTTAAAGTTCTTCTTCGATTGAAAACCAGGTAGGTCATGTCGATAACCGGCTCGTTTCGTTGTTTCATGCGTAGTTTCATTTGTTGCTCTTGCTCGTAGTTATTAGTCCGATTCTCGCATCTACCCAAATCGGCAAAAGCTCCTCGCTGCCTCGCCTGTTTTTGTCAAGATTTATAGCGTCCTGCGATCGCGGATTCTTTACTGATGGCCGATGAATGAGAATCACCCCGTCCGCATCCTGCTCTAGTGAGCCACAATCTTTTAAATCGACTTTTCGAGGTATGCGTTCAACGTCTTTATCAGCCCCTCGATTCAATTGAGCACATGCGACCACAACAATTTTATGCTCTAGGGCAAACTTTTTTAGTCTCCCCGATATGTCCGTAAGTTCGTGAACTCGATTCTGCCATCTGCCGGAAAGTTTGAGCTGCTGAATGTAATCAACAAAAATAATGTCAACGTCATGCGTAGCCATCGCGGCCATAACCGTTCTAAAGATCTTTTCGAGGTCCGGCATTGCAGAGTCGTTAATCTGCATTGGTAGGCTCCTCAGCTCTTCACACGCTTCGTAATAGCGTCCACTTTCATCGGCATTCATCTGCTTCTTCAAAAGCACCTGACTATCAATAGCTGCCATCCTCGATATAAGCCTTTCCGTTAGCTCGTGAGCATCCATCTCCATTGAGAAATAAAGGACCCTTTTTCCAGCTTGTGCAGCTCGTAGCGCCATTTGCAGCGAAAGCATGGTTTTTCCTACCCCTGGCCTTGCACCTACGATATAAAGGGAGCCTCTTTTCCAGCCCATACCTAGCGCATCGTCAAGCCCACCCAAGCCAGTCGTTACGAAATCATCCTGCAAGCTGCCTAAATTTTGCTCAGCTTCCAATTGCCTGTTTAAAGCCTCTAATGCGAGTTCTGATGCGCCCATTGTCCTCCGCATAGTGAATGACCCACCGACCATCAAAGACGCTCCAAAGGCGCTATTAGCCTCTTCAGCGACCACCTCAGGACCGACGTTGCCTTTGCCTCTCAGATTCGAGCGAAGTTCCAAAGCTTTCAAATCGACCACGTCTTTTGCGACTTCGCCGAGAAAAGTTCTGAGCAGAAATTTGGGGCACTGGACGATTGGCGCGTTGATGCTGATTTCAGCGAGTGACGTTGCAAGCTGTCCGCCCCCCATTTCTTCGTTTGAAAAAAACATCGGGATATTTTCTAAGCAGGCCAAAAGCCCGCGCTCGTATGCTTCCTGCATCCCCTCCCAAATTTTCGGAAGACTTGGAGAACTAAACAGCCCGGAATAAACGCCGTGAGATATCGCGGTTTCGATAAGCGTCTGCTGTTCGGTTAAATCGCAAACATTCGCGATGTGTCCGAGAAACCAGCCCTCTGCTTTTTGCCTTGCGTTGTTCATTGTTGTTTTTCCTGGTCTTGGTTTTCTGTTTCGTCATCAGGCCAATTCGAAACATTGAAGCCCTGAGCCGCATACTCTGCTTTTTGTTCTTCGTAAGTTTTTGGTTTTGTAGAAGCGGACAAAGCCCTAAATTTTAGCAGATAGGATTCACAGCCTTTGAGACAAAAGCCAAGAGGATGGCAATTTTCTTTAAGCCAAGCGTCATCAAGCCCAACAAAAAACTTTACCAAGTTAACTGCGTCCTCAGCTCCGACCCTCGCTACGAGTTGTTTTGCTTGCCCAAGTACCACCGCATTGCAAGGCGGACCTGAGCCGTAACGCAAGCTGATCGATTCCTCGTAAGCTTTCCAAACTTTGGCCGTTGCCGTTGGCTCTTTCGGAGCCTTGATTTTGACGACTGTTTTTTTCTTCGGTAAGTGCGAGGGATTAGGAGCGACTGCGACCCCCTCGCTGTAGGGGGTTGTATCGTCTCGTACCGTTCCGTACCGTCCCGTCTCGTTCCGTACCGTACCGTTACGTAGGAGCACTTTTTCGTTAGGCAGTCGGATGCTGTAAGTAATCATTTCAAGGGCTTGCAGCAATTCTAGTGAGGCAGTGATGACGCAATGCTTGGTCTGTGCCTCAGCAGTGATAGACTTCATCGTGACCACTGCCTTACCACTGCCCTTGCAGCCCCTGGCCAGTAGTGCGAACCATGTGCGGAACTGCCCGTGATCTAGTCGAGCAATGCTTGAGCCATGCATGAGATCTGCCTCAACACGAAACCACGAAACGGCCCTCCCAATATCCTTCGGATTGTACTTTTTCCAGTTCAAAATCTCGTACTCTATGACCATATCTTTCACCACAAACACCCCCCAAAAAATGACCAAATTAAAACGGAATATCCTCAGGATTTGGCGCGTCATTCATATAGCTAGGAACCCCACTTTTGGGAGCCTCAGAACTAGATAAATACTCGCCCGCTTTTTCGAGGTAGAGCTTTAAACCGCCCTTCGTTTCTTTGCCTTGCCAATATTTTAAACACTCTGAAAGGTCTATTTTTGAAGTGTCCCCGAGCTTTTGGCCCTTTTTTATTTTCCCTAAATTTGATGATGCCTCGAAGTCTCCCAAAGAACCGACATCGTGACTTTGCGTAAGTGCCTTTGGAGCTTCCTGAATGGGATCTGGACTAGTGACATGAGCGTTTTCGTGTATTGGCCTATCTTGCTGAACTTGTTCGGCTTTTCGAACTTCTTGCCCCATCTCCGAATCGGCTTGCATCATCTCCTCGGTCGAATGAAGCCCTGACATTTCTTGTGGGAATGCTTTGCGAAGTGCCAAAGATTCAGCGCACTTTGCCAGCATAACCTCTCCAAACTGCGCCCAAAATTTATTGAGCGAACCGTCTTTTGTAGTCTGTTTATAGCTATCAAAACGCGCGACTGCCCACAGTGGCTCCTTGAATTCTTTGTGCCATACGCCGACTTTAGCGGCAGAAGGAGATTTAGAATTAAGCCACACATCGACCCACTGCCCATCGTCACCGCACCAAAACGGCCCAAGCTGTCCGCTATATTTTCCGGTCCTTTGTGCAATCAACCGAAACCCATCGATCGAAGTTTGAATAGACATCATTTCGCGGCCCTGCGATTTATCCCACCTTTTCACCGCATAAATTTGCTTTGTGAGTGGATCAAGCCCAGCGCGTTCGCACTGATATAAAAATAAACGCAACTCGTCATCAGTAGCGCCTCTCGCCACAGTCCTTTTTATCAAATCGACTTGATCGCGTGACATTGGTGCTAGTTGTACTGGAAGATTCATTTAGCGGCCTTTCTTTATATCGAATTTTAGTTTTCTGGTTTTAACAATTTCTGTGTTGCTGAGAGGATAATTCCCGCTTGCTAGTGCCTTCTTGATTTCCGCTTTGTTCCATTCGTACTTGATGGTTTGTCGCACGAAATCAGGCATATTCTTGTGGTCATCCTCGGTTGGCGCGTTACCGTTTACTACGAGGCTTCCAGGAGGGTTGGATAAGCTGATTTGAAACTCTTGACCTGGAAGCTTTTCGAACTGGCCAGCAGTCATCAAGAATTGGACATACTCCTCGAATCGACTGAGCTTCTTTTTGAGTGATGCCGATTGATCTTTATGCATTGATGCAAAACGCTCGTGTCGCTCGATCTCCTTTTCAATCTGACTATGAAACTCGACGCAACTATCAACTTTTCCGCGAATGAGGTTGCCAAGAATTTGATGTCCCTCGGTTGAGAGCTCCAATCTCCCGTCGTCCGATGCGACTAGAACATCGATCATTTCGGATAGAGGCATGTCCTGTCTGATTTCTGGGACGTTGGGAATTTGTTCGGAGTCCATCTTCAAACCTTCAATTGTAGGGTTATTACGTATTCTGACCATGCACTACACTGTTAAGCCGTAATTGATACATCCTTAAATACATCAAATCTATATGTGTTGCGTATTTATAGTACGTTCTATAATAGACGATACCCGCCCACAATACAGGAATGAGTAAATTGCGCGTGCTACTGAGAAACAACCTAAGAAAGTACCGAACCGAGCGCGGCCTAACGCAAGGCCATCTGGCTGAACTTGCGGACATTTCGCTGAATAGCGTGAACTCAATCGAAGCAATGCGCCAATGGCCAAGTGACACCGTAATTGCAAAGCTTTGCAAAGTTCTCGAAATCGAAGACGAAGCTCTATTTTATACTCCCCGCCAGATTTCATCAGAAACAATCCTTCTGGCCCTTGCTGAGCAAATGGGCTTCGACGTTTATGTGAAGCGGAAAGCGACATAAAAAAGGAGCGGCAGCACCCCACGCACCACCGCCCCCACCCACAGACTAAAATATTCAGTGATTCTGATTTGCTGCGAACGTCTCTCGCCAAAGACACCGTTCGTTAGCCATGCCATTCACACGTCAATGTGTAATTAAATTATTAGTAATCTTCAATATAATATGAAGAATAATAATACTATTAGGTGCTTACAATATTCTTTAAAGGAAATATATTCGTGGAGACTGTGACAATTGAGGTTTTTGACCTGGAAACATTTAACAGGATTTTCTCGAAGAACTTCACCGCCCTACTCGCTAGGAGTGGCGTAAAAGGCTTTGAGCTAGCCAAAGAAATTGGGGTAAGTCAAAGCAGCGTCTCCAAATGGCTCAACGGGGTTGCATTCCCGGATGGTAAATCTATCGATAAAATGCGGAAGCGATACGGTTGGACAACAGACGACATGTTGAGCGAGCGCACTAATAACACCGATACGATTGAAAAAGAGACCCTGATAATAAGCATCGCGGATCACCTCGGATTCGAGCGGCCCAAGCTAAAAAAGAAGCCAAAGTGATTGTATCAAGCCCTCTAAAATACGAAAGCCCCGAGAGCTAACCCCCCAAGGCTTTCAACACATACACAAAACAATAATCATCTGGTCAGGAACAACCGGAACCTAAACGCTTGAACCATAGGCTACAAGCGGTTTCCAGAAGATTTACCATAATGTAATGTTCTGGGATGCCTGATAGCCACGAATTTACATTCGCAGTTGAACCCGTCGCCTGGTCGCGTCCAAGAGTCGCAAGATCGGGCCACATGTTTAACGCTCCGAAGATGCGGCTTGCACAGCAAGATCTTAAGTGGTTGATGAAATCTCAGTTCAAACGGTTTCCACTCGCGGGGCCTTTAAGAGTGGGAATCGTGTTTTCGATTACAAAACCAAAATCCGTTAAACGCGATATTCCCGCCGTTAAACCCGACATTGATAACCTGATCAAACTTGTTATCGATGCCGGTAACAAAATTATCTGGGAAGATGACAACCTGATCATTGAGATAACGGCTAGGAAAGAATACGGAGAGCCTAGGATAAGGCTAACTGTTTCCGAGCTGTGAAAAGCCCCCCGCCCACATAGAGCGAGGAACCAAGGAGGAACGGCAGCGTGCGTAATACCGCCGTTTTATGACGCAAGGGAAATGATCTGTTTCGAAATTCCGCACCACTGAAAGTGCATGGCGTCCGCCCTCTTCCACTCGCCGCCCCAAATGAAACCATTATCGGTGAAGCATCTGATAAAAGCGTCGGACCAGTCGGACTTTCCGCCCATAGGGTTTAGCTTAGCATTGAAGTCTAAAGCCAGCGCGTAACTGTGCGTCGATAATTTGCCCAATGATCCGCGCTCGTAACGGACGTTATAGCAGCCGTCGAAAGTCTTAAGCTCCGAGAATGTACCCGAGCAAAGTAGATCTTCCATCGCAGCGCCCAGCGGTTTTTCGAGGTCTTTATTAACGAAGATTCTTTCAACGGGCTTTCCGCTAACCGCGTTATTTAGAACTTCGACGATTTTTTTTGGTGGGTAGTACGCTACAAGCCAGCTACCGGACCCTGGCCAGTAGAGGCGATTATCAGGAGCCATCTGAATCTTTCCGTACCGTCCAGATGCCTCTTCCATATCTTTGGGTTTAAAGGACACTTGGTTTCCTCCCAAAAACAAAAGCCAAGCTATAGCCAGCTCGGCTTAAAATCCCATTGCTCGTTTATAGACTAATTTTATCACGCGGCGGGCTTAACTAAAACTTCCAGATCTACATCCAATGCTTCTGCCATGGCCTTAACGACATGGTTATCCCACTGGTTTTCAGTTTGCTTGCTCCATGAGCCTAAAGAGCAAATAATGATCTTCGAAAAGAACTTCTCGCTAACGAGTCGAATCATCAAGCTGACAAGTACCTTAACAACTAGATCCATCGTCTAACTCCTTTTCTAGGTTTCTGATTTTCTGATGTGCTACATCGATATCACGAGACATTTGAAAAAGTTTTCTCACAACGGCATATGACCCGGTTCCAAGGCTTCCCACTAGCATCAGCAACACGCCCGTAAGAATTTGCTGGGGGTCTATCATTGCGCCCCCTCCATCTGTGCCATGTATTGAACAAATGGAGCATACTCAGGATTTTTTCTGAGTATCAAAGAAATTGTCAGCCCTAGTTTTTTTGGTCCCTGCTTTTGAGCCTCTTCCAGCGCCCCGCCATACTGGGCAGCGAATTTTTGCCCAAGCATGTGGCCACTCATTGCAGATAGAAGCTCAGGATTTTTTTTCTGTTCCTCTTGAATCATCCTTGATGCTAACTGAGGAGTGCGCTCTAAAGCGTGTCGAATTGGAACCGCAATGCTCTTATAAATCTTAGTGTCGGAAGCATCCAAAGCCCATTTGTAAATCATCGGCCCCGACCGATCTATCACGGCCCCGCCAACAGCCCCGATAAACGGTCCCACGACTGGAACCTCTGCCCCGGCCTTCACTAGAAAACTAGCCGCCGCTTGGCCAGTCATTGCCCCAAGGTTCACGTTCCTAGACCCGTGTTGAAAGCCCTTTCGAAACATCTCTTTCATTGCAAGATCATCGTTCATTTGAACAAAATTGATTCCCGACTCATTACTTAGCTCCTCAAGATCGCGTCTAAGCTTGATTGGATCTTGACCCGCTGATCTAAGCCTTTTTAGGCTGGCCTGAGCGTTATTTTCTTTGAATCTGGTACTAAATTTAGTCCGCTCTGCTAAAACATCCCGCTCTTGTCTGAGCCTTTGAGCACTAGCGTATTCCGGTAGCATCTCAGATTTTTGAGAGAATGACGGGCCGGACAAGGAGCGTTGCGATGACATATATTCTTGCATCGGCCCAAGTAGATCGGAGTCGGTCCTTTTTTCAAGTTCCTGCAATACCTGTAAGTCTCTTTCTTCGAAAGGTTTCCCAACTCTTTGCAGAGCCTTGTCAGCCCTTCTTTCATCGTTAAACATCCTGCGAGCTACCGAAAGAACCTTCATATCATCAGCAACAGGTGCCATCGCCTCAGCGTAGCCCGGAACATCTTTTTTCATCGCAGCATCGATATATTGGCGAAACTCCAATAAATCCATCTCGGCCATCGTCCGTTCGCCGGGTATTTTCGCCCAAATTTGACGAGATTGGTCATCTAAATATTGGACGATACGCTTCATCTCCTCTGGCCTAGCCGCTTTGTCTCCGATATCGTCGAACCAACTTCTCCACTGCTGAATAACGGCCATGTCCTTCTCAGCGCCTGGAAAAGAAGTGTTATTAAATTTATAGCGGTTAAGCTTAACAGTTAGAAAAGCCTTGATTCTTGGGAGTGGTATTTCGACGTTGGACTTAGCTAAAACATCAAAAGCCTGTGATGACCCAGCCGATACGCGCTTGCCGAGTTTATCAACCGATTCCTTAACTCGACCGGCCAAAAATTCGGGCGGTCTAGTACCCTTTAATTCTGTTCTTAATGCTTCTTTCGCCCCTCGGTACTCTAAATCAGCTTCCCTTGCTGCATCGTCCGCTGTTTTGTTTGCGCGTCCTATTTCGTCCGATGCATCAACTACCTCATCGTATAAATTTTCTTCGCTTGCTGCGTTTATTTCAGATTTTCTAGCCCTGTACTTTAGAGCTGTGTTTTTTGGATCATTGATCCCAAGAACATACTTGGGCAAAGCCCCTGATAACCCTCTCGCGCCTAAGCCGACTCCGCCGGCAAGAGCGCCAGCCGTTAAAGTCGCATCAACCGCGTTATTTCCTCTAAGTCCGGCGTCCGTTCCAGCGATAGCCGCCTCACGAGTAACGACCCCGCCCACCTCGGCTAGTCCCTTACCAAAAGCCCCCATTTTTGATGTTGGCTGACCCAAGGGGATGCCTGTTATTTTGATCGGATTGACCATCGACCCAGCTATAGCGCCCATAGTCGCGCTTCTCGGATTGCGAGCGTCCCACTCGCCTTCTCGCTGTTCCCTATCGGCCCTAACTGCGTCCAAGTCTCTTGTTGAATCAAGGCTATCCGCGACGTAATCAGCGCCCTTAGCAGCAAGCTCGCCGATGATAGGTACACTGCGAGCCGCTTTGTAAAAGGGATAGGAAAACCCTTCTGGCTCGTCCATCAATCCCGGAGTTCGTGCCTTCTCGATTCCAGGATCTGCGCTTTGATACTTAGACCACGGGCCGGGAAGTCCGTTATCAAACGATTCCGGTTCAAAGTCATCTTCGATCTCAAAGTCATCTTCGCTCACGGCATGACCTCATATTTTGTAGGATCGATAAATTGAGGTGAAACGAATCCGATCTTTCCTGTTGTTATATTCTTAACGCGAACTTTTCCCGCCGGAGGAGCTTTTGGGCCAGCCGATTGGGCCGGTGGTGTATCATCAGGGATACTCGTATCACCAGAGCGAATTCTCTTGGCCCGTTCCATCGAACTCCTCGCCGCCGCCTTCATGGCATTCGATTTTTGCGCTACTTGTTCGTCGAACATATCGAAATCCCGCCCGATCATGCTTCCGGGTTGCCAGGGAGCCTTGAACATCTCAAGAGCGCCAGCCAGCCGCTTACTTTCCTCAACCCCTACGGCATCGGGACCAAATACCGAATTTAAGCCCTTCACCATATTTCGGCCTGTCATTTGAGCTTGGTCAAAATTTTTGGCATTTACTTGGTTGCGATAGACTTCTAGTTCTTTATCCAAATAACCTGCTATTTGAAGCTTCTTTTGAGCGTCGGTTTCATTAAGTTTAGCCATGTCTATGTTTGCTTTGTCATCGCCCTTGGTTTCCACTCCCATCTCATAACCAACCGGCAAGCTATCCGATTTAACTTCTCCGGTTTTATTGTTCCGCATAAGATAGGTTCCCTTTGGTCCCTTTGCGTCCTTCAAGATCTCCCAAGTTCCGGCCGATGCCGTTGGCGCTCGTTCCGGCCTAAACTTATAGCCATCAAGATTGGTCGGATTGCCTTCGTTATCCAAAAGCACTGGCTGGCCATTTGGACCCATAATGTCGTTATTTAAACTGCGCTTTTGAGCTGCTTTTTGCTCAAGCTGCTTTTGCAGAATCTTTCTTTTTAGCTCACGGTCTGGGATGCCATCTTTATATTGCTGTTCCCTAAAATCTCGGTCCCGCGAATTGATTTTATTAGCATCTTGCCGTGACTCAATCCCAGTGATGTAGTCCGCGACTCGAAGGTCATTCATGTTCGATCGCTCTTCCATGCCCCGAAGCGTTCTGAAATTCTCGTAAGCGCCCTGAGTCGTTTTATAAAGCGCATCGTTCATTTTTGGGATGATATTTGACTGAGCTATTTTGCCGTTGAGACTACCCGCCATCGCAGCGCCTTCGGACATAGCGCCCAAAAACGAACCGACATCGTGTAGAGCCATCTGATCGACAAAAGCCTTCTCTCCGCCTTCGTAAGCGTTTTTAGAAGTTACATCAGCCCTTCTAGCTGCTTTGTCCTTCAAGTAAGAATAGAGCATACCTTTGAGGTTTTCTTGTTCTTCGTCTTTTAGATATCGATCCATCATCCGCCCTCTTATTTAAAAACGCCCATGCGGTCATCTTCTCCGGGATACACTCTTCGACCTGAATAATCAGCCCCGCCGCCGTATCCGTAATATGGTTCTTGAGGAGGTATGCCATCCTCATCTTTGGCCGATTTATACTTCCCGTACATCATCGCGCCAGCAGTAGCCGAATCTGCTACGCCGCGAGTTGTGTTATTGGCATCCGTAGCTCTTGCGTCGATCCGATTGATCGCGACTTCACCAAGCCCAGCCTTGCCCCTAGTTTTTTGCACAAGGTTTTCATACATACGCTGTTTAAGATCGTTCTTTTGCCCTTCGATACCCAAAGCATTTTTTCGGTTATTCCACGCCGCATCATAGTTAGCCTCTTGGCCTCGGTTGTATCTTTCGACTTGGTCAATTCGTGCCTTGTTTTCAAGCCCAGTGTTTCCATCCGAAATGCGTTGAGCTTCTGACAAGTTTTTATCTCGCGCCGAATTGGTTACGTTTGTCCGGTTGTTTAAATAATCCTGATAACGCTTCGAAGTTCTCTGATTGAAGTCGTTTATAATCGATGCATTTTGAGCCTGTTCGCCCATCTCTGAATCTCTTACCCGCCCACCAAGAGCCGCCGATGAATCAAGTGCAGATAGCTGATTTCTGTATGACTCAGCCGCTGCCATCCTTGACTCAAGAGCTTGCCTTTGCATACCATCAGAAGTTCTATTCATCTGGGAAGCGAGCATAAGCCCCGAACCCATCTGACCTCGTGACTGCGCATCTTGAAGGATATTATCTTGGGCGGTTTGAGCATCCCGCCGCGAACGCATCGATGATTCATCCATCTTCGCCGCAAAATCAGGATCGAACTCACCGGATGCAATCTTTCGATATCTGCCCAAAGCTTCCATCTGAGCCGCGCGTCCAACCTCAGCGTTTTGAGTCGCCTCAACTAGCTGAGGATTCGCCTCTTGTACGAATGCGGCCATCTCGGGAATGAACTGCCCGACTTGCTCGTACATTTTGGGAGTGATTCGTTCCATATTCAAAGCAGGGCCAGGGATATTAGCCGCCAACTTTGGATCGTCCCAAATCTTTAGATCGAACTCAGGTGGGACAATGGCATTAAACATTGCCTCAATTTCTTTAAGCTTTTTGTCCCCCGCCTTTCGCGCTTTTTCGGATTGATAGTGTTGCATCAAGCCTGATACGGCCTGAATTGCTGCGCCAGCTAATAGAGCTATTGTGACTGGATCCATTTTTAACTATCTCCACTTAGTTTTGGAAGCTGCTTTTATCGACCCACCAAGAGCCTTCGCCCCTTTGGCGATTTTTCGACCACCGGCCTGTAGTTTGTCTCCCCGCTTTTCAAGAGCATCAGCCGGATTAACTGGCCCAACAATGTCCTCTGCCCACTTAGGCAAATTCTTGGCATCATTCATTGTCTCTTTCTTTTTTCTATCAATCTCTGCCTGGTTATTTTTCGCGGCATCTTTATCTTTAGACGATTGCTGTTGAGCTTCGAACCACTTCCTATAAACATCAGCCGATCTAACCTTTTCCGCTTCCTCGGCCGTATCGGCATCAATCGTTTGTTGGCGTTTCAATGATGCTGCATCACGAATCGAATTTTGGTAGTCATTGGCGTTGAAACCAGAGTTTAAAACAGAGTCAGCAGTTTTTCCGACACCCTGGCCACGAGTGAAACCAGTGTCTCCACCTTTACCCAAAAGCCCCATAATGTTGTTAAATTGAAGTGACTCATTGTCATCAACAAAATCTCGCCACTGCGTTGACGATCCATCGGTTGTATTGCCGTTATAGAATTTCATGAAATCGCCAAGGTCCAAATACCCGGCAAGTTCAGGGTTGTTCTTCGCAATTTCTTCCATCGCAGCTTTGGCTTTTGCTTCCGTAGTACCGCGCCGAGACAGTTCAGCCGCGGCGATTGAATCATCAAAAGCCCGCTCCTCGCCTTCGTTCACAGATTGCAAATTGTCAGCGTAGCCCTGAAGCGCCTCGCCGGTCCGTCCCCTCCAACTATCATACGCCCCGGTCTGGGCAGTCTGAGCCTCTTCCCTAAAGCTATCGCCCCCGATTCGGTTCTTCTCTTCAATCATCGCCTTGTATGAGTTCAAAACTCCATCGCGCTCAAGCTGAAAGCCCTGATCGCCCTTCAAAAGAGCGGAATCAAGCGCAGCCTCACCTTGGCTATACTCAGCGTCACCGCGCCGCCTAAAGAGTTCCTTGATGCCTGAATCATTTTTGAGAAGATCCACATCTCTCACATTTGTGTCTGTATTGAGCTTGATACCCTGCAAAGCTTGTGGCCGTTGAGAGTATGCGTTCATTAGGCCCTGGTCGCCTGTTTGGGCAAAATTTGCGACTGATGAATTTATCTCTTCGTTCGTTTTTTCGAATGGCTTAACCACGCCGGACATATAAGCATTCGCTTCGCCTTGAAGCCCAGCCGATGCATCAGAAATTCTCGTAGTCATCGCCCCAAGATTAGTAGGAGCCTGAGCCTTACCCTGATTTTTCTGCATGATTTTGCCAGCAGAGCCTTTTTGTACAGGAGCCGCAACTTGGCCAGGAGGAACAGCAGAAGATCCGCCGCCGCCCGATAAATCGCCCTCCGATGAACTTTGAAGCCCCGCCGAAGGGCCTTGAGGTCCGCCGTTTCCAACTTCGTTACCCTCGCCATTAAAAATATCGTTGTTATCAGTAAGGCCCAAGGCCCCCATGATGTTATTGAAAGCGTAAGCCATGGTTTAGTTCCTCCCCAGTAAATCGTCAGCAGGTTGAGCAGGTTCAGCCGCTTGCATTTCGAGTTCTGGCATCATAGGTTCAGATGATTCACCCTGAAACTCCTCAGGAGCTTGCTGTTGTTGCATAGGTTGCTGAGGCATCTCAGGGACTAGGCCGGTATTAGCCATCGCCATAAGCATAGGATCGGTTTCAGTTTGAAGCCTCAGATGCTCTAGGTTGTGGTTCATTATCTCCGTGACTCGTTGCCCGTTATTTCGGACATTCGGATCATTCAAGAGCGCGTTATGCTCGTAAATATGCTTGGCATGATTATCAGTCGAAAGCGTCAAAACAGGCGCGCCCTGAATCAGCCGCTCATTCTCTGACTGGATCAAATCATTCTGAGAAAGCTCAGTTCTGTAAAGTCTTTGTAATGGCTCACCCTCGAGGATCGAAACGTAAGCTTGTAAGTTCTTTACTAGCCCCTTCTCCAAAGCCTTCTCAGCGATATCAAGACGGCCAGCAGTCGATTGCATAAGCGGATTGATGGTTTGGATCTCAATCGACTCGATTGGAGAAAGATCATCGGCTTTGAATGGCTTCATAAAAGATTGGAAGTTTTGGCCGGTCATTCTCACAAGGCGCTCCGTCTTTGCAAAACGCTGATAGTTTTTCACGGTCTGGAGCATGATCTTTTTTAGGATGACTTGGAGATTCTTGGAGTAGCTCGATAAAAACTCAAGTGCGTTCGTCGTTAGAGTCGCAATAGCTACGCCAGAAGTTGACGCCGGAAGTTCTCCCCTCACAGCCGCATTCACAAAAGAAAGTTGCTGCATGTTTTGGAGCAAGATCTCTGGAAGCTTGAAAAGCTCAGGAGCCGATTGCAGTAAATCAAGCTTCGTAGGAAGCCCACCGCCCGGAATGTTTTGTGGATTGTATGATATGAAGTTCATGCCATAGAGTTGATTGACTTCGATATCTGAATTCTTTGGAGTCGCGATATTGATCACGCCCAAAGCCGTAGAATTCGTAGCAAGAGCCGAATAACAAGCGTCCATCATCTCTTGGCTGGGCAGTAGGTTACTGAACATGGGATAGCCGTAGCCGATGCCCTCGATAGGCTCAGCCTTGAGCTGTTGAATGTGGTCTAGTCCTTCGTATGGGTTTACATCGTCATAGATGATGCATTGCTCGGATGCATAAACAAACATTCTGCCCTGAGGTAAAGCAGGAGAAGGTTTTACATAAAGCTCATAAACGTAAATCGTGTCCCTTGTGTCCCATGAGAGGATCCCGCTACTTGTTAAGGAACCCTCATGAACACTCGGTATCTTCTTAAGTTCCTCGTCAAGCTCAGGATGCTGAGCTATCAGATTCCATCGGTTCCTCTTGACTCGTACCTGAATCCATTCCTGATCCTCCCAATCTTCAATTGAGTGGTCGAACATAACATCGAAAAAAGATGGTAGGCGGATCTCGTTATCGCCTTCGTAAATTACCGACTGCCCACCGTCCTCTAACTGTTGCACTGCCTTAGGCTTTCCAAGATCAGATCGCCAAGTCGTCATGATGTAGCTAGTGCCTTGAATTAGCCCACGCTCAACAAGCTTTTCTTGCTTAATATCTAGGGTAGATCTTTCAACAGTCTCAGCAGAAATAGCGTTCGCAATACGAACCGACTCCGTAACATCGGACTTTGAGACGCGCGCAACTGCATTGAATGCCAATTTTGACTTAGTAAGAAGCGTGACAAGCGAACGAATTTGACCCCGCGCTTGTGGTACTGACATTTTTACCAACTCGCCTTTATCGCCAGCAAAGTTTAGGGAAGTCTCCCAGCTTTGAGCGTCAAGAACGGTCGAGTTGTAGGCATATGTATTTCTAGCAACTGCACTAGCCAAAGGATTCATATCGTATACGAACTTCGAATCGTTTCTCGCGATTAGTTCGCTTGCTAGGTCTTTACCTTCGAAGGAAAGCCAATACTCAAGCCGCTTGTTACTCATTTGCTGACTCTTTCCCGATACGCTCGTACCGTATAACTTAAGGCCTGTATGTCCATCGGCTCGCCGCCTTCTCTGTGCGCGAGATAAGCTTGAATAAATGTATTTCGCTGCTGAACATGTGGAATATAAAGCCTGATCGGCGGACTTGGCTCAGTCGAATAAACTGAGAGAATGGTTTCTGATAGGCCCCAAGGAAAAAAGCCCCAAGGGAGATATCCCCACCCCTCGGCCCCTCTTACTGCGCTGTAAAGCCAGTCGGTTTCTTCTGATCCGCCCACGAATTGGCCTAAGAATGTCAGAAATAGTCGGTTTATATTTGGTGTTCTAGTGTAAATCTGAATCTCAGAAAACTGCTTTCCGCGCCCAACAAGCCCAGCGTGAAAAGGAGCCATCTTGATTTCCGAAACGTGCCTCTCGTATAAAATACCGGCCGACAACGCGACCATGTTGGTCACTCGGTGAAATGTAACAGTGAAATTACCAGCCGATACCTGATCCACACTCTTGAGCCTCGTTATCACATCCTCGAAAACGATGAAATCTCCCGCGAGTGGAGTTCTATCGGGAGAATTTAGGACACCAGAAAGTTGGTTCGCTACTACGGAAACCATCGACACAGCATAGTTTTGGTTGCTGTAATCAATCTTGGTGTTTTTCTTCCGCTCCTTCATGATTCTATTGTCGGTAGAAATGAGGAAAAGTACGTTCTCAGGACCAACAGCCCCGCCAGAAAAAAGCATATCCGACTCTGTCCAAGTGTCGTTTATGACGTTGTAGAAGTAGCTACCAGTCTTTGTGGTTTCGTTCGGTAGCACAGTCGAAAGTCGGTACGTCCTATCAGTCTCGTAACCCACAGCCGCCGTTGCTGTATCTAAACCAACCACGCCAGCGATTGGCTCGAAGCGGTTTTCGATTCTGCGAGAAATGATATCCACTCCCGTGTCGGTAGCTGAGCAAACACCTTCGACCGCTTGAAAGTGAACCCGGTTATTAAGCACAGCCGCGCTATTAGCCGCCTCAGTCGATACGGTCGCATCAAGCGAAGTGGCTTCCATATTGTCTGGCCGGTTGCCTGTAATCTTAAATACACCGTCCACTTTCAGCACGATAACTGAGTTCCTGAGGGGGAGGATTCGCTTGATTGGTTGGTTCTTACTGCCCACAAATATTTTGTTTAAAAGCGGCACAGCCTCGCCCTGGCCAATCTTTGAGATATAAACCGCCGATTGCTCGGAGTCGTTCGTTGAACTTACTTGTTCCCCGGTAGAAAACGATGCAGGTAGGACCGGAAAGAAAGCCCCGCCAGCGCCAGACGTGCTTGCCCGGAGTGAAATCGTTCCAGTAAAGCCTTTTGCTGATATGCGTGTTTGTCCGGGCGTGTCGGTGATTCCTGAAACGTAGTTGCCAAAGGCAATTGCCGAAGCGTCGCGGTTAATTGCCTTAACGATTCCTTGCGCCGTATTGCGAAGCTCAACCGCAGTTGTTCCGCTCTGGTCAAGATGAAATATTGAATAGGTTCCATTGCTATCGCCTTGGAAATAGAGATAAGAAACCGCGCTATGTGCAATAGACGCCCCGCCAGAGGTCAGAGATATTTCGAATGTGTCTGTAGTCTTTGACACAACAAAGTACGCGCCAGCAGCGAGAGAGCCGCCTGAAACGGTCGATACATAAATGCTATCCCCGTTTAAAAGCCCATGCCCCACATAATCAATCCGAAGATCACCAGCATCATTAGTAACTGAGTCGGATTTGGCGGTTCTATTCCCAATGCCCGTTCTTGCGACATATCTTCTTGTGGTACTGGAAAGTCCATCGGCAGATAAAACCTTTACCTCAATGAAGTCCCCGGTTGCCATCGCATCTACATCCGCTACATCAAGATCGACATAGTGGCGAGATTGACATTTTGCGTATAGGACCATGTTATTAAAAAGGCAAATGTCCTCGGCTAACGGAGGTCTTGCGTTCGCTTGGCTTTCACCCTCCCTAGAATTTGGATTGGTATAAAGCTCAGGAGCAAATTCGACTAGCACATCGTCCACTGTGTCAACGTAGCTTACAAAACCATCCGCGATCTCCGAGGATGAAAGTTTAACCTCGTCAATAAGCCGAAAGTCCGCGTCTGGCGATACTGTTGAGCCGGATGATTGTGTAGTCCGGTATACTTGATAAAACCAATTTTGACTCGTCGCGGTGATATCTGTAGGAACCGAAAATTCATATAAACCAGCCCTTGTTGCTGTGTAGTCCAGAGTGTTACCCGATAAATCATCTGCCCCGGTACTTACAATCGTGAAAGCATTCGCACTCGTTACAGTAACCACGGAAGTTCCCGCCGTTACTTCAGGAACCCCACCGGCACTACCAGAAATTACTATGCTCATTCCGCTTGTAAGGTTGTGGCCGGTAGATGCTACGGTTACGACGTTAGCTGTTCTAGTCCAAGCCACAGTCAAAACCTTTTGGTTGGTCAAAACAACCATATCGGATGGGGAGCCTAGAACTGCGTTTTGATTCGCGTCCTTTCGTCCGAATACTACTCTGACTCCAAGTTGGCACTGTCCAGAGATAGGGCCATTTTGGGACAGGAAATTACCGCGTACATCAAGAGCACTAGGAGCGCCAGCCTTGATAATGGTGCCATTATACGCATCAATTTTGAGCGTACCATCGTCAGTTGTGAAATAAAGATTTCCGCCTTCTTCTACTCCCCTCGAAATTCTCCCACCGCTCACGGTAAACGATTGACCCGATAGAACCGTTTCGGTCCCAGTTTCGTTTGGAGCTGTGCCGGTATTCGATAGGTACGAAATTTTGTTCGCATATACAGCAAAGAGCCGACTAGAGAATTTAAAAATCTGGTTGAGCGTCCCAGTTACAGGAGCGAAATACTGATAAAAGCCCCTTGTCTTTGAAATCACATCGTCGTCATTGATGACTATATTCAAAGCTTTTTCCATCGCCCCATCAGGCAAAGAAAAACTATTAGCCTGATCGAACAAGCCTAGAAACTTTCTGATTTCAGCAGTTGAATATGGCATTACGGAGTAAATCCTTTAAATCTTCCGCCAACCGGCCTACCTCGCAGTAATCCATTTCGATTCATGATTTTAACTGGCTCTGATTTCATGCGAGGATTCAAAATATTAGTAAGGTCCGATAAAACCATATCAGCCTCGCCTTTTAGAGCCGCCATGCCCTCGAAGTCGGATATTGCCCCAAGTACCCGGTGACAAGTCCAAAGCTCAAGAAGTGGGATAGCCTCGTCTGGTAGTTGAATTACAGGAGAAGTCTGTTTAATGCTGATGTAGTCGCCAGCCACAAGATCGGTCGGAACCGCCCCCGTCGCAAAGACGATATCGAGTGTATTGATGCCGGTTATCGCAATGTCCATAGAAAGAATAGAGGAGCCAGACTTGGCCTGTACGAAATCAACTACCGCGCCCGCGATCATGGTTGCCGGTACGTTACTGCATGTGACCGTAGAACCCGCAATAGACACAACAAGGGCCGCATCCTCCACTAAGCAATGCCTGGAGGGTTGCAGGGGATACCAGCCCAGCATTTGATAAGAGGCACTTACAGGAGCAGGTGATAATACGACTTTATCTCCTCTGAAATAAAAGCCTTCAGGTACGCCCGATGATGTGGAGTAATTGTGCAAATCGGAGATTTCAAGCTGGGCAAGATTCGATTGATTCGAAGTCAGAGCCGTTCCATGCCTTAGCTTAATTTCGTGAAGCGTCCGCCCAATCGACCTGTAAGGGATGCCGTAAGCGGCCTGATCTGCAACAAGCGTTTCGGTATAGTCTTTCAAAAAGAAGTTTTGGCGTACTTTCATCAAAGCAGGTACGACTTTTTCCCGCATCGCTTTATCTGACATAACCAAAATATTTGCAGAAGATAATAGCGCCTGATTCGCAGGTACAGTTATCCTTCGCTTCACATCCTCAAGAAAACTATCGACCGTTGTACTCATCGATTAAACCTTCATTCGCTTACCGGATTTAAAAGAAGGAATGGCTTTAGAAAGCCTAAGCTCCTCAGGTTCATTAGAAGCAAAGACTACTTTCGAAGGTCTTGATTCTTGTTCGCGAGATTTTGGTTGGAAGTAGGCCTTGCGCTTTTTTAAAAACTCTTCTTCCTCATCTTCCGAGCCATCTTCCATCGCAAGCTTATCGCTAGAAGATTCTTCCATGTTCTCTTCCGCAACTTCCGAAGCCTCTTCAAGCGTATCGTCAAGATCTTTCGAGGATAGTTCAGAATCCTCGCCATCTTCGGACATAATTTCACGCATCAATCGCTTGATTTCTTGTAGCTTCTCTTTTCTCGCTTCATCGTACATCGGATGCCCCTTTTTATGGTGTTACGCCTTGGATTCTAGCAATGATTGAAGTCCTACCAGCCGTAATCGTTACGTGCGCCCGGATGTAGCGATATCTTGCCGTGAGCTGAAAGAATGTTGAACTGTCCGCCGTTATATTTGCTGTCATCGAAGATATATCCAGCCAAGTAGCAGTAACCGCCGGATTCGGCGCGTCGTCGTTCGTTGATTGAAGCTTAACAACAGCCCCCGCTATTGATGTCGATGTGAAGGTATGGACACCAACCCCTTCGGCAGTGATATTTACAGCAGTCCCAACCAGTGCGTTCGCTAGACTTGTAGCCAGCTTAATGCTGGCCGCATCTACTGAAATTACGAAATAATCAGTCGCAAGTGAGAGCCCAGTGGGTAGCGTAGTGGTAGTGGTTAGCTGGCCCTTTAAGCCAGTCGTGAGGCCGTGAGCAGGAATCGTAATAGCGTCAAGAACTAGATCAAGTTCCGTCCCTACTCCGGCAGTAGTTTCAGCGGTTGTAACCGTCCCGGCCGCCGATTCAGCAGCATTTTTTGGAACCGGATTCGTTGTAACGCCATATGAAACCTGAGTCATGGTCATGGTGCCGTTAGCAGCCGCATCACTACTCGTAATAGCCGCTGTAAATCCCGTAAGATCATTAAAAGCAGTCTCGGCCCTAGCAGCTACATGCGCCGCTGTTGTGTCGCTTGATATATCGGCAAGGCCCTTATATGTCGCAGCAGTCCAAAGAACGCCCGAAGGGGCGACCGAAGCCACACCGCCAGTAGTTTGCACTCCCAAAATTCCGCCAGCAGTAGATTCATCGAAATTCTTAGGGACAGGATTAACAGCAGGAGCTTTAAGAACCTGCGTCAAGGTCATGGTTCCATCAGCAGCAGTGTCGTTAGTAGTGATAGCCGTCGTGAAACCAGTAAGTGCGTTAAATGCGATTTCGAAAAGTGCTGCAACAGACGCGGCCGTGGTTGCCCCTGAAATATCGACCAGCGCCTTTCGGGTTGCGGCGGTCCAAAGAGCGCCAGCAGGTGTTACAAGAGCGCCCCCGGTTGTATCAGCAGCAATCGCATATTTAACTCCGGCCGTATCTTCTACGATAACAAAGTCTCCGTTATCAGTAGCGGCCTTCGCTTCGAAAGTAAGTGTCTGCAC
>Ga0163152_10001760_pt1 | contig 33273 bp, 29 predicted proteins | sample OliLakLV19MP8IB2_FD_148635 | JGI IMG/M metagenome (GOLD analysis project Ga0163152, IMG submission 148635) | Freshwater microbial mat bacterial communities from Lake Vanda, McMurdo Dry Valleys, Antarctica - Oligotrophic Lake LV.19.MP8.IB-2 | ecosystem: Environmental > Aquatic > Freshwater >...
CATGGCGGAACGAGTACAACCATCGTCGGCCGCACTCGTCGCTGGGCTACCTGCCCCCCGCGGCGTTCGCGGCCAGCCTCGGCGCGACGCTGGCCGTGCCTCCGGTCGGGGCTTCGCCCCTCCCTCCGGCCCGGCCAGCGTGTGACCCCCGTGAACCTATCCTCGAACCCAGACTCTCATAGCGACTGGTACAGAAAATGGGGGCAGGTCAGTGGCAACCTCCAGCGTGTGCATCCGCCCGGTCAGGTCGTTTTCAGGCTGTCGGGATCATCGTACACATAGGTCACGCCGGTCTTGCCGGTGGAGGCGTATCGGCTCTACAGCGATACTCTCCCACTTCGTCGTGAGGCATCGGCCGGACAACAATTAGAAGGGTGGGAGGGGAGAGTCACTGTTTATCTGAACGATCTTCGCCCACAGCAAACAGAATGCCGCTCAGCCAGGAATGAGCACTGAATGCTCCGATAATGAGTACAATTGGACCAAGCGCTTTCGCGACAACTGGCGGAGACAAAAAAAACAACCAAAAACAACCAAAGAACATGAAGACAGGGAAAAGCAAACATATCAAAAAGCGAAATGCAAAGTTCGTCGGAAATTGCAGTCCGAATGACTCAATTGCTGCTTTAGCCTCTGCGGTCGCTCCCAGGCGCGTCGGTTGAGATGCTATGTACTTTGCCAGTATCGCAATTATCCGGTGCATTTGATATCCTTAGCACATTCCAAAGCGACAGATCGGTATTGCGGGAACCTGAGGGAAACTGGGCAAGGGGAAGGTCGGGCCGATCGGCGTGATTCGCCAAATCCCGGGCCCTGGCCTGAGAACCCCAGGAACCGAAGGGGCGACGGGCCTAGGAAGCCACGGAATATTGGGGAAAGTGCGACCAAGCCATCGTCCAAAGTCTCGCATACTTGTGTGGAGGCACCGCCCGCAAACAAAATCGCAAGCAAGCATTGCGAGTCCCTCTGGAGTTGGCAGCGTCCCCGTCAGCATCCCCATCAGAGCATCGTAGCTCATACCCAAGGCCGCCGCAATGCAGTTTAGCATACACATGCCAAAGCCTTCGCCGGGCGTATCCCACCAAGGCTGCTCGAGGCAGAGTGCCCCACAGGATAGACCGACGGCGATTAGACAAGCTCCGCAACCGACACACACCAACGTTTCGCCAGTCGGATCAACATTGACGAGTGGGGCATTCTGTACATAATTAGTCAAGCTCGCCCCATCCACATACCCCAGCGGATCTCTCCTCGTCCACCTCCCCAGCCCAAAGTGCAGCACCCTGTGCCGCACATGCGCGAGTTCGGGGAGATCGCCATCATGCTCGTACCCCGCGTACCCCTTGCGGTTGGCGATGTCGGGGGCGGAGAGTTTCCAGCGGCCGCCGACGACCGCCTTGGCGTATGAGGCGTTGAAGATCGTCTGATCGGCCGTGGTGACTGTGCCGCTCTTGTTGAGGTCGGCCCTCAGGTTCCCCGCGGCGTAGTCAGCGTCGAAGGAATTGCTGTCGGCCTTGGCGACAGCGCCGTCCTTGTTGTGGTCGGCGGGGGTGAGCAGGAAGGGCACGCCGTAGGCCCGGTACTTGTCCCACTCCTCGATCTGGCCGGTGTTGTCGAACACCGCGGCCACATCGGCGCGCCAGTTCTGCGCGTAGTAATGCCGCTGCTCGCGGGTGCCGTCACCCAAGCCCGTCCAGCCGCCCCCCCCGTTGCTGTCCTTGTCGCGCAAGACCACGGTATCAATATAGGAAGACCCGCCCATCCCCGCAAGCCCGGCCTGGTGGTTGACGAAGAGTTCCTTGGGCTCGCTGTCCGTGCCGCGCCACGTCCCCACCATCCGCCACTTCTCGTCGTACGCAAAGTGGTAGGTGGGGTCTGAGCCGTCGGTGGTGCCGTTGCCGGTGGCATCGTAGTGCCAGGTGATCCATGCTGGCTTTGCAGCTGACGATCAACTCGATTCACTGTGCAAAGGGGCTTCGCGCCCTTGCGACCCCCAATCTGGTAAGACGGCGGACCTTCTTCATACCCATCACCACCTTCACGCGGGAGAGCCCTCTTTGTAATGTGCGCAACTTGACGGACGCAACCCAGCGTAGCTGGAAAAGACCGCCCTTGACTACATCGACGCACGCAACGACGACGCCAAGCCCTTCATCTGGACCGCCGATGCCAATACCATCCTCGGCCGAGTCGCCAACAACCGTGCGGCTATCTCGAAGTCAGGACACTAGATCAGCCACACGTGCAGCAGCGCATCGGCGACCATCGCCATCAGCACCAGCGGCAGGTGGATGATGGATGCGAAGAAAGCCATCCGCACCTGCGTGCGATCGGAGTAACGCAGCAGCCGCAGGCACATCAGCGCAAAGCCGCCGCTGAGCAGGAGCGCGATCGTCGCGTAGAGCCAGCCAAGTTGGTCGGACAGCAACAGGACGGGCGCAAGCGAGACGGGGATCAGCGTTACCGCCCACACGGACATGGTGAGCGCTGTGGCGCGGCCGGTGGGGTCGGTCATGGGCAACATGCGGTAGCCGCCTCGCGCGTAGTCCTCGCGGTGCATCCAGGCGATGGCAAGGACGTGGGGCACCTGCCAGACGAGCATAATGAGGAAGAGAGACCACGCCGCGGGCTGGATGAGGGGGTGAACGATGGCGGACCAGGGTGTGGTTGCGCCGACTGACCACGCCGCGGCCCAGCCGACGACCGGGGGCAGCGCACCGGGGACCGCGCCGACGAGCGTGTTGAGCGCGGTGACGGGCTTGAGGGGCGTGTAGAGCAGGACGTAAAGGATGATGGTGGCGGCGGAGACAAGTGCCGCGGCGGGGCCGCAGAGCGCCCAGAGGACAAGCACACCCAGGATGCCCAGGGCGAGGCCGATCGAGAGCGCGGCCGGCGCGGACAGGCGATTCTCCGGGAGGGGTCGCGTGCGTGTGCGGTGCATCAGGGCATCGCGGTCGCGCTCGAACCACTGGTTGAGCGCGTTGGCGCCCGATGCGGACAGGCCTGTGCCGAGGATGCAGCCGAATGCGGCGGTCGCGAGGCTCAGGCCCGTCCATGGCCGGCCAATCGCAGCCAGAGTGAAGCCGACACCGGCGGTGACCGCGACCATTCGGGTGATGCGTGGCTTGGTAAGTTCGTACGCGGCGGCGGCTTGGTCGCGGAAGGAAGGGAGCGCACGCCGAGCGGGGATGGCGACAGCGACAGAGGTCGCTGGTCCGAATAGTTCCGAGTGCGTGGGAAGGGTGGCGTGGCCGAGCATGGTGTGTGAGGGTGGGTGGATAGCAATGCCTCCGGTATTATTTACGGTGTCCGTGCGGCCGGCTACTGGCGGACGGGAATCTTTCTGGTTTTACGGAAAGCGAGCCCTGCTCCCGTCTTCGGAGGGAATGCGCGGTATCCGAACGGGGAGCGAATAGGATGCGTCGCCAAGAGTCCCGGTAGCTCAGGTGGATAGAGCGGCCGCCTTCTAAGCGGCAGGTCGGGCGTTCGAGTCGCCCCCGGGACGTTCAGCCAGATTTCCCCGCGGTACGACGGTTGTTCTTCGTCTGCTTCGGTCGAACTGGCCGCGACGTGAACGCTTCCAGTTCCGGCGGGAGTTGCCTTATGCCGCGCCGGCTGGCCTTCTGCACCGCGTACCAGAGCGACGCGTGCATGCGGTAGCGAACCTGGTCGGTGATGTTCAGGCCGAGGGCCTCCATCGCATCGAGCGCCCATCGCCAGGCGTGGTATTCCTCCAGGCAGCGCGGCTTGTAGATGTTGAAGCCGATGGCGTGGTGGCCGACCTCGTGCAGGAAGATCGCGGCGGACATCGGGCCACGGGGCCGGGGCGATTCGATCAGCCGATTGACTCGCCCGTCGCGATAGGTGACAAACCACGCGACCCCGCTCATGCTCGTGCGCCACTTGCGGACACGGATGCCGTAGGTCGAGAGCATCAGGCGGGTGACGGCTTCGTAGCGAGCCTCCATGGATATGGGAAGGCAGGACAAAGATTGCGGCTTTAGGATTGCGGATTTTGGATTGGAGGCAGGCTGAGTGAGGACTTGGGGCAAAGTGGTTGGTTGTGCGCGCCTGGGAAACGCGCGGCCCACAGGCTCGATCCAACCTGCGGGCCTGACGGCCGGAAGGGGAGGCGGCGTGGGTGCGGTGAGCGGAGCCAGAGCCGGGCCATCGGCCGTTGGGGAACGACCGGCAACCAGTGCCCGCCCACCTTCAAGCAAGTCCCAAAGTGTCCGAAACATGCTTCATGCATCCGGAGAGATGAGGCGTGAACCGGGGGGGATGGTGCGACCGCGGGCGAAAGAGGGCCAGTCCATCGGGCGTTTGCCAGCGGGCTGGAGTTCGATGATCTCCAGCGTTGTGTTGTTGCCGCAGGATACCACGCCGCGGGCAGGGTCGATGATCGCGCCGGGATCGAAGGGTGTTCCCTCCCTCTTGGCATGAGGTGGGCCGACGCGGACACGGAGGAGTTTCAGGGTGAGCGGCGCGGCGGCATCGCGTGGGTCGAGGCTGGTGGAAGCACCGGGCCAGGGTGTGAGCGCGTGGACTTGGCGACGCAGGAAGTCGGCGGGTTGGTGGAAGTCGAGTTGACCATCGGACTTGCTGAGTTTGGTGGCGATGGTGACGAGCGATTCGTCTTGGACGCGGGGAGAGAGCGTATCTTCCAGGTGCTGAGCCAGCACGCGATCGACGAGCGCCGGGCCTTCGGCGGCGAGACGGTCGTGGAGTTCGCCCGCGGTGACAAGGGGGTCAATCGGCATCGGCGGGTCGGTTTGCGCCAGCACAAGCCCGGCGTCCATGCGGTCGGCCAGCGTGATGATCGAGTTTCCGGTGTGGGTGTCGCCACCAAGGATCGCGGCGTTGATCGGTGCAGCACCGCGCCAGCGCGGCAGGAGGGAGGAGTGCAGGTTGATGGCGAACACCCCTGCGAGCAGACGCGCTGAGAGTTTCTGGCCGAAGGCGATGACTACGAATGTGGGAGGTCGGATATCGGATATCGGAAGTGGGGAAGGGGTCGAGGCGAGACGGTGAATCTCATCGACTACTTCGGGGGCGTTGACCTTGGGCGGTTTGAGGATCGGAATGCCGGGAAGGTGTTCGGCGGCCCACGCGGCGATGGGTGTTGGCGTGAGGCGGCCGCCGCGGCCGGCGGGCTTGTCGGGCTGTGTGACGACCGCGGCGATGGTGTGCGATCGCGCCAAGTGGGCGAGCGTCGGGAGACCGAAAGCGCCGGAGCCGAAGAAGATCAGCCGCATGGGAGGCGAGTGTAGAGACCATGCCGAATGCACACCGGGCAGAAGCCCGGTGCCACGAACTCACCGCTCCGCATCGCGCTCCAGGTCACGGATGGCCAAACGGTTCTTGAGCCTGGACAGTTGCGTCATCTTGTCGATGATGAGCACGCCGTCGAGATGATCCACTTCGTGCTGCCAGCAGCGTGCCAGCAGGCCGGTCGCGGTGTGCGTCAACGTGCGGCCGTCGAGCCCGGTGGCCACGATGGTGATGGTCGGCGACCGGAGTACCTCGCCAAGGATGTCGGGCAGGGAAAGGCAGCCCTCGCTCAGCGGCTCGGGCGGGCCGAGGGGTTGGGTCAGCACCGGGTTGATGTAGGTCTGCGGCTCGCGGGTCGCGGACGGCGGCACAGAGGCGGCAGATCGAGACTCACTCTCGGGAACGTGCGCGACAAACAGCCTCCAAGCGAGACCGACCTGCGGGGCGGCGAGGCCTATGCCCTCGGCCTCGTGCATGATTTCGATCATCCGGCGTGCGACATCGCGGACTTCATCCGTAAGGGTGGCGACCGGGCGGGCTTTGGTGCGGAGCACGTCGTCGGGGTAAGTCCGGATGCGCAGGCTCGCGGTGTCGAGGGGCATGGCGTACGGTAGGAAGCGGTCGGCACGGATCGGGCGCGGGGCCGGGTGCGTATCAAATGGGCCGAGAGGGCAACCCACATCGGTTGATGGTGTTGGCGGGGTGTTGGGGAAGTCGGTAGGATTGCCGCTGGCGATTGAGGGCGGGACAAGGAGCGGTCATTGGGCTTGTTTGGGAAGAAGAAGCCGGAGATCAAGCCCGAGGAGAAGGGCGCTTCGCCCGCGGCCAATGGGTCAACCGGCGATGCCGGATCGAATCCATCGACTGTCGGGGCAGCCTCCGGGGCGACAGTGAAGGCGGGGTTTGAGTACTCGCCCGATAAGGCGGAGCGGTTCTTTGATCGCGCGCAGAGTCTGCACGATGTGACGAACTACGCGTATTCCATGAACCTGTGGCTAGGCGGGCTGAAGCAGGACCCCACGAGCATGAAGGGCCTGGAGGGGTTTGTCCGCGCAGCGCAGGCCTATGTGCTCGAGAGCAAGGCGAAGGGACCCCCGAAGGACACCGCGAAAAACTTCGCCGATGACCGGTCGGAACTAGGCAAGTATCTTTCCGACCTGTTGCAGTGGGGGTCCCGGATCATGGATGCGGGGCTGGGCGTCCGCGCCATGCAGAGCGCTTCGAAACTCGGACTGCAGGGGCCAGCGGTGTGGATCGCCGAGCGGGCGCGGGGTGCCGCGACGCAGGAGAAACGGCCGCGGAAGGAGTATCTGGTCGCGGTGATGGAGGTGTTCGAGAAGTTCCAGCAGTTTGATCAGGCGGTCGTCGCGGGCGAGGCGGCCGTTCGGATGGACCCGACCGATGGCAGGCTCGCGCAGCGCGTGAAGAACATCTCCGCGGAATCGACGATGCACCGCGGCGGCTTCGACCAGACGGGACAGGCCGGCGGCTATCGCCAGAACGTCCGCAACACGCAGAAGCAGCAGGACCTTGAGGACGAGGAACGGGTTGTCAAGACCGAGCAGACGCTCGACCGGCTGATCGAGAAGACTCGCATCGAGCACGAAGCGAACCCCGCCGACCGGCCCACAATCAACAAGTACGGCAAGTTCCTGCTGGAGCGGGCGCACGCGGCGGATGAGGAGACCGCCCACACTCTTTACTCTCAGGCCTTTGAGTCGACGAGGGAGTTCCGGTTCAAGGAGCAGGCGGACACGATCCGACTCCGGCAGGCCCGACGGCGCGTGGCGGCGCTGGAGGCAGCGGCGAAGGCGCCCGACGCGGGAGAAGGAGCCAAGGAGGCGTACAAGGGCGCGCGGCTCGCGCTGCTGCGCGAGCAGTCCGCGATGCTTGAGGAGCAGGTTGCGGCGTATCCGACGGACCTCAACAAGAAGTATGACCTGGGGCGGGCGTATTTCGGGTTGCAGCGCTACGACGACGCGGTAGCGATGTTCCAGGAAGCCAAGGCGGACCCCAAGAACCGCGCGAGGGTGCTGAACTACCTGGGCCTTTCGTTCCATCACATGACGGGGTACACGGATGAGGCGATCCAGACGCTGCGGGAGGCTCTGGAGTCGCACGACACGCACGCGGATGAGATCGGGACGGAACTGCGCTACGGCCTGATGCTGGCACTTGAAACTCGCGCTCGGGAGAGCCTGGACCTGGCGAACGCGGAGGAGGCGTTCAAGATCGCCTCGGGGATCACGATCCAGAGCATCTCGTACAGGGATGTGCGCAAGCGCCGCGACGACCTGAAGGCGCTGCTCGCGGAACTCCGGAGCGGCGGCGGGGCGCAAGGGTGAGCAGGGCGAGCAGCACGGGCGCGGGCGGGAGCGAGGCGACAAGCGCTGTCGCGATCATCCCGGCACGGCTTGGTTCCACTCGGTTCCCCGGCAAGGTGCTCGCGGATCGCACGGGTAAGCCGCTGATCCGGCATGTGTGGGAGTCCACGCGCCGGGCGGCGAGCCTGGCACGGGTAGTCATCGCCACGGACGATCAGCGCGTGCTTGATGTCGCACGCGGATTTGGAGCGGAGGCGGTGATGACAGGCTCTGAGCATCCGAACGGCACGAGCCGACTTGCGGAGGCCGCGGCCACGCTGCGACTTCCTGAGGATGCAATCGTCGTGAATGTGCAGGGGGACGAGCCCGAACTCCACCCGGGAGTGATCGACGCGGCGGTGCAGATGCTGGTGCGGGGCGAGCGGGACGCGGACGCTTCGGTTGCCACCGTTGCAACGGCGCTGCGCGGGGACATGGGCGAGCGGATCGACGATCCGAACATCGTGAAGGTGGTGGTTGGTCGGGATGGGTGTGCGCTGTACTTCTCGCGGGCGGCGATCCCGTGCGACCGAGACGGGGCGGGTAGCGCACAGGCGTTGCGGCATGTAGGCCTGTATGTGTACCGGCACGCGACGCTGAGGCGGTACGCCGCCATGACGCCCACGCCGCTGGAGCAGGCGGAGAAACTCGAGCAGTTGCGGGCGCTCGAGAATGGAATGCGGATCGCCGTGGCGATCGTCGAGCCGGGGATGACCGGGGGCGGGGGGATCGATACGCCCGAGCAGTACGATGCGTTTGTGAAGCGAGTGGCCGAGCGCTAGCACGTAGAAGTCTTACTCGATGGTGGGTGCCCTGTCGGACGGCGTTACGCGGAGGACTCGCATCGCCGTGCGTCCGTTGTCGATTCGAAAGTCCGGCAACCCCACAAGTTCCTCGGCATCGAGCCGTGCCGGCCAGAGGCGTTGGGACACGGGCGCGAGTTCGATGCCCGGGATTCGCCCGTCGCGCACAATCATGAAGGTTGGTCCAGGGTTCTGCACGATGTGGGTGCGGAACTGATCAAGGGTCCACGCCTCACCCGCCAGCATCGTCGCGCCCGCCCTCGGATCGCCCACGACCTGCACGAAGCCGCCCGCATAGTAATCGAGCGCAGGACTGGTGTACTCGAACGAGAACAACCGATCCGGCCCCCTCCAGTCGTAACGCGCTCGAAGCGCCGCCAACAGGTCGCGCGGAGAGCGATGGGCGTTGACGCGGTCGCGAAGGAAGCCGTACTGGAACGACTGCGCGATCGCCAGCACCAGAATCGTCGCGCCGAGCCACAGCGCGGGCGAGGACCGGAGCGGTCGCGGCCTGCACCAGATGGCCGCGAGCCAGCCCGCGAGCATCGCCCACGCGGGCCACAGGGGAGTCAGGTATCGCTGCACCCCTTTGCCGAAGATGCTGAAGGCGATCAGGCTCAACACGATCCACGCGGCGACGATCGCTCCGCCGGGGGTAAGGCGCGGGCGGAAGCGGATGAGGACCACCAGCGCGGCGAGCGCGAGCGCCGAGCCGAGGCCGAGGCCGAAGAGCATGGTCTCGAGGTTGTTGATCGGGGCCTCGGCGACGAAGAACCGGACGTTATCATCGAGTTCCGCACGGGCGAGGAGCGCCGCCTTGTCGGCTCCAACCCGTTGCCCGACGAGCCAGGTCCACCCGTACCGGGCCGCGGCCGGGACGCCAAGCACGAGCAACGGGTGGGTGCGGGAGAGCGCGGCGGCGAGAGAGCGCAGGCGCGCGGAGCGGAGGGATGCACACCATAAGACGATCCCGCCGTAAGCGGCGAGGGCGACATAGAGAAGCCCGGTGTCCTTGGTGAGGACTGCGCACGAGGCGGCGATCGTTGCAACCCCCAGCGCCGGCCAGTTGGTGCGCCCATGCACGCGATGAGCACGAAACGCCCGTGCCACGGCCCAGACCGCGACGGTGATGAAGGGGACGAGCAGGACGTCGAGTTCGCCGATGCGCGCCGCGCGGACGTACAGGATGCCGGTGGCGAGGAGCACGCCGGACCAGAGCGCGGCCCGCTCTGCGAAACTCCGTTCCTCTTCGGATGGGCGATCGGGCGCAAGCAGTTCGCGCGCTGCGCCGTAGGTCGCGAGTACGCCGCACAGCCCCGCCAGTGCGACCACGAACCGGAGGTGCCAGAGTTCCACGGTCTGGCCGAGCGCACTCGCAACGGCGAGTTGGGCCCAGTAGATCATGGGCGGTTTGGCGAGGTAGGGCCTTGCGTTGACTGTCGGAACCAGCCAGTCGGCGCGGGCCTGCATGTCGCGTGCGACGATCAGCCGCTGGCCTTCCTGCCAGTTGGTAACGCCGTGGGTGTCGAGGCCCGGGAAGTACGTCAGGAGGCAGAGGAGGGTGAGCAGGGTCAGATGCACCCAGGTTCGCGGCCTGGGGTTTGAGGTGTGCGCGTTAGTCATGGTCGCCTTCAAAGATAACGGGACGCGCGCGTCACCCCGCCGGCGAAGTTCAACTCGGCCCCCAACCCGTCGCTCGCACTCCGGGCTCTGACAATCAGGAACGCTCAGGCGTTGTCGAGTAACTCGACCGACTTGAATGGCCTGCCCGCGAGCATTTCGAGCGATGCGCCGCCGCCGGTGGAGATGTGGCTGAAAGCGTCGTTCATGCCCAGAAGGTCCGCCGCGGCCGCGGAATCGCCGCCGCCGATGATGGTGGTCGCGCCGTTCTCGCGCGTGGCGTAGGCCATGGCGCTGGCGACCTGCTGGGTGCCAACTCGGAAGGGTGCCCACTCGAACACGCCCATTGGCCCGTTCCAGACAATGGTCTTGGCCTTGCGAATGCGGAGGGCAAAGGCGGCCTGAGTCTTGGGGCCGATGTCCATGCCCATGTAGCCGGGCTTGATCGCGTCATTGAAAGTTTCAATGCTCCCGGAACTCTCGGCGAACTGCGTTGAGCAGACGTGGTCGAGCGGAAGCAGGAGATCGCACTTGAGCCTCGCGGCCTCATCGAGAATCTTCCTGGCCTGAGCGAGCATGTCGGCCTCGACGCGGCTGTCGCCGACCTGCTTGCCCAGCGCGCTGAGGAAGGTGTAGGCCATCGCGCCGCCGATGATGACCGCATCGGCCTTGCGCAGCACAGCGTTGATCATCGGGAGTTTGTCGGAGACCTTCGCGCCACCGAGGACAACGACATACGGCTTGGCGGGGCTGGCGAGTTTCTCAGAAAGGTAGCGGAGTTCCTTCTCGACGAGCAATCCGACGACGCGCGGCTTGCCGGTCATTGCCGCGGGGACGGCGTGCATCGACGCGTCCTCGCGGTGGCAGGTGCCGAAGGCGTCGTTGCAGTAGATATCGCCGTAGGCGGCGAGTTTCGCGGCAAAGGCCGCGTCGCCCTTCTGCTCGGCCTTGTGGAAGCGGAGATTGTCGAGGAGCAGGACCTGGCCTGGTCGCAGGGCCTTGACGGCGGCGGCGGCCTTGTCGTCGATCGGATCGTTCGAGGGAAACTCGACGGGCAGTCCGAGCAGTTGGGACAGCCGAGCGGCGGCGGGGCGGAGAGATTCGCCGTCCTCAAAGCCGGTCCCACCGGGCCTGCCAAGATGGGACATCAGCACTGCGGAGCCGCCGCGATCGAGGACGGACTTGATGGTCGGCAGAGCAGCGGAGATGCGGCGGTCATCGGTGATGCGGTCGCCATTTAGCGGAACATTGAAGTCCACGCGGATGAGTACGCGCTTGCCGGTGACATCTGTCTGTGCGATGGTCTTTTTGGGCATGGCGGTCGCTCGAGGAATCTGTGAGTGCTTCGGAGTCCGTCACCGCAATGGAATCTCTGATGAGGTGATGAGGTGATGAGGTGAGAGGGTGAGAAAGAGAAGCGAATAGCAGGATCCGGCACGCGCGGCTTCACTTCATAACACGATCACATCATCACTCCATCATTCTCTCGGCCCTCGCCCTGACCGTCGCCATGCCGCCCTCGTTGAGCCGGTCTCGCAGCCTGCGGAGGCGCGTGGCGACACTGGCATCAATCAACTGGTCGCCGATTTGGAGTTTCAGGCCGCCGATCATCTCGCGATCGGTGTACGGGTGGACGATCGGCTCCTTGCCGAGCACCTTGTGGAGGCGGTCGCGAATCGCGCCGAGTTCGTCCTCGCTGATGGGCGCGGCGGTGTAGACATCGACCTCGATACGCCCGAACTCGGCCTGAACCTTCTCGTCGAATGCCGCGGCGATCGCTGCAAGATGATCCAGCCGCTGCTTGGCGTTGAGGACCTGGAGGAAGCGGAGTGTGAGGTCGGACACGCGCCCGCCGAGAATCCTTTGGAGGGAGGCGGCGCGGGCATCGGCTGGGACGATTCGTGACGCGAGAAACTCACCGAACGCGGGCTCGGCCCGCGCGATCTCGAGCAGTTCGTTCAGTTCGGCGAGCGTCTCTTCGATCGCTCCCTGGCCGCCGGAAGCGCGGGCCAGGTCGAGCAGCGAGGCGGCATAGGTGCGGGCGAGGGCATCGGGCTCGGTGTGGGTGAGGGGCATTGGAACTCTGATCCTGAGGATGGTTGCATCGGACAGGCCGCACTCGGCAATGACCCGAAGGTCGGTGGCACCTGTTCAGTTATTGTGTACGGTCTGGAACTGAGCCAGGGACTCATCGACGAGGCGCTGCTGGTCCTGGGGGCGGATCTCGCGCTGCAGGATCTTCGAGGCGATGGAGGTCGCCATGCTGGAAGCCTCGGTGTAGATCTCGGCGATCGCCGCCCGCTTGGCGGCGTCGATGTCGCGCTTGGCCCGCTCGCGCATGGCGTTCAAGTCGATATCCGCTTTGGCCTTGAGGTCGGCGGAGATGGCCTGCTGCTGGAGTTTGGCATCGTCGAGCATCTTCTGGGCCTCAGCGCGTGCCTGCGCGAGGCTCTTCTCGTACTGCCGGAGCGCATCGCGAGCCTGCTGCTGGGCGAGTTCGGCGGCCTCGATCTCGCTGCGGATTTTGGCGGAGCGGTCGTCAAGGCCCTTGGATATCACGGGCCAGACCTTGATCGAGAGAACCGCGAAGACGATCGCGAACACGACCAGCGCGGTAATCGCGGTGGCAATGCCCTGCGGCAGACTTGCGATCGCGCCGGTCTGCGCCGCCGCGCTGTGAGCGTCATCGGCTGCGAGCGTGAGCGCGGGCAAGACAAGGACCGCCGCGGCGGCGAGTGCTGAGAGACTTGCTGAACGCACCATCCCGACCTCCTACTGAAAAGGAATCCGCGTGAAAGCCGATGCGCCGCCTCTCGGAAGCGCAACGGGGGAAGGCTTACTTGGCGCCGAAGCCCGCGAAGACGGCGAACAGAGTCGCGCCCTCGATGAGCGCGGCCGCGAGGATCATGTTGATCTGGATCTTGCCCGCGGCCTCGGGCTGACGGGCGATGGACTCGACCGCGCCCTTGCCGACCAGGCCGATGCCGATCCCGCCGCCGATGAGCGCCATGCCGCCGCCGAGGACGGCCAGGCCCTTGCCGATGCTGGATGGGCTGGCGGCGGTGACCTTTGCGATCTCTTCCGCGGTCTGCGCGAGCGCGGACGCTGGCAGCGCCGCGAGTACGCCCGCGGCGAGCCACAATGCCTTGTTCGTGATCTTGTTCATTGCTCGAACCTTTCTTTGCAGTTGCTGCACGGGTCGTTCGGGTGTCCCCGCTGTGCGGGAACGCGGCCTGTTTTCACGCGTGGGCGTGCTCGTGGCCGTGGGCATGACCATGCTCGTGCTCATGGCCGTGCTCGTCGTGGTGATCCATCAGTGAGATGAAGATCGTGGTGAGGAACATGAACACAAACGCCTGGAGGAAGGCGACAAAGAGTTCGAGGAACATCAGCGCGGTCGCCGCGAGCACACTGACGATTGTGATCGCGCCGTTGGTGCCGTAGCCGCCGCCCGCCGACATCGACGAGATGGCCACCCCCGCAAAGCCGAGGATCGACGCGATGAGCACATGGCCCGCGGTCATGTTCGCGAACAGACGAAGAGCCAGCGCGAAGGGCTTGATGATGAACTGGCCGGCGACCTCGATGAGCAGCAGGAGCGCGGCGATGGGGAACATGAACCAGGGCAGGCCGCCCATCATGTGCTTGACAAAGCCCGCCGGGCCGAGGCGCACGATCGCGGCGACGTTGAAGAACAACGCCGCGAGGATGGCGAGCGTGCCGGTGACCCAGATGTTCTGCGTCGCGGTGCCGCCGATGTAGCCGGATGGGAGGTGGAAGACGTGGAAGAGGTCGCGGATCGGGGTGAGCCCGATCAGGTTGTTGACGAGGATGAAGAAGAAGAACGTGAACAGGAGGGGGGTGAATCGCTCGGTGCGGTCGTGCAGGAGTGGCCGGATGACCTCCTCACGCAGGTAGACACAGATGACCTCGATGAGGTGGGCGAAGCGACCGCGGGCGATATACGCGCCCGGACCCTGGCTCGCAGGGCCGGTCTTGATGCGCGATGCGACGAACAGCCCCACAAGAATGACAATGAGGCCCGACAGAACGATCGCGCCCTGATTGTCCGACCAGAGCCAGTAGCCGCTATCACTCACGATCGAGGGAGCGTTCACGACGTGGCTGAGCGGGTCATCCGCGGCGAGCATCAGTGGAACAAGGCTGGTCATACTGGGTTCCGGTCGGGGCGATCGGGCTAGTGGGCGGTTGCAAGAAGGCGGACGCGTTCACGTTCAAGTCGGGAGAGGACCTTGACGGCCATGATGGTCTCCGCGAGAAGGAGCGTCAGGACAAAGGTGAGGGCACCCATGAAGAGCGGGCGCGGCGGGAGGTTCGCGGGCTGCATCGCGTAGCACACGGCCAGCACTATCAGGCTTCGACCAACGCCGGAGCCGAGGACGACCACGCCCCAGAAGTCTTTGCCGACGGAGAGCAGCAATGGGATCAAGGTCGCAAGTGACCCCGCGCCCATCGCGAAAAGCAGGGGCGTCGCGTACTCGGTGCCCGCCGCCAGCCGGCTCGTCACCATCCACGCGCCGACCCCCGCAATCAGCGTCGCGCCGAGCATCACGATGCCGCACGCGGCACGGGGAATGTGTGAGGCTGGCGTGGGGTCCAAGGTCGCTCCAAAAGTGGGTTCAAGGATAGCCGGTTGTACGGGGGTGGTCGAGCGAGCAGCAGGCGCGAACAACGGCTTAGGGGCGTTGCGAATCAGCCATCTGCTGGCGAGCAGCAGCCTCGCGACGTTCGGTCGCCTGCGTGCCTCGCACGACCCTGACGAACGCCGCGACCATGCCGAGGGCGATTCCTCCAAGCACGAACGACGGCATGTGCCCCAGCCATTTGCCGAGGCCCCAGCCAAGGAAAGCACCGACCATCACGGTCGCGACGAAGTCCAGCGCGATGCCGAAGGCCTTGGCGGTGTCGGACATGTCGGTCTTGGTCTGAGCGTCGTCGCGCGTAACCGAGGCCGGGCGGGGTACCGCTTGCTTCAGAACTTCCGGAATCTCCGGAGCGCGGGGCGGCTCGCGCCAGGCCGGGAGGTCCTCGACGCGATCGGGGAGATCGGCGGGACCGCGCTCGTCATTGTCCGGCTGGATTGGGCTGGGGTTTGCCATGGCAGAGAGGCGTCGCGAGCGACCTAGGCGAGCACCCGCGCGACAAAGTGCCTCGCTGCGAGCAGCGTATCCTTGAGTTTGGTGACATCCGTCCCGCCGCCCTGCGCGGAATCGGGCTTGCCGCCGCCCTTGCCGCCGCAGGCGTCGGCCGCGGCCTTGACCCAGTCGCCCGCCTTGAGGCCCCGCTTGATGAGGGCTTCGGGCACCGCCGCGAGCATCGCGATCTTGTTTCCCACTGCATCCGGCGAGATGAGCATCACCGCCTTCTTCGGGCAGAGTTGCGCGACGGTGCTGACAGCGGCCTGAAGGGCTTTGCGATCATCGCCGACCTCGATGGTGTTGATGACGAAGTCATCGAGGGAAGCGGCCGCGGCAAGACCGATCTGGCGGGCAATCGCCGCGGCCTCATTGGAGCGGGCCGCGGAGGCGTGCTTCTCAGCGCCCTTGATCCGCTCATGGAGAATGGCAAGGGCAGCGCGGAGTTCGGCCTTCCTCGCGGCGGGCAGCGTGAGTTGATCAATCTCCGCTGAGAGTTCGGCCACTACGCCGCCAAGTTGGGAATCGGGGAGTTTCGCAGCGGCGGCGAGCCGCGCCGCCAGTTTGTCGGCCGTCTGGATCGCCGCGAGCGCGGGAACTCCCGTGATCCCCACGATGCGGCGGACACCCTTGGCGACGGCCTCTTCGGTGACAAGGGCGAAGTGCTGGACCTGCGAGGTCCGCTCGACGTGCGTACCGCCGCAGAACTCCATCGAGTAGTCGCGCCACTGCGCGGCCTTCGGGCTGTCGAGGAGCGAGGCGATCGGCGCGCCGACCGAGACTATGCGGACCGGGTCCGGGTAGGCCTCGCCGAAGACCGCACGCAGGCCCTCGACCTGCTTGGCGACAAAGAGCGGCGCGGTATCGGCGTGCACATGAAGGTCCCGAGCGATTCGGTCGCGAACGATCGCCTCGACCCTGCCGAGTTCCTCTGGCGTGACGGACCTTGTGTGCGAAAAGTCAAAGCGAAGACGGTCCTGCGCGACCAGCGAGCCCTTCTGGTCGATGCCGTCGCCGAGGACCTGGCGCAGGCCGAGGTTCAGGAGGTGGGTCGCCGTGTGGTTCGCGGCGACGCCCGTTCGGCGCTGGGAATCGAGGGTGAGTTGCACATCGTCGCCGACGGCGATCTCGCCGCGGAGGACGTGTCCGATGTGCAGGATGTAGCCGCCATAGCCGCGGGCGTCCTCGACGCGGAACTCGCCCCCCTCGTGGTCGTCGCTCGCGCCCGCGCGGCTCTCGCGCGTGACGTTGATGCGCCCGTGGTCGGCCTCTTGCCCGCCCATTTCGGCATAGAAGTTCGATTTATCGAGGATGAGGGCGACCACTCCCGCCCGGCCCTGAGCGGCGTGGGCGCGCTCATCAAAGTTCGCGCCGTTCCAGATGGCCTTGACGGTCGCGCGGATGGCGCGCCCGTGGAACTTGTCGATGTCGTCGGTTTTTTGGACGTTGAGCGCGCCGGCGAGGCGGGCGATGGCATCGGGCGGGAGCGTGGCCGCGCCGCCTGCTTCGGCGGCGAACTTGCTGCCCGAGCCCGCGCGAGCCTTGTCGCGGGCTTCTTCCATCAGCCGTTCGTAGCCGGCGACATCGACGGTCATGCCGCGTTCCTCGGCCATCTGGGCGGTGAGGTCGGGGGGGAAGCCGTAGGTGTCGTAGAGTTTGAAGGCGTCGTCGGCCGAAACCTGTTTCGATTTGGCACGCTGCGCGGCTTCCTCGAACAACTTGATCCCGCGGTCCAACGTCCGTCCGAAACTGTCCTCTTCCTCGCGGATGATGCCGATCACGCGATCAGGGTTTTTGCGGAGTTCGGGGAAGAACTCGCCGAAACTCTCGACCACTGTGGGCAGCAACTGCGCGAAAAAGCCGGGCTTGGCGCCAAGTGTCTGTCGGCCATAGCGAACCGCGCGGCGCAGGATGCGCCGCAGGACATAGCCGCGCCCCTCGTTGCTGGGCACCGCGCCATCGGTGATGGCGAACGTCAGCGTGCGGATGTGGTCAGCGATGACCCGGTAGGCGGTGTCGATGTTGCCTGCATCGTGCGTGCCCAACTTGCCCATGTAGGCGCGTGCGCCCGTGAGCCGCTCGATCGCCGCGAAGATGGGCATGAAGATGTCGGTGTCGTAGTTGGATCGTTTGTTCTGGAGAATGCTGGTGAGGCGCTCCAACCCCATGCCGGTGTCCACATGTTGGGCGGGGAGGGGGGTGAGCCTGCCGCCGTCCTCACGGTTGAACTGGATGAAGACGTTGTTCCAGATCTCGATGACATCCGGGTCGCCCGAGTTCACTTTTTCCGGGACCACGCGGCTCTCCAGGCCCATTGCGGTCAGGCGGTCGACGTGGATCTCAGAGCAGGGGCCGCAGGGGCCGGTCTCCCCCATCTCCCAGAAGTTGTCCTTCATGTTGCCGGGGATGACGCGCTCGGGCGGGAGGAACCGCTCCCACAGGGCCTTGGTCTCGAGGTCGGGCTCAAGCCCAGACTGCTTGTCGCCGCCGAAATAGGTCGCGTACAGCGCGGCGGCGGGAAGGCCGTACACCTTGGTCAGCAGTTCCCACGACCACTCAACGGCTTCCTTCTTGAAGTAGTCGCCGAACGACCAGTTGCCGAGCATCTCGAAGAAGGTGTGGTGGTAGGTGTCCTTGCCGACATCATCGAGGTCGTTGTGCTTGCCGCCAGCGCGGATGCACTTCTGGCTGTTGACGGCCCGCTTCATGCCGAACAGTGCTGAGCCTGGCTCGGCCCGCCCCAAAAACAGCGGCTTGAACTGATTCATCCCCGCGTTGGTGAACAGCAGCGTCGGGTCGTCGTGCGGGACCACGGGCGATGAGGGCACGAAGGTGTGGGCGTGCTGCTTCTTGAAAAAGTCCACAAAGGTCGAGCGGACGCGGGAGACGGGCCAGTTCATGGGCGGAGTGTATGGGGGGAGGGCAGCAGAGTTGAAAGAGGCGCGTCGCGGGTGCGCCGCTTCCCCCCGCATCCGATACACTCCGCCCGCAATGCGAACCTTCGACCTTGTCGTCATTGGATCAGGGCCCGGCGGGCAGCGAGCGGCCATACAGGCCGCGAAACTCGGCAAGAGCGTCTGCGTCATCGAGAAGGCGCAGGTGGTCGGCGGGGCAATGATCAACACGGGGACGATCCCCAGCAAGGCACTGCGAGAGGCGGTGCTGGCCCTCGTGGGTGCGCAGCGCCAGGGCACGGACATGTTTCAGCACCTTGACCGCAAGACCCAGCTCCAGGGCCTGCTCAACTCCTGCCAGCGGGTCATCAAGGCCGAGATTGACGTTGTCCGCCACCACTTTTTCAGCAACGGGATCGAGTTGATTTATGGGCTGGGCTCGTTTGCCGATGCGCACACGGTGCAGGTGCAGGGCCCGCACTCAAGCGAACTCATCAAGGGCGTGCGGATCGTCATCGGAGTAGGAACGACGCCTGCTCGGGCCGCGGACGTGGCCTTCGACGGACTCAAGATCATCACCTCCGACGAGTTGCTGCACCTGCCCGCGCTGCCCTCCACGATGATCATCGTCGGCGGCGGCGTCATCGGCACCGAGTACGCGTCGATACTGACGCAACTGGGCGTCCGCGTGACGCTCATCGAAGGACGCTCGCGGGTCCTCGACTTTGTCGATGCCGAGATCGGCGAGGCACTTCAGTACCACCTCCGCCAGAGCGGCCTGACGCTCCGCCTCGGGGAGAACGTCGTGTCGATCCGCAAGTGCGAGGCACCCGCGGGCTCGCGCGCTGCCAGCGCGGCTGGTGGGGGGGGTGGCGGGGAAGGGGCGATGGTCGAGGCCATGCTCGAATCCGGGAAGGTGCTGCGCTCCGAGTGCCTGCTCTATTGCGTGGGACGGCAGGGGGCGACCGACGGCCTGAACCTGGAAGCCGCCGGGCTCAAGGCGGACAACCGAGGCCGGATCACCGTCAATGCGGAGTACCAGACCAGCGTGCCGCATATCTACGCGGTGGGCGATGTAATCGGCTTCCCCGCGCTCGCCAGCACCTCGATGGAGCAGGGGCGCGTTGCGGCCTGCCACATGTTCGGCGAGCGGTTCGACAGCGTGCCGGAACTCTTCCCGTTCGGCATTTACGCGATCCCCGAGATCTCGATGGTCGGCTGGACCGAGGAACGCCTGACCAAGGAGGGAATCCCGTACGAGTCGGGCGTGGCGCAGTACAAGGAGACCGCGCGGGGGCAGTTGATCGGCGATGAGATCGGCATGCTCAAACTGCTGATCCATCAGGAGTCGCACGCGATCCTCGGCGTGCATTGCATCGGCACCGACGCCACGGAACTGGTCCACATCGGGCAGGCCGTGATGGCATTCAAAGGCACCGTGGACTACTTCGTCAACGCGGTGTTCAACTACCCGACGCTGGCGGAGTGCTACAAGGTCGCGGCCTTCAACGGGCGGAACAAGTTGCGGAACATCTGAGACTTTGCGCGCAGGGTTTGCAACGGTTTACGATGGTTTCTTCATGGCCAAACGTTCGACCAAAGTTGCTTCTCCCGCCTTTGAGGCACCCGCACAGGCGGCCGGGCCGGCTCACGCCGTCACCACACCCGACGGTGTGTTAGGCCAGCGGGCGGCAAAGCAGGCTCTGCACTCGGCCATCCAGGCCGGAAGGCTGCACCACGCTTGGATCTTCCACGGCCCTGCTGGGGTCGGAAAGTTCACCACGGCCATCGCGTTCGCGGCGGCGATTCTGGACCCAACCACCTCGCCCGGGCTTTCGGGCGAACTCGCACCGGACCCGGACTCGGCTGTGCAACGGATGGTTCGGGCGGGCACGCACCCGGACCTGCATGTGGTGCGGAAGGAACTGGCATCGCTGAGCCGCGTGGATTCCGTGAGGAAGCAGAAGCAGAGCAATCTTCCGGTGGCAGTGATTGAAGAGTTTCTGCTCGAGCCCGCCGCGAAGACTCGGGTGCTCCGGGGCGAATCAATCGCAGGCAAGGTGTTCATCGTCGATGAGGCGGAACTGATGGATTCGAGGGGGCAGAACTCCCTCCTGAAGACGCTGGAAGAGCCGTACGCCGGCACCGTCATCATTCTGGTCACCACGTTCGCCGAAGAACTGCTACCCACCATCCGTTCCCGCTGCCAGCGCGTGGCGTTCTCGTCGCTTGCCGATGCGGACATGAACGACTGGCTCGCGTCAAGCGGACTTGAAGTGCCGCCGGAGCAGCGCGACTGGCTGCTGCGTTTCGCCGCGGGCTCTCCGGGCGCCGCGACGCTGGCAGTCAGGTGCAACCTCTACGTCTGGCACGAGACCCTGACACCCATGCTCGAAGCCGCCTCGCGCGGCGAGTACACGCTCGAACTCGGCGAGGCGATGGCGAAACTTGTCGATGAGCAGGCCGCGGCGGTCGCGGCGGCGGACAGACTCGCCAGCAAGGACGGCGCGAACAAGGTGTGGGGACGGCGGATGCTCGCGTTCGTTGGCGAGCATGTGCGCGGCAAGTTGCGGGCGCGCACGGCGACATCCAAGGCAACGCCCGCGCTGCTCGAAAACGATGCGCCAGCGCAGCGGGCGCTGCGGTCAGTTGAGGCGCTCAGCCGCGCCGAGATGCACCTGGACCGGAACGTGCGGCTCGGGGCCGTGTTCGACAATCTGGCGGTGCAGATCGCGGCGGAGCCTACTGGGGTTTGAGCAGGGAGTTAGTCCTTGACGCCCTCGACGCGCCCGGGCGTGGTGTACTTGCTCAGCGAGGCTCCGAGGTCCACATCGTGGATATTGGCAAGCGTCGCCAGCCACGCGATCACATCCGCGAACTCCTCCGCGAGATTGGCCTTCTGCTCCGGCGTGGGAGACTTGCCCGGGCGGTTGTTGTGGAGCGCGGTGGCGAGTTCACCAACTTCCTCGATAAGCAGGACAAAGGTCCCAGCGGGTCCGCGGGCCGAGTCGGTGGCGTAGTACCGGTCGCGGATCAACTGCTGGAAGTTCTGGAAAGTGATGGGCGCGGATGGCGGGATCGGGGTTGGCATGACGGATCGTTGGCGGTGAATCGGCACGGGGGGATTTCGGAAACCGCAACCCGGCTGGTTAGGTGGTACTAAAATAATCGGCCGTGGTGGCCGTACGAGCAAGCGAGGTTTCCGCGGTCGGGGCGAGTGCTCGGGTGTGTGCGGCGGGCGGGATGCGTATGGCGGAAGTGCGTGCGAACCTGAATGCTTTGACGCGTGGCGGAAGCCGCAAGGTGCGGATCGGCTTGCCGGCAGTGGCCATCGTGTTTGGCGTGGGCTGCCTGAGTGGCTGCGTCACCTCGTTCGACCGCCACCGGACGGCGATCTCGGCGCTCCACGAGCAGGGGCGCTACGACACCATCGCCCAGCAACTAGACGACCCGAAGGTCCGCGACGAGTATGGCGACAAGAACCGCCTGCTGTGGTGGCTGGATCGCGGCGCCGCAGCCCTCGCCCTTGGCGATACCCAAACGGCCCTCGACATGCTGGAGAAGGCCGAGGCGTACATGGACATCCTGTCGCGCCCGACCGCGGCGGCCGACCTGGGCAAGTGGCTCCTCAACGACACGGCCTCACCGTATTTCGGTGAGGCGTACGAGGACATGTACACCAATGTCCTGAAGTTGATCGCGCAATTGGAGGCGGGAAACGTGCAGGGCGGCGCGACGGTTGAGGCACGCCGCATGGCGACCAAGTCCGATGCGCTGCGGGACCGCTACTTCACGCTGCGTTCTCGCGTAGGTGAGAAGGCCGGGGGGGGGTCGGGCGGAAGCGCGGGGGTGCCAGGCCCTGCGGCCGGTGTGCCGACGACCGAGGAAGGCCGGTTCATTGAGAGCCCCCTGGGCACCTACCTCACCGCGGTGACGTTCCTGAAGACGGGCGAGCCCGCGATGCACCAGGTCGCCTCGCGCCGGTTGCTGACCGCCATCGAGGCGCAGGGTGATCTCATCGGGCCGGTGCAGCGAGAGCAGTTTACGGCGATGGAAACGATGCGAGCTGAAGAGGCCAACGTCCTCATCGTCGCGCTCTCCGGGCGTGGGCCGCGCAAGGTGCCGCGCCGGATCGGCCCGATCCCAATCTTCGAGTGGCCGGTGTACTTCGAGTTGCCGGTGCTGGTGGGCGGATCGGCGGAGGCGGCCGGCGCGAGGCTGGTGCTCGATGACGGCACGAGCATTGACCTGGCATTGGTTGAGGACATGCGGTCGGTCGCGACGGCGAACCATGAGCGACAGATGCCGCTGATCTACGCGAGGACGTACATCCGATCCTCGGCCAAGGCGGCAACCGCGTTCGCGATGACCAAGGCGTGGGAGGCCGGCTCCAGCCGCGGCGGGGAGCGGGGGGTTGCGGCCGTGGTGGGCACGCTCGCGGGGCTTGCATTCGTCGGGTTCACGGAGAAGGCGGACCTGCGATGCTGGGAGTTACTCCCGGGACAGGCGCACGTCGGCACGGTGCTGCTGCCACCGGGGGAGCATACCGGCCGGGTCGAGTACCTGTCGGCATCGGGGGGCGTGCTCTTTGCCGGCGCCTGGAAAACAATCGTTGCCGGCGGCAGCGCGGCGGATCTCTCGACGTTGGTCGAGCATTACTGGCGGTAGGCGCGTATCAACTTGCATCCACACACGATTCAACACATGGAGCGACCAATGAAGAGCATGGACAGGCGTTTGGCGTTGGGACTTGCGATGGGCGCGGCGATGGGACTTTCATCGTGCGGGCCCACACACCGCCATGTCGAGCGCGTGGACCCCGAAACGCGGGTGGACCTTGACTACCGCTTCAACGACACCGATGCCCGCCAGGTCTGGCAGGGGATGGTCAACGACTCGGCGTACCGCGGCTGGATCAACCGCTGGCAGAGCGAGAACGGCGGCAACCGTCCCGTGATGATCGTCGGACCGGTAAAGAACAACACGCAAGACTACATCAACATGAACCTGTTCACCCGCAACTTCGAGCGCGAGATGCTCAACGGCGGGAACGTCCGGGTGGTCTCCATGCGCGACCAGCGGGGCGACCTGCGGGACGAGCGGCTGCAGGGGCAGGAGTGGAACTCGCCCGAGACGCGCAAACTGATGAAGAACGAGATGGGGGCGGACCTCATGCTCATGGGCGATGTCAACGATGTGGTGGAGCGGTCGCTCAACAACCGGCAGGTGAGCAAGTACTACCAGGTGAACCTCGAACTCACCAACATCGAGACCAACGAGAAGGTGTGGATCGGCAGCGTCGAGATCAAGAAAGTGGCGACGCTGAAGTAGGCGAGTTTCACCGCCCGCAATCAAAGGAGGGCGCGGCCAAACTCTCTCGCCCCCGTTTCACGGCGATTGACCGTCGGTGCCAAGTCCGGCTGATTGCTGCGATTCTCGAAGGAAGAAGATTCACCGCACGAGGCCCGGAGGTCGCAGAAAAGATGGTTCAAACCCGCAGCACAAAGGCATCCGGCTGCTTTATGTAAAAATGGGGTCCGCGCCTGTCAAGGACATCGCCGGATGTCGAGGGCACGAGAGACCACCTCCGCGATCTCTGCGCCTCGTGCGGTGACAATCCGATGTCCGTACGCGCAGAGGTCACGCCGAGTCGGTATCACGCCGCGGGCGCGTCGGGCTCTTTCCTGGTTCGCTTGATCTTGTACTCGACCTTCAGCCGATCCTCCAGCCGCTCGAGGCTGAACGGGTTGTCGGCCGGGTCGTCCATCTTGAGTTCCTCGCGCACCAGGTTGCCGACCGCGGCATTTTGGCTTCGCCGCCAGATGTCCTCGGTGACGGGCATCACTCCCACAACTCGTGCGAGCACAAGTCCGAATGTCTTGGGGAGCGGCAGGGCGACCGTACGATCCTGCGCGGGCAACTCAGGAATGTTGATCGAGGGGTTGAGCGTCGCGGCCAGCGCCAAGACTGCTTCACGGAATGCTTCATCCGTCACATTCGGGTCGGCCGGGTAGACACCGCCCTTGATGACTGTGGCCTTCTTCACGGGCTGGATCACCGAGCCCTCCGCGGCGACCAGCGGCTCAAGACCCTCAGCGATCGACCGCTGCTTGTACCCCTCGAACTCGCCCTTGAGTTTCTCGAACGCGGCGAGTTGCTTCAGGTCCATCACCACCCGGCTCCGGACTTCATCGACCGACTCGGGCGCGGACGCCTTGCGGGCATCGGTGACGATGTAGTAATAGCGATTGCCTGCAAAGTCCGTCACGGAGTCGCCCGGCACCCCGGTTTGAAGGACTAGATCGTTGTCACCGGCGAGTTCACGCACGCTGAAGAGAATGTTGGGGAAGTTCTCCCGCTGCGAGCCCCGCTGGAGGAACGCGCGGCCGATCCCATCAAGCGACTGTACATCCTTCTGCGCCAGCCATTCCGCCTCGCGACGGCTGACGGTCGGGCCTGGGATGTCCGCGCCCGTCTGCTCCTTCACCCTTGCGACGACGGCGTCGCGCACCTTCACCAGGTCCGGGCGTGTCTGCGCCCAGTCCTCGGGGAGTTTGCGGTACTGGCCCTCGGGCTGCGCGCGGCGGAGAGCCTTCTCGAACTCCGCCCGGACGGCCTGATCCGCGGCCTTCATCACCTTCTCGATGAGTTCGACGCGAACCTCGGTCTCGAAAGGTGCCTTGGCCTGATCGAGCGTCTCTCCGCCTGACGGCGCGCCACTGGGTGTGGCTTTCAGGAAGCGCTTGTGGACTTCCACTGCGTCGGGCCGCACGATGGCGCCGATGGCCGCACGATCGAGTTTCAGCCATTCAAGTTTGACGCGGTCGGGCTGGCGGTATCCAAGGCCGAGATCGCCGCTCCCCGCCTCGGCTTCGCGGAACTTGGCGAAGTGTGCCTCGATCTCGGCATCGGTGGGCTCGGGCACGTCCGCCATCACCTGATCGGCGGGGACGAACACATACTCAACTTCGGCGCGGTCCTGCAACTGCTTCATGCCGATCGCCAGACGGCGGTCGGAATAACGGGGAGCACGCTGATACGCGACCTGCATGCGAATGATGCCGTGGAGTTTGGCCAGCGCGCCATGCACCTGATCGAGCGAGAGGCCCGTCTGCGACTGGACGGACGGGATGCCCTGCTCCATCACCGTCACCATGGTTTTGGTGAGGGTTTCGAGTTGGTCGGGGGGCGTGGTGTAGGCCCGTCCGCTGGCAAAGAGCATCTGGCGGACGAGGTCCGGCAGGAACTCCGTGCCCTCGCCCTTGCCGGCGATGTAGCCGCCGCGCTGGGCCTCGTGTACGAGCAGGAGCCAGTGGTCGGTGTTCGAGACATTGCCCACCAGCGGGAGCGTCTGGAACGTCAGCGAGTCCATCGCCGCGTGCTCTCGTGAGGCGAGGTCGTACTCGGCTCTGCCGATCCGGTCGCCATCAACCCGCATGATCGTCGTGAACAGCGGCTGCTTGCCGAGCTCGGTGAGCGTGGTGGGCACGAGGAAGGCGATCATCAGCAGCGTGCCGCCGATGACGAGGATCCACCTGCTGTAGCGTCGAAGGAACCTGAGCATCGTGCTCTCCATGCGGCCGGACAATGAACTTGCCGGGCCAATCACCTCGAACCGGAAAGGGGCGCGCAGATTCTACTGCACGACCCGCGGCCCGGCAGGTGCTATCGCCCGACGGGTGTTATCGCCCGACAGGTATTATCGGTAGAACTCGATGATCAGGTTGGCGTTCACATCGAACGGGATCTGATCCGAGGTCGGGAGCGCAATGATCTTGGTAGTGAGTTCGCCGGGGTTGAAGTCCAGCCAGCCGGGAACCTCGTGGCCGGAGAGCGACTCCATGTTCTCGCGAACCAGTTTCTCGATCTTGGGCTTGCAGGTGACGACGTCGCCGACCTCCACGCTGTAGGACGGACGGTCCACCTTCTTGCCGTTGACGAGCACGTGCCCGTGCGCGACAATCTGCCGGGACGCCCAGATGGTCCGGGCCATGCCCGTGCGCCGCACGACGTTGTCGAGCCGGCTCTCCAGCAATCGCTGGAGCAACTCGCCGGTGTTGCCGGGGAGGCGCGTCGCCTCGGCGATGTAGCGCCGGAACTGGCGCTCAAGCACGCTGTAGTGGAACTTGAGTTTCTGCTTCTCGTTCATGCGCAGGCCGTAGTCGCGCAGGCGGCGACCGCGGAAACCGTGCATGCCGGGGTACACCAGCGCGCGCTTCGTCGTGTGCTTGGGGATGTCCTCGATCGGCGAGCCGACGCGGCGCGAGAGTTTGAGTTTGGGGCCTGTGTACCGAGCCATAGCGATGCTCCTTCCGCACCCGGACGCGTGGCATATAGGCCATCGCCGGGGTGCCCGCCGACTTTGGAGCGGCGAGCGATCTATGCCGGGTGGCCGCGGCTGCGGTCCGACTGGTGAAAAAGATCCGGGCAATCCCAGAATGTGAGGCCGATTGAAGGCCCGACCTAAGCAATGGTCAAGGCTGCGACGTGCCACAAGCCAATGTGGCGACTGGGGTTTCAAGAATACACGACGCGGTCGGGCGATCAAGAACACACGCCGAACATGGCGCGTCCATGACGCTACAATGGGAATGACTCGCGCAACAGGAGCCCAAGTTGAGCGATAAGAGCCTGCGGCTGCCGGTCCTCACTCCGCCTCCGGTGAGAGGCGGCTCGTGTGCGCACGCGGCTTCTTCGCCCTGCTCCTCCCCGAACGCATACGAAAAGAAAGAAAAGTGCGGCGTCTTTGGCATCTGGGGTGGCCCGGAGCCCGCGACCCTGACCTACATGGGCCTCTACGCCCAGCAGCATCGTGGCCAGGAATCCGCCGGAATCTCGGTCTCCAACGGACGAACCCTCGCCGCGCACACCGGCATGGGCCTGGTCTCCCAGATCTTTGACCAGCAGACACTCGCCCAGTTGGAAGCCGCGTGCCTGACGCGCGAAGAACTCGCCGCGCTCAATGGCAAGCGGTTCATGCTCGGCGCGGTGAAGACCGGGGCTGGGTGCGGGGCCATCGGCCACAACCGATACTCGACCGCGGGCGGCTCCACCTCCTGCAACGCCCAGCCCCTGCTCGAGCAGTACATCGGCGGGCAGGTCGCGGTGGCGCACAACGGCAACCTCATCAACGCCGATGCGTTCCGCGTGCTCTTCGAGCGCGCGGGGCACCTGTTCCACACCACCAGCGACACCGAGGTCATCATCCACCTGCTCGCCTCGCCCGCGCAGCAGGGCGCGGTCGATCCGCTCGCCGCGACGCTGCGGCACCTGCAAGGAGCGTTCAGCCTGGTCTTCCTGTTCCCCGGCCGGATCGAGGCGGCACGCGACCCCTGGGGCTGGCGTCCGCTCGTGCTCGGCAAGATGCCCGATGGCCGCGATGTCGTCGCCAGCGAGACGGTCGCGCTCGATGTGGTCGGCGCGGAGGTCGTTCGCGAGGTCGAGCCCGGGGAGATCGTGACAATCTCGGATGCAGGTGTTTCGTCGCGACGATTCGCGGATCAGGTGGACCGTCCGGCGCACTGCGTCTTCGAGCATGTCTACTTCGCCAATCCGGCGAGTTATGTCTTCGGGCAGAATGTGCAGGTGGTGCGGGAGTCCCTGGGCGCAGCGCTCGCGCGCGAGGCCCCGGTCGCCGCTGACTACATCATGCCCATGCCCGACTCGGGTCGCTCCGCCGCGGCGGGGTATGCACGGGCCAGCGGAATCCCGTACCGCGAAGGGATCGTGCCCAACCGCTACGTCGGGCGCACGTTCATCAAGCCCACGCAGGCGGAGCGGTCCGCCGCGGTTCGGCTGAAGCTGAACACGATCCGCGAGATTGTGAACGGAAAAAAGCTCATCGTGGTGGATGACTCCATCGTCCGCGGCACAACAACCCGCGTGAAGATGGACCAGTTGCGCCAGGCCGGCGCGAAGGAGATCCACCTCCGCATCTCGTGTCCGCCGATCCGCCACCCCTGTTACTTCGGTGTGGACTTTGCGACGCGCGATCAACTCATCGCCCACGAGAAGACTGTGGAGGAGATCCGCGAGTACCTCGGCGTGGACTCGCTGCACTTCCTCTCGCTCGAAGGCCTGCTCGCCTGCATGAACCGTCCGGCCTCGCACTACTGCACGGCGTGCTACGACGGCGATTACCGCCTTGACCCCGATCACCCGGTGACGGGCGAGGTGGCGACGAGCCAGATGACGATGTTCTGAAGCCGGGAGGAGCATGGCCCGCGCTGCAGTTCGGTCAGCAAGGAGGTATCTACGGGCTTCGCCAAGGCTGGCGGTGGTCCTGATCCTTGTTGCCCTGGTGCTGCTGTCAGTGTTGAGCTTCTGCTACAGTGACCGCAACAACCACTTGCTTCTGTTTGACAGCAGCGTCTCCGCATATGAGCAGGAGCCGATATCTGTTGCGTTCGCCCGTGGTGGAGAACTGACTCTGGCGCGCGGCCGAGTGGGAGGTGGCAACTTCTTCAGTGACGACACCCGGCGTAGTCGGGAACTTACCGAGGAAGGGCCTCAACCGCTGGTAACGGCTTGGGGCCCTCGCTCGCCGCGGTGCTACGGCGTCTGCGTGCCTTGGCTCGTTGTGGCGGACAGCCAGATCCTGATTCGGCATGTGCCGACGAGCAGCAGGCTTGCGACCGAAGACGAACGGAGTTGGGTCAGGACGCGTCACGTTGAAGCCGTCCGGAACTGGCAGCACCGGTCGAAGTGGATGACTGATCGCGTGCTCGAAGCGGCAGCAACCGGCGGGGGCAAGATCACTATCGTTCGGCCGTTCCTGCTCATCGCAGACTTGTTCACCATCGCGCTTATCGGGGCGGCGGTCTCGGCGGCGATCTGTCTGGGGCAATGGTGGTGGCGTCGTGAATGGTCACTGGAGGATGGGAAGGGGACAGTGCGTCGCCATGCCATGTGGCTCTGGATGCTCGCAGCGTTGCTCATGATCGACTTGTTTGTGGTCACTGTTTCGATTCGTTCCATCTCGCCGCCGTTCTGCTCGCATACGACGACGCTGCTCGGCACAATTCATCGAGGTCAGACCTGGCCAGCTGTCGAGGTCGTTTTTGATGGTGCCCAAGCAAGGCTTGTTTTCGACATTCCTCGGAGCGAGTGGCCGGCAACATGGGAGACGGTCACTGGGAAACTCAATTTGCCTCGCACGGTGAACACGGGCCTGATCACGCCCTATCGAACAATATGGTGGCATGGCTGGGGGCTTCTTCTGCTCGATGAACGTGGAGGCGAGGATGTTGAGAAGGCATTGAGGAAGGACCTGGTCGGCACGTTTCGAGCCGATCCCGAAATCGGACCCCGAATGCCGACTTGGTACTGGGACAAGTTGGCCGACGGGGACTGGAGAACGGAAACCTACAACTACTGGCTGCTCTTGCACGATTCACTGTTCGCTGGTGTGCTCACTGCAATTGGCTGGTGCGTGTTGACCTTTGCTGTTGCTGGTGCGAAGTGGCTTCGCGGGCCAAGGCCGGGATTCTGTGCAAAGTGCCGCTACGACCTCAGCGGTTTGAGAGCGGATCGCTGCCCGGAGTGTGGTACGGCGATCAGAGAAGGCGACGAGGATTCTGCAACGTGACTCTCGCCCGAAGGGCGCACGTTCGTTGCCACGGGCGCGGCGAGCGAAGCGGGCAAGCCCGTGGGAGCCGATCTACGGGACGTCTCCGTTCCGATGGGTGGCCGAATCCGCGTCCAGATTGGCCCGCGAACGCGTATTCGCAAACGTCCGCGGCGAGGAGATTGAGGGAGTCGTGATGGACTGGCTGAGCAAGCGAGCACGGCTCGCGTTGATTCAGGCCGCCTTGCGGCGAGCTCGCTTGCTCACGCCACCACTCTTGCCCGACGACTTTGGCATCCCAATCTTCTCGCGGCGCTTCGCCGCAAGGTCGTTCATCAGTCTGAAGTATCCCTCGATGCTCCCGTCCGCTTGGGCCAGAAGTTTCTTGCGGATCGCTCGGACTTCGCGCACGACCGGGGTATCGTCGAGCAGGCGTCGGGATCGTGCGTTGCTCATTGGTCATCCTCGATAAGCGTCAACGGGGTTGTGAGCACCGGAACAGAAAGGCCGAGTCGTTGATTGACCATCCCGATGTGGCGGATCTTGTTGGCGTTTGCGAGGTGCTTGCAGTTCCAGGTTAGCACGAAGTCTATGGAATGAACCGACGCCATGGCCAGGTGGGCCGCATCGCCCACGGCCCCTGCCGGCATCACCTTCGATCGGATGTACTCCGCGACAATCCTTTGCAGCCGCGGGCTGCTGGACAACAACGGAAGGTCCTTGATCAACTCGAGTGCCGCGGCGGCCTTGCGTGATGGCGCGGCGGAGAGTTCGTTGAGAACGTACTCAGACGTGACGAGTCGATAATGCTTGCGGTAACGAGCCCACCAGTCCCGCGTAGCGAGCATCACGTTGCCATAGGTGGCGCACTTCGTGTCTCAAAGTAAAAACTGGGGATCGTGGTTTCGATGTAGACGGTGCGCACGGGAGGAGTTTATCGTGCGGTCGGCGGCGGTGCGCCTCGGGTGTTTTCACCCCATCTCCGGGTAATCCGTGTATCCCTCCGCCCCCGGCGTGTAGAACAACTCCGGCCGCGGCGGGTTCAGCAGCGCGCCCTCGCGTAACCGCCGGGGCAGGTCGGGGTTGGCGATGAAGAGGCGGCCGAAAGCGACGCCGTCCGCCGCGGCGGAGTCGATGGCGCTCCGGCCCGTCTCGCCGGTAAATCCCTCGTTGACGATGTACGCCCCGCCCCCGGCAAGTTGAAACTCGCGGCGTAGTTTGGGCGCGAGCCAGTCCGGGCCGACTGATTCGCGCGAGCAGATGAAGGCGAGTTTTCGGTGGCCGAGTTCGCGCGCGAGGTAGGTGAATGTCGCCTCGCGGGTCGAGTCGCCCACCGAGTGGAAGTCGGTTCGCGGCGAGAGGTGCACGCCGACCCTACCTGCGCCCCAGACCTCGATGCACGCATCCGCGACCCCGAGCATCAGTTTCGCCCGGTTCTCGATCGACCCGCCATAGGCGTCGATGCGCTGGTTTGACGACTCCAGCAGGAACTGTTCCAGGAGGTACCCGTTCGCGCCGTGGATTTCCACGCCGTCAAATCCCGCGGCCCTGGCGTTGGCCGCAGCGCGCTTGTAGGAAACGACGATTCCGGGGAGTTCGCCCGTCTCCAGCGCGCGGGGCGTGACGAACGGCTTCTTGGGCGTGATTCGGCTGACGAAGCCCTGGGCGGCGATGGCGCTCGGGGCAACCGGCGTTTCACCGTTGAGATAGAACGGATCGGAGATGCGCCCGACGTGCCAGAGTTGCAGGAAGACGCGGCCGCCCGCACCATGAACCGCGGACGTGACGGCCCGCCAACCCTCGACCTGCTCATCCGACCAGATGCCCGGCGTCGCCGGATATCCGACGCCCATCGGGTCCACCGATGTGGCCTCGGTGAGAATCAGACCGGCACTTGCTCGCTGCCGGTAGTACTCGGCCATGAGGAGAGTCGGCACGCGCCCGGGGTTGTCCGCGCGGGAGCGCGTGAGCGGGGCCATGAGCACGCGGTTGGGAAGAGTGATGTTGCCGAGCGTTAGCGGATCGAAGAGTGTCGGCATTTCTTACTTCAGCGACGCCATGTCGATCACGAACCGGTACTTCACATCGCTCTTGAGCATCCGCTCGTACGACTCGTTGATCTTCTGGATCGGGATCATCTCGATGTCGCTGACAATGTTGTGCTTGCCGCAGAAGTCAAGCATTTCCTGCGTCTCGGGCAAGCCGCCGATAAGCGAGCCGGCGATGGTGCAGCGCTTCATCAGCAGCGGCCAGACGCTCGGCGAGGGGTGCGGATGCTCTGGCGCGCCGACCAGGCAAAGAGTGCCGTCAACTCGCAGCAGGTTCGTGAACGCATCCAGATTGTGCGACGCGGCAACGGTGTTCAGAATGAAATCAAAACTCCCGGCGTGCTTGGCCATCTCCGCCTCGTTCTTGGAGATCACCACTTCTTCCGCGCCGAGGCGTTTGCCGTCCTCGACCTTGTTCTGCGACGTCGTGAACAGAACGGTGTGGCAGCCGAACGCGTGCGCGAACTTCACGCCCATGTGACCCAGCCCGCCGAGGCCGACGATGCCCACCTTCTTCCCCCTCGCTCCTCGGTCCGCGCCCCAGTGCTTCAGCGGCGAATACGTCGTGATCCCCGCGCACAGCAGCGGGGCGCTCGCCGCGAGGTCCAACTTGTCGGGCAACCGCAGCACGAACCGCTCATCAACCGTGATCGACTTGCTGTATCCGCCGTAGGTCATCTTGCCGGGGAAGTGAACATCCGGGCTGGCGTAGGTTCCCACCATCCCCTTGTCGCAGTACTGCTCCAGTCCCCGTTCGCACTGCGGGCAGCCGCGGCAGGAATCGACCAGACAACCGACAGCGCTGCGGTCTCCGACCTTGAACTTCTTGACGTTTGCGCCGACCTTGGTCACCTTGCCGACGATCTCGTGCCCGGGGACGACCGGGAACGAGATGAACTCCCATTCGCCCCGGGCCGCGTGAAGGTCGGAGTGGCACACGCCGCAGAAGAGGATTTCCATCTGCACATCGTGCGGACCCGGGTCGCGCCGATCGATGGTGAACGGGGCGAGCGGGGTCTTGCCGGTCTGTGCGGCATACGCGGCGGCCTTGATTGGCATCGGTGTTCCTTCCTTTCGGCACGCCGCAACGGGTGCGTGGATGGACTGCGGCGGGTTTCATGGAAGCCGGAGAGGGAGGGCGTGTCAAACGCGGGCAGCCTGCCAGTCGCCAGAGCCCGCGCCGAGTACCATCGCGGCGTGACGGATGTGAAGGCTCGACAAACGCTTACGCTGGCCCACTCCCCGGACCCGGATGACGTCTTCATGTGGTGGCCGATCACGGGGAAGATCGACCCGGTTCGGAATGACGATCGCGGCTACGGCATCGTCGTGGAGCCGGCGCGACTGGACACGGGTCGTCTGGCGTTTCGCGCCCTTGCCGAGGACATCGCCGTTCTCAACCGGCGTGCGATCGCGCAGGGCGATCTCGAGATCACGGCTATGTCGATGTTCACCTGGACGCACTGCCGCGAGCGATATCAACTGACAGCGTGCGGGAGTTCGATGGGCGAGGGGTACGGCCCCAAGGTCGTGTCGCGGCAAGGGGCGGCGA
>Ga0163152_10001762_pt1 | contig 33238 bp, 21 predicted proteins | sample OliLakLV19MP8IB2_FD_148635 | JGI IMG/M metagenome (GOLD analysis project Ga0163152, IMG submission 148635) | Freshwater microbial mat bacterial communities from Lake Vanda, McMurdo Dry Valleys, Antarctica - Oligotrophic Lake LV.19.MP8.IB-2 | ecosystem: Environmental > Aquatic > Freshwater >...
TCTCAGATCGGCCACGGCTTCCGTGAGGCTCTTGCGGAGACCGGCGACGATGAAGTCGGCATCGGTCGTCTTCGGCAGCGTCGCGTGCATCACGTCCAGCGTGTCGAGCAGGAACTGGAACCCGCCCGGCGCCTCGATCTCGCTCTCGCCGCGTTCCACGGCTTCCGCCTTCACCGCGCGGCTGTGCTCGAGGCTGATCCAGTTCTGGTGGATGCACCCCGTGAACACGAAGAAGACGAGGGTCGTCAGGATCGCCGCGATGCTGCTGCGCGTGAGGACCGCGACCACGACCGAGACGGAATGCACCAGCGCGAAGACGTACGTGAGCGTCAGCGCGCTCCACAGGAAAGCCGGATCGCTCCAGCCCGACACCAGCCAGAAGCCGAGGTGCATGCCGAGAACCAGGAAGAACGAGAGGATCGCGACGAACAGCACGCCAGCGGCATAGCGCGCCACGAGCAACGTGAATCGTCCGACCGGCCGCGAGAACAGCGTGTCGGCCGCGCCCTTCTCCAGCATGCGCGGCACGAAGAACGCGGTCGCCGCGATGCAGAAGAGAATCCCGACCGTGCCTGCCAGCCCCGAGACGATGATGTCCTGCAACCCGCGGATGAACTCCTTGCTCAATTCCGGCGATTGCGGCACGGACCGCCCGAACGCGCTCGTCAGTTCGGAGTAGGAGTAGACCTTCCAGCCGAACAAGAGCGAGATCCCCTCCGGTGTGAATCCGACCAGAAACGTCGGCAGGATCAGCAGGATCGCGAGCACGACGAGGAGCCGGAACACCTTGTCGTCGAGGACCTGGCGGAACGCGTCCTCGAACAGCGCGCGCAGCACGTGGCGGTTCATCGGCTCACCCCGCCGCCCGTGGTGCTGCGCACGAGGTCCAGGAACGACTGCTCCAGGTTCAGGTGTCGCGGATCGACCGCGCGGATCGAGATGCCGGCCGCGCGCAGGCGGTCGATCGCCTGGTCGACCTCGGCCGGGTCGAGCCCCAGCTCGAAGCGGGCGCCTTCGACCTTCAGGTTGCGTCCGACGCCGGCCAGCACGCGGTCGAGGTCGTCGCGCGGCGCGCCGATCTCGAAGTGCACGACGCCCGTCTTGGGTGTCAGTTCCGCGATCGTGCCTTCGCGCAGGATGCGGCCCTTGTCCATGATCACGACGCGGTCGCACATCAGCTCCACTTCGAGGAGCAGGTGCGAGTTCAGGAACAGCGTCACGCCGCTGCGTTTGAGCTCCAGGACGAGCTCGCGGATCTGCGCGCGCCCGACCGGGTCGACGCCGTCGGTCGGCTCGTCCAGGAAGACGAGCTCCGGCTGGTGCACGAGTGCCTGCGCCAGGCCGATGCGTTGCTGCATGCCCTTGCTGTATTCCTTGACCTTGCGGTCGGCGGCGACCGTCATGCCGACGCGCTCGAGCAAGGGATCGATGCGGCGCTCCAGCTCCTGGGGCGAGCAGCCCGAGAGACCGCCGAAGAGCCGCAGCAGTTGCCGGCCGGTCAAGTGTCCCGGCAGGCGGTGCGCCTCGGGCAGGTAGCCGACCCTGCGGCGCGAGCGCGGATCCGAGGGCGCGAGGCCGAACACGCGCGCTTCGCCCTCGTAGCCGCGCACGAGGTCGAGCAGCACCTTGAGCAGTGTCGTCTTGCCCGCGCCGTTCGGGCCGAGCAGGCCGAAGATCGTGCCGCGCCCGACCTCGAGCGAGATGCCGTCCAGCGCGGCGATGCCGCCTCGCCGCTGGAAGGCCTTGCGGTAGACCTTGCGCAGGTCGCGCACGCTCAGGATCGAGTCGGTCATCGGCGGCAGGATAGCGGTGCGGGAGCGGAGGCGAGTCGAAGTGACGGAACCAATTCTCCTGGCGCCGCGCTCAAGAGCGCGTCGCTGCCAGCCGTGCCGCGCCGATCCAGCCGGCGTCCGCGCCGAGCTCGGCCGGCAGCACCAGGACGTCGGCCAGCCGGCTGCCGTAGGAGCGTTCGTCGATGCCGGCGCGCACGCCCGGCAGCAGCACGTCGAGCGCCGCGCCGAACCCGCCGCCGATCACGAAGCAGCGCAGGTCGAGCAGCGTCACGACGACGCCCAGCCCGCGGCCCAGGTCGCGGCCGATCGCCGTGCACAGGTCGCGCTCGGGTCCCGGAGCGCTCCGCGCGGCTGCGGCCAGGAGCTTCAAGTCGCCGGGCGACTCCTCCGGGAGGCCGACCGACAGCGCGCGCCGTTTGGCGGCCGTGGCCGACGCGTATTGCTCGACGCAGCCGCGCCGCCCGCAACCGCACCAGGGGCCCTCGGGATCGATGCAGACGTGCCCGATCTCGCCGCCCATGCCGCCTTCGCCGTCGTACAGCTCGCCCTTGAGCACGAACCCGCCGCCGACGCCGGTGCCGAGCGTCACGAGCAAGAGATCCTGGTGCGTGCGGCCCGCGCCGAGCCAGGCCTCGCCGACCGCGGCCGCATTGGCGTCGTTCTCGAGCGTCACGGCCTGCGGCGCGAAGCCGAGCCGGCGCGCGAGCTCGTCGCGCAGCGGCACGTTCACCATGGCCTTCAGGTTCGGGCTCTCGAGCACGCGTCCGGACGCGTGATCGATCAGGCCGGGCGCTCCGACGCCGACGCGGTCCTCCGCGCCCAGCTCGCGCGCGAGACCGGCCATGCGATCGAGGACCGACGCGGCGCCGTGCTCGAGGCCCGTCGGGACCGAGCGCCGGTCCAGCACGCGGCCCTGCTCGTCCACGGCGCCGGCCTTGATCGCCGTGCCGCCCAGGTCGATGCCGACGCGTCGCATGCGGGCCGCTCGCCGCTACTCTTCGACCGCCGTGCTCTTCGCGCGCCGCGTCACGCGGCGGTAGGCCTTCAGGTAGTTCTCGGCCGTCGCCTGCCACGAGAAATCCTGCTTCATGCAGCGCAGGGCCAGCGTGCGCCACTCGGCCGGGTCCTTGAACACCTTGCGCGCCGCATCGAGGCCGTCGAGCAGGCTGTCGCCGTTGTAGGACTTGAACGTGAAGCCGGTGCCGCGCTTCGGATCCTTCTCGACGTCGACGATCGTGTCGTCGAGCCCGCTGCCGGCGTAGACGAGCGGCACGACGCCGTAGCGCAGGCCGATCGCGCACAGCTGGTTCGAGGCGTGGTAGTGCGAAGGCAGGATGATCATGTCCGCGCCGCCCAGCAGCGTGTGCGCCGCGCCCGGGTGCAGCGAGTCGATCAGGCGGCAGCGCCCCGCGAACGTCTGCTCGATCGTGCGCACGCGCTCGAGGATCTCCATCTTGCCCGTGCCCAAGAGCACGACCTCGATGTTGCGCTCGAGGATGAACGTCAGGACCTCGGCCAGCACCTCGAAGCCGCTGTCGGCGTCGAGACGCCCGATCACCGCCGCGACCATGACGCGCGCGCCGGAGTCGAGGTTGAGCTTCTCCTGCAGCGACGCCTTGCACTTCTTCTTGCCGAGGAGCTCCTTGTCCTTCACCGAGAAGGGCTGCGGCAGCATCGGGTCGTTGCCCGGGTCCCAGGCCTTGTAGTCGATGCCGTTCGAGATGCCGATCAGCTCCTTGGCGCGCCGGCGGAACGTCTCCGCCAGGCCCGAGGAACGGTCCGAGTGCTGGACGCGCTGCGCGTGCGCCGGCGAACTCGTGCCCACGATCGTCGCGAATTCGGCGCCGGCCTTCAGGTAATTCACCTTGCCGCCCAGCTCGACGCCGTGCACGTTCGTGAACACGCGGTGCGGCAATCCGATCTGCGGCAGGATCTCGCGCTCGAACGCGCCCTGGATGGCCACGTTGTGGATGCCGAAAAATGTGCCGGCGTTGGCCGCGGGATGGCCGGGTTGCTTCGTTGCGTATTCCAGCTCTCGGATGACGGGGATGAGCCCCGTCGTCCAGTCGAGGCCGTGGATCACGTCGGGCGCGAATTGCACGACCGGCAGCGCCTCGAGCACCGCGCGCGCGAACACCGCGAATCGGCGCCAGTTGTCCGCGTAGGGTCCCTCCTCGTCGCCGTACGGATGGCGCGAGCGGAACAGCGTCGGGTGGTCGATCAGGTAGACGGGCAGGTCGCCCAGCGTCCCGCCGTGGACCTTCAGAACCGTCTTGGCGGTGCCGTCCTTGACGCGCACCTCGCCCAGCTCGCGCAGACCCTGCAGCGGCGACGAGTCGAGCCCGAGTGTCCAGGGGATGAACACACGGACGTCCGCGCCCTCCTGGCGCAGCGTCCGGGGCAGCGACTCGGCGATCTCGGCCAGGCTGGTGCGCCGAACCAAGGACCCGAGCTCAGGGGTTGCGAAGGCGATTCTCAATTCCGCGAGGCGTCCGCGACTGCGTCTGGTGGGGGGCCTCGGCCCCGGCAACCTGCCGGAGGAGTCCGAGGGTGGCAGCCCCCGTGGGCGCATTCGTCGTACGGTCGTGTGCGAGGAACGGGATCACCCGAGGTGAGAAGCGCGAGGAGCGCCTCCTTCGGGTGGCCGCCAAACTAGTCAAGCCCGCGTAACCGGCCCAATTCGAAGCCTGTAGGAATTTGCAAGTGTCTGCGGCATCAAGGCTTGTGACGCGAGCACGCGCGCCGCGGTCCGACCTCGCGACCCTCGGCCAGGGACTCGGGCCGGAAGCCTCAGTCCTTCCCAGGGCTGGGAGGCTCGGCTGGCAGGTCGACCCCACGACGGGCCCAGTCACGCGCTTCGGCCTCGCGGCCCGCGGCGCGCAGAAGGCGCACCAGCTCGTCGTGGGCAGCACGCTGGTACTTGGCATTCGCCCCCGATTCGTTGCTGACCGCGCGCCAGAACGCGTCGATCGCCTCGGCCTCGCGCCCGAGGACCACGAGGGCGGCGCCGAGCGAGTACGCGGCCGTGAAGGAAGCCGCATCACGCTCCAGCGCGGCCCGGAAATCGTCCACCGCGCCGGCCGCGTCACCTGCGCCGTAGCGCGCGCGACCGCGCAGGATCCAGGGCCGCGCGCGCTGCGGAAGGAGCGCGAGGGAGCGCTCGGCCGCGGGCAGCGCCGCGGCGGGGCGATCGAGGCGCAGCTCGGTCTCCGCCAGCCCGTCCAGCGCGTCGACGTCGTCCGGCGCGACGCGCACGGCCGCCGCGAAGGCGTCGCGCGCTTCATCGAGCCGACCGAGGCGCGCCAGCGTCGCGCCGCGCGCGCGCTGCACGTCGGCGAAATCCGGCCGTAGCGCCGCGGCCTCGTCGAGCAGCCGCAGGCCGGCGCTCGCGTCGCCGCCCCGGACCTCCGCGGTGCCGAGCCACAGGAGACCGTTCGCGCGCGAAGCGTCCTCGGGCCAGGGCGCGATCCACGTCACGGCAGCGCCGAACAGCGCCAGAACGCCGAGCCGCGCGAAGGTCCCCCAGGCGCGCGCGAGCGCGGTTTCGAGCAGGCTCGCGCCGCCCGTCGCGGCCAGGATCGCCGCCAGCGGCACGAGCGGCACGCGGTGGCGCGCGCTGACGACGACGAGCAGCACCGTGGCCGCGTACGCGCCGGCGACGACGAGGAGCAGCAGCCGGTGCTCGCCGCGCGCGTGCGACAGGACCACGATGCCCGGGACGAGCAGCGCGAAGAGCAGCCCGAATCCGACCGGCAGGACGTGGACGATCGGCGCGAAGCGCTCAGCGAAGAAGCGCGGCTCCTCGGGGTTCGCGCCGAACTCGGCCCGGCTCGCGAGCAGCGCCAGCTTGCGCCCGTAGAGCCGCAGGGCGTCGAGCGGATGCTCCACGATCCAACGCAGCGCGCGACGTGAGTAGTGGCGCGACACCTCGGCCGGGCTCAGCGGCCGGCCCTCGGCGCGCTCGGCCGCCGCGCGGGCGTCCTCCATCTGCTCCTCGAAGCCGGCGCGCGTCCCCGGCGCCGTGGCGCGCACGCCGTCCGCGGCCGGGTTGTTGCCGATCCACAGCGCCTGGCCACTCTCGGCGCTCACCAGCACGAAGCCCGTTGCGGCGCGCGCGTTGTGGACCGCGAGCGGGGCCAGGAGCGCGCACGCGGAGAGCGCCGCGAGTGCCGCGTGCTGCCACCGCGCGCGTCGCGTCGCCAGCGCCCACACCAGCACGGCCGCGAGCACGGCGAGCACCTGCGGACGCGCCAGCGCCGCGATGCCGAAGACGAGGCCCGCGCCGACCCACGCGCCGACCCGCGCCCCGACGCTGGCGCCCCGGACCGCGCGCACCGTCATCGCGGTCGCGGCCAGGAGCAGCACGAGCGCGAGCGACTCGCGCACGAGCTCGGTCTCGTAGTACGCCAGCGGCCACGCGAACGCTGCGAGGATCGCCGCGCAGAGGCCCGCGCTGCGCGACACGAGCGTGCGCCCGAGCCACGCTGCCAGAGCAACCGTCGCGACGCCCAGCGCCGCCTGGACGAGCCGCGGCGCCAGCAACCCGTCGCCGAACACACGGAAGATCGCGCCCAGGAACCAGGCGTACGCAGGCGCGCGCGGGAAGACGCCTTCCGGCACGAGCTCGCCCGCCGCGACGCGCCGGCCCCACTCGACGAAGAAGCGCGCATCGAGCTGCGGATCGTCGAAGTACGGGCTCGCGCGCATCTGCAGCACGAACACGACCCGCAGGATCGCCGCCACCGCGAGCACGACCCCGAGCGCAACCCTGGACCGAGCCGGCGTGAGCCAGGCATCCAGCCGCGGATGGATGGTGGGGGAGGTGTACAACGGTGTCAGACACCTTGTACCGGGCTCGAAGGCGGGCAAAGGTGTCTGACGCCGATGTCTACCGGAACCCGCGGCCAAACCGGAGACTGGATCGCCCCATGAGCACATCCGGAGCCCTGGTCGACCTGTCCTTGCGCGATTTCTGCGGCAGCCTCGCGGCGCGCACGCCCACGCCCGGAGGGGGCAGCATGGCGGCGTACCTCGTGGCGACGGGGAGCGCGCTGGCCGCGATGGCGTTCCGGTTCAGCTCGGGCGAGAAGTTCGCGGCGGTCGAGGCGGCGATGGCGCGGCGCGTCGAGGAGCTCGAGCGCGTGCGCGCGCGCGGGCTCGACCTCGTCGACCTCGACTCGCGCTCGTACGAAGTCGTGACGAGCGCGTACAAGCTGCCGAAGGGCAGCGATGCGGAGAAGGCGGCGCGCTCGCAGGCGGTGCAGGCCGGCTTGCGCGGAGCGCTCGAGGTGCCGGCCGAGACCGTCGCGCTCGCGCTGGAGGCCATGCGCACGGCGGTCGACGGGCTGGCCGACGCGAACGCGAACCTCGTCTCCGACGTGGCCAGCGGCGCACACTGCCTGATGGCGGCGTGCGAGGCGGCGCTGCTCAACGTGCGCACGAACGCCGGCTCGATCGCGGACAAGACCTGGGCCGGCGAGCGGCTGGCGCGCGCCGAGGGCCAGCGCGACGAGGCGAGCGCGCTGCTCACGCGTGCCGCGGAGATCGCCGCGCGCCGCATGAGCGCCTGACACACGTCGACGGAGACCGACACGGATGCACCGACTCGTCCTGATCCGCCACGGCGAGAGCCAGTGGAACCGCGAGAACCGCTTCACCGGCTGGCGCGACGTGCCGCTCTCCGAGAAGGGGATCGCCGAAGCGCGCGCCGCCGGGAAGAAACTGACCGAGGGCGGGTTCGACTTCGATTTCACGTACACGAGCCGTCTGACACGCGCGATCCACACGCTGTGCCTCGTGCAGGAAGTGATGGACCGGCTGTGGCTCGACGTCGAGCGCGACTGGCGGCTCAACGAGCGCCACTACGGCGCGCTGACGGGCCTCGACAAGTCCGAGACGGCCACGAAGCACGGCGAGGAGCAGGTGCTCGTGTGGCGCCGCAGCTACGACATCCCGCCGCCGCCGTACGCGCCCGGTGATCCGGCGAACCCGGCCGAGGACAGGCGCTACGCCAACCTCACCGCCGCGCAGAAGCCACGCACGGAATCGTTGAAGGACACAGTCGCGCGCGTCGTGCCGTACTGGAACGAGCGCATCGCGCCGCGCGTGCGCGCCGGCGAGCGGGTGCTGGTCGTCGCGCACGGGAACTCGATGCGCGCGCTGATCAAGCACCTCGACAAGATCCCCGACGACAAGATCGTGGCCGTGAACGTGCCGACCGGGATCCCGCTCGTGTACGAGCTCGACCGCGACCTGAAGCCGCTGTCCAATCGCTACCTGGCCAGCGCCGACGAGATCGCTGCCGCTCAGCACGCCGTGGCTGCGCAGGGCAAGGCCAAGCGGTAGACGGGAATGGGAGCGGGCCAGCTGCCGCCCGGCTGAAGAACGAGGAATGACTCCATCCGGGCTCATCGCACGCGCTCGCGAGACGCACATGCCGGCGAGACTCGTTGCGAGCGCTGTGCCGAACTTGATTTGGGTGCGCCAGGCAAGCTTGGCAGAGGAGGATGGACATGAGCTGACCTGAAACCTCGACAAGGGTCCCGCGGGTACCCAACCCCGCCCGGCGAAGGCTGACCACCAGCCGGAAGCGAGCCTTGCGTAGGCACGAGCGATCGTGAATGCGAAGCGTAGGCAGCGAGCAGGCAGGCCGTGTCATCGAGCCTCGAAAGAGATTCGTGGAAGCCGACGACGTCCGAATGTGCGGAAGGCAACAGCGATCCACTGATTTGGTCAAGTGGACCGCTTCCACCGGGGTCGCAGAGCAGGGCATGCATGCAGTGGATCCTCCAGGAACCTGGGAGACCTGCGCGTCTCCGTTTGAATGACCCGTATGGGGGATCGGGAAATGGCCCCCCCGGCCGTGCGCGAGCGTGTTCCTTCAGCGCACGGACCGAACTCGGAACACCGAACGGTACCGCCAAGCGAAGGCAACGAAGCGCGGCGGGACGGAGGCGCAGGAGTCGGAGCTCTTCGTAGTACCGATGAAGCCGGGGAACTCGCCCACGAGGACCCGGTGGAGGGAAGGGGGAGCCGAGTCACGGACGCGCGAGAGGGAAAGATGACGAGCACACCGAGGCTCAACAGCATCACCACGAAACTCGAACGCATAGCAAGGCTGGCGAGGCAGATCCCAGAGCCCCTCGACAACCTGGCCCACAACATCGACATCGACTGGTTACGCGAGGCCTGCGTACGCACGCGCAAGGACGGCGCGCCGGGAGTCGACGGACAGACAGCAGCGGAATATGCAGCCAACCTGGAGGCCAATCTCCAGAGCCTGCTCGACCGCGCCAAGTCCGGCAACTACCGAGCACCGCCGGTCCGCCGGGCCGAGATCCCGAAAGGAGACGGTCGCGAGACCCGACCGATCGGCATCCCGACCTACGAGGACAAGATCCTGCAACGTGCGGTCGCGATGGTCCTCGAAGCTGTGTACGAGCAGTCCTTCCTGGACTGCTCCCACGGCTTCCGCCCGAACCGCTCGGCACACCGAGCGCTCGACGCGCTGCGCGACCAGATGATGGGGATGCACGGGGGCTGGGTGATCGACCTGGACATCCGGCGTTTCTTCGACACGCTGGACCGGGGGCATCTGCGGGAGATGCTTCATCGGCGGGTACGCGACGGAGTGCTCCTCCGCCTGGTCGACAAATGGCTGCGAGCGGGAGTCCTCGAGAAAGGAACGCTGCTCCATCCGCACACCGGAACGCCGCAGGGCGGCGTGATCTCACCACTCTTGGCAAACGTCTACCTGCACGACGTGCTGGACGTGTGGTTCGCACAGGAGGTGCTGCCGCGCCTGAAGGGCGCAGGCTTCCTCGTGCGATACGCGGACGACGCGGTGCTGGTGCTGCGCCGAAAGGACGATGCCGACACGGTGATGACCATGCTCCCCAAACGATTCGGCGCGTATGGACTGCAACTCCATCCCGAGAAGACCCGCATGGTCCGTTGCCTGCGACCCGAGAAGTACGCCGCCCCTGACCGGTCGTCAGACCGGAACGGGACGATTGACTACCTCGTCTTCACGCACTACTGGGCCCTTTCACGCAACGGGAACTGGGTCGTGAAACGCAAGACGGCCAGCGATCGATTCAGTCGATCGCTTCGCAGGGCCAACGAGTGGTGTCGGGATCATCGGCACCTTCCTCTGCCTGAACAGCATCGGATCCTGGGTCGCAAGATCCAGGGTCACTACGCCTACTACGGCATCACGGGCAACTCGCCCGCGCTGTCGCGCTTCCTCCACGAAGTGCGGCGGATCTGGAAGACTTGGCTGAGCCGACGCTCACAACGAGGCTACCTCGACTGGCCGCGCTTCAATCGACTGTTGAAGCGCTACCCACTGCCGCCCGCGCGGGCGGTGCACTCCATCTATCGCGTAGCGAACCCGTGACACGAAGAGCCGGATGCGTCAATCGCGCACGTCCGGATCCGAGGGGGGCCTGGGCGAGGAATCGCCCAGGCCTACCCGACTACAGATTCGCGGCGGGGCAGTCCGCCATCGATTGATTCGGCGGACATCCATTCCGCCTACGGCTTCATGCGTTCCGACTACGGCTTCACGTGCTGCGCGGGCTCAAGGGTTCCCGCTCGACTGTGCCAGCGGCGGTAACTGCGCCGGATCCCAGCCGCCACCCAGCGCCTTGACGAGCTGCACGGCCGTGACGAAGCCGCGCCGCGCAAGAGTGCCGCGGAGCGCTCGACCTGCAGTGCCGTGCGCTCGCCGTCGATCACGTCGACAAAGTTGACGAAGCCGGCCTCGAAGCGCGTGACCGACAGGTCGCGCGCGACGCGCGGACGCCACCGCGCGGTCCTGGGCGGCCGACTGCTCGGCGTAGCGACGTGTCGCGGTCAGCCCGTCCTGCACTTCCTTGAACGCGACGAGGACCTGCTGGCGGTAGTTCGCGACGCCCTCTTCCCACACGGCGATCGCGCGGTCGCGCTCGGCGTCGAGCTCGCCGCCCTTGAAGATCGGGACCGAGAGCGTGGGCGCGAGGCCCCAGATGCGGCTGCTCCAGTCGAAGAGGTCGTCGATGTCGCCACTCTCGGCGCCCGCGAACGCCGTCAGCGTCAGGTCGGGGAAATACGCCGCCTGGGCCACGCCGATGCGCGCGTTGCGCGCGGCCAGGTCGCGTTCGGCTTGCGCGACGTCGGGGCGCCGCTCGATCAGTTCGCTCGGCAGCCCGGCCGGGATCGGCGGCGGCTCGGAGGCTTCCCACGGCGTCGTGACGAGCGGGAACGAGCTGGCCGGCTCGCCGAACAGCACGGCTCGGACGCCGCCAGCGAGGCGCGCCCTTCCGCCTGGCGGGCCACCCGGGACTCGGATTCCTCGGCCGAGATCGCGCGGCTGGTGGAGCGCTCGGACGTGGGGTGGGGAGGCCGCGTGCCCCGCGCAAATCGAGCCGCGCAAGAGGGGGCGAGTTGACCGATCGGTCAACTGGCTGTTTCCCGGAGGTTCCATCAAACCCAAGCTCCTTGGCCAGCAAGACTTGGGGTGCCCCACGTGTTTGAGGAAGGGGTCCTCGGCGCTCGCCGATCCGACCATCGCAACCGCGGTCCGACGCTGGGCGAAACGTCGCGCGAGGGCGAGCGACCTCGTTTCGCCAACGGACCCGCACGACCGCGACCGATTCGTCGGCGCGAGCCTCCGCGCGCGCTCGCGTTCGCCTCGCGCGATCCGCCGCGACGAAGCGAGCGCAACCTTGATCGCGCCTTGGATTCGCTCCGGCGAAGTGGTATCCCGCGCGGGAAGCCGCGTTTGCGAGAGACCTCCGTTTTCGGCCCTTTCCTGGCCGCGGAGAGTCCGGGCGCCCTGAGCGGGAACGCCGGGCCGCCTGCGCGACGTGCAGTCATCGACGGGGGGGCATGGGACGCAAGCGCAAGCCCGAGAGCGAGGCCACCGAGCCGCGTAGCGTTAGCAGGACTGACCCGCGTAGCGCAGGCAGGACTGACCCGCGTAGCGCAGGCCGGACCGAGCCGCGTAGCAAGGGAGGCAGGACAGCACTGAGCGCCCGCTGGCGCGACGTGGTCCGGAGCTTCTTCTTCGGCCGTCCGGTCGACGAAGCGACGAGCACGCGGCTGCGCGAGCTCGGCGGCCTGTGCATGGCCGGCTTCGCGGCGTACCTGTTGCTCGCGCTCGCGACGTACGCGACGCCCTGGGACGATCCGGCCAACGCGCGCTGGAACTGGGGTGGTCAGGTCGGCTTCTACCTCGCGAACGGCGTCAAGATCGCGCTCGGCAACGCCGGCTTCTTCCTCGTCTTCCTGCTGGGCGCGTGGGGGCTCGTGCAGATCGGCGGGCGCAGCGTCTCGTTCGTCACGCTGCGCGTCGGCGGCGCGGTGCTGTTCCTGTTCTCGTTCGCATTCCTGCTGCAGCACGTCGCCGGTCCGCAGGTCCAGGACGTCGGCGCAGGCGACTACGACAGCCGCATTGCGCCCTACGGGCCGGGCGGTTGGCTGGCGCTGACGTGGAACCCGTTCCTGATCGAGAAGTTCGGGAACCTGGGCTTGTTCCTGCTGCTCGTGCTGACGTCGCTCGTGTCGTTCCTTCTGGCGACCGAGATCGCGTTCCTGGCCGTGCTGAAGAGCTTCGGCGCGTGGCTCGACAAGCGGCGCGAGCTGCGCGGCGAGAGCCTGCCCTCGGCCGTCTTCGGCTACCTGCGCTCGACCGGTGCGGGCATGTGGGCCTTCCTGCGCGGCACGGACGTGCGCGGGCAGCTCGCGACGGAGGGCGGCACGGTCGTGCTGGACGATCCGCGTTCCGAGACCGCCGCGCCCAAGCGCCGCTCGCGCGCGAAGAAGGCGTTCGATCCCGAGAACCCCGAGGGTCTGCCCGAGCTGGACGAGGACGAGCTCGAGGACGACTTCGAGGAGGAGCTCGAAGAGGACGAGGAGTTCGGCGAGGACCTCGACGAGGAGACGCTGGCGGAGCTGGAGGCCGAGGAGCGCGCCGAACGGGTCAACGCCGGGCTCGGGACGGCCGACGACGCGCAGGAGATCGACGAGGATCCGGCCGAAGGCGCGGAGACGGCGGACGCGACGCAAGGTGCCGTGCTCGTGCCGCCCGCGCCCCCGGCGAGGCCGGCCCCGGTCAAGGCGAAGGTCGCGCAGATGATCTTCGACCCGCCCACGCCGCCGCCCGGGCCGTGGCAGTTCCCGCCGATCGACCTCTTGATGCCGCCCGAGGGCAACGTGGGCATCGACGACCGCGCGCTCGAGGAGAGCGCCGCCAAGCTCGAGAACGCGCTGCGCAGCTTCCGCGTCGAGGCGCAGGTCGTCTCGGCCCAGGTCGGGCCGTCCGTGACGCTCTTCGAGCTGACGGTCGCGCAGGGCACGCGCATGAACAAGGTCTCCACGCTGAGCCAGGAGATCGCCGCCACGCTGCGCGCGCAGTCGGTGCGCGTCATCGCTCCGATCCCGGGCCGCGAGACGATCGGCGTCGAGGTGCCGAACGCGAAGCGGCGCATCGTCCGCATCAGCGAGCTGGTCAGCCAGAAGGCCTACGACCCGAAGTACATGGCGCTGCCGCTGTTCCTGGGCATGGACGCGGAAGGCCGGCCGATCGTCGAGGACCTGGCGCGCATGCCGCACCTGCTGATCGCCGGCACGACCGGGTCGGGCAAGTCGGTGTGCATCAACACGATCCTGGCGAGCCTCCTGCTCACGCGCTCGCCGCACGACGTCAAGCTGATCCTGATCGATCCCAAGATGGTCGAGCTGCAGGCCTTCGCGACCGTGCCGCACATGATGTGTCCGGTCGTGACGGACGCGCGGCAGGCGACCGGCGTACTGCTGTGGGCGGTCGAGAAGATGGAGGGGCGCTACGAGCTCTTCAGCGCGGTCTCGGTCAAGAACGTCAAGGGCTACAACGCGCTGGGCGAGGAGGGTCTGAAGAGGGCCCTGGGCGAGGACTTCGACCCCGAGCGCACGCCGCGCCACCTGCCCTACATCGTCGTCGTCATCGACGAGTTCGCCGACTTGATGGCGGTCGCCAAGAAGGAAGCCGAGCTGGCGATCACGCGCCTGGCCCAGAAATCGCGCGCGGCCGGCATCCACGTGATCGTCGCCACGCAGCGACCGTCGACCGACGTGATCACCGGCGTGATCAAGGGCAACCTGCCGACGCGCATCGCGTTCCAGGTCGCGAGCCGCGTCGACAGCCGCGTGATCCTGGACGAGACCGGCGCCGACAAGCTGCTCGGGCACGGTGACATGCTCTTCATGCCGCCCGGCGGCGGGAAGCTGCGGCGCGTGCAGGGTGCCATGGTCGAGGACGTCGAGATCGCGAAGCTGGTCGAGTTCGTCGGCCAGACGTCCGCGCCGAACTTCAGCCAGGAGCTGGTGCAGGTCGCGACGGGCGAGCGCCCGGCCGGCGGCGGGCTCGTCGACGGCGAGGCCGAAGAGGATTCGATGTTCGACGAGGCCGTGCGCGTCGTGCTGAAGAGCAAGCGCGGATCGGCCTCGTTGCTCCAGCGCGCGCTGGGCGTGGGCTACACCCGCGCCTCGCGCCTGATCGACCTGATGTCGGAACGCGGCATCCTCGGGCCCCACAAGGGCAGCAAGGTGCGCGACATCCTGGTCACGCTGGAGCAGTGGGAGGAATTGCACGGGCCCTCGTCGGGGTCCGGCGGCGGTGCTCCAACCGGAGCGGGAGCTTGGACCGATGAGTGAGCGCAAGACCCTGACGGGCGGCGATTGGATCGCGGTCGGCACGTTCCTCCTGGGGGCGCTCGTCGCCGTGCTCATGGGGCTGGCCCTCTTGCGCGGCGTGGACGACGCGCAGGGCACGGGGGCGCTGGCCGCGGGCATCGCCGCATCGATCGGCGCGCTGCCGGCGCTGCTCGCAGGAGTCGGGATCGCGTGGCTCGGCGCGCGCGCGTTCCTGACCGGCTCGCGCATGCGGATCGGGAGCGAGTTCCTCGGCGTGCTGGGCATCGCGGCCGGCCTGTCGGTCGTCATGGGCTCGCTCTGGCCCGAAGCGGGCGGCGCGCTGGGCGCGTGGACCGGCGGGCGCGTGGCGCAGATGACGCACGCCGCCGTCGGCGTCCTCCTGGGCGCGATCGTCGCGTTCGGCGCGGCGTACCTGGCGTGGATGCGCGAGGACACGGCGGCCGCGACACGGCTCGCGCCGCCGCGCCGTCCGACGCCCGCGCCGCCCAAGAGCGACGACGGCGTGACCGTCGCCGAGTCGGCCATGCTGTTCCCGGACGACGACGAGCTCTCGCCGCCGCAACCGATCGCGGTCGTCGCTCCGGCGCGTCCGCTCTACCCCGAAGACGTGCGGCTCAAGGGCCAGGTGCCCTCCGGCGCGAAGCCGCTCACCGGAGCGCGCGCGACGGTGCCGTCCGCCGAGCCCCAACCCTCGGTCTACCGTTGGACCGCGCCCAGTGCTGCCGCGGCTGCGCCGAGTGCTGCCGCAGCTGCGCCGAGTGCTGCCGCGGCTGCGCCGAGTGCTGCCGCGGCTGCGCCGAGTGCTGCCGCGGCTGCGCCGAGTGCGACCGCGGCTGCGCCGGCGGCGCGCGCGACCACGCCTCTGGCCGTCGAGCCCGCGCGCACGCAGGCGGTCGAGGCGCCGGCGGAGCAGGCCGTCGAAGCGTTCGTCGCGCGGCAGGACTTCACGGCCGTCGAGGAAGTCGTCGATGAGCCCGAGGTCCGCGCGCTGCCGCCGCGCCCGAGCTGGGAGACGACCGGCCTGACCGAGGACGACGAGCCGGTCGACGCGTACGGCACGCCGGTGTCGGTCGTCGAGAGGGCGCGCCGCGACCGTGACGTGCCCGAGGCCTCGCCCGCGCGCTACGCGGCGATCCCGCGCGAGGTGGACGCCCCCGAGCTCGACGAGGAGCCGGAGGAACCGGCCGCGTCGACCTTCGACGACGACGTCATGGAGGTCGTGGTCGTGGTCGAGATCGAGGCCGAGCCGGTCGTCAACGGTCGGATGCTGCCGGTCGAGCAGGAGATGGCGAGCACGCTCGACGCGGAGATGGACGCGCTCGAGGAGCTCGTCACGAGCGACGTCGAGGCCCCGTCGGCCCGCACGGTGGACACCGAAGCCGGACCGGACGAGGAGGAGGACGCGCTCGAGGAATCGATGTCGATCGACGGACCGGCCACGTCGACCGCGCCCGCCGAGCTCCAACCCTACCTGTCGCAGCAGGACGAGCTGCTGGAGGACCTGCGCGCGCACAACACGGCAGCGCGCAACCTGCGCGACGCCGGCGAGGAGGCCGCGGCGGTCGTCGAGGAGGAGGAGTTCGCGCAGGCCGAGGCCGAGATCGAGGCCGTCGCGTCGGGTGCGGACTTCCAGGACGGCGACGTGGACGAGATCGAGGAAGAGCTCGAGGTCGAGCTGGCCGAAGTGGAGCTGGCCGAGGTGGAGCTGGCCGAGGTGGAGCTGGCCGAGGTGGAGCTGGCCGAGGTCGAGCTGGCCGAGCCACGCCGCCCCGAGCTGGCGCACGTGGGCCAGCCCGTTCCCGACACGGACGGTCGCTCCGCGCGCTCGCGCACGGCCGCGCCCAGCCTTTTCGACACGCTCGAGGAGGCTGAAGAAGAACCGGTGCAGCGCGAGGTCATCCTCCAGCCGCAGGCCGCCGTGCCCGCGGCGCGCGCCGAGAAGAGCCCCGGCCGTGGCATCGACCCCGAGAAGAAGCTCCTGGTCGAAGTGGGCTGCATGTTCGTGGAGCGCGGCCGCGTGGCGGTCTCGATGCTGCAGCGCCAGTACGACATGGACTTCGAGCAGGCCTGCCGCGTGCTCGACGACCTGCAGGAGATGGGTCTGATCGGCCCGTACCTGGGCGGTCAGCGCCGCGACATCCTGTTGTCGCGCGATCAGTGGCTCGAGAAGGTCGGCACGGGCTGAGAGGCCGAGAAACGACCGGGCCTACGGCCTCGCTGATCCTGTTGGCGTCGCTCCGCGGCGCGAGAGTGCTATGTGGACTCCCGACTGCGCTATGCCGGCGCGATCCCGTTGCTGGGCGCGCTGCGCCGAGGTCGCCGCCCGGGCCGGTGACGCTCGTGCGTGCGCGATTCCCGTTTGCACGACCGGCCGTGGATGCGCCCGCCTGGAGGATTGTGCTGTTCCGCGCGCGCGGGATGATGGCCGACGCGCGCCGAGTCGCCCGAGTGTGACGTCCGGCCGCGCCGTTCCCGCGTCCTGTGATCCCCCGAGAAGGAGTCGTCATGGCAGTGCGATCGCGCAGCCGCTTCACCGCGGCTTGGTTGGCGTTCGGAGTCCTGGTCCTGGGTGGAACGCCTCTCCTCGCGCAGCAGTCGGCTGCGCCCCAGCGCACGCTGGCCGAGCATCCATCCGACGCGCGCATCGATCCGCTGCTGCTCGACGATGCCGAGCAGCTCGCCGCGTTCGGCTTCATCCGCGAGTTGGACCGCGCGCGCAACGACTTCCGCGTCGTGATCGAGATCGTCCGTCAGCCGGGCGACGCGACGTTCGAGACGAGCACGGCCCGCGATCCCGTGAGCGACGTGCAGGAATCCGTGCTGATCCGGCAGGCGACGTTCCTCGAGGCCCTCGACCTGCAGCTCCTGCCGGCCGAGAGGGCGGAGATCGACGTGCTGTTCCCGATCGACCTGCAGTACATGGTCGCGGCGGAGGTCGACAGCCTCGCGGCGCTGCGCACGCTGGCTGCGATGCCCGACGTCAAGTTCGTGTGGAAGGACAGCCTGAACAAGCCGTTGACGGTCGAGGGCCGCAACGTGACGGGCTCGTCGGCGCAGGCTGCCGCGGGTTACACGGGCAGCGGCGTCGGCGTGGCCGTCATCGACACGAACTTCGACCTGCTGCACCCCGAGCTGGGCGCATCGACCACGCTCCCGAACAGCGTGGTCAAGGGCGGCTACAACTACAGCACGCCGGGCGCCGCGATCCACTCGCGCAACTTCAACGATTGCTACCACGGCACCGGAACGGCGTCGATCGTGCGCCGGTACGCGCCGGCTTCGCACCTGTACACGCTGGTCGTCTTCCCGAACGCGTACGACAGCACGATCGCGAACGCGATCAACTGGTGCGTGACGAACAAGAACGGCGTCGGCGGCGGCTCGCCGATCAAGGTGATCAGCATGTCGCTGGGCGGCGGCCGCTACTACTCGGCCGTCACGTCGGGCACGCTCCACACCGCCTGCGGCAACGCGGTCAGCAACGGGATCCTGTGCTTCGCGGCCTCGGGCAACGACGGCTGGGCGGACTCGATGGGTTCGCCGGCCGCGTCGACGAACTGCATCTCGGTCGGATCGACGTGGGACGCGAACAACGCCCCGTACTCGCCATTCGCGCCGGCGAACTGCAGCGACACGAGCCGTTCCGTCGACGAGCGCACGTGCTACAGCGACACGGCGTCGTTCCTGAGCGTCTACTGCCCGTCCGAGCAGGTCATCTGCGCGCAGTGCGGCGGCGGCACGTTCGCGTTGGGCGGCACGTCGTCCGCGACTCCTGCCGCGGCGGGCTTGACGGCCCAGTTCCTGCAGGCACAGCCCACATACGCCACGAACAAGGCCGGATTGATCAGCCTGTACCAGTCGACCGGCGCTTCCGTGCTCGGCGACGCGAGCAAGCGCCGCATCAACCTGACGGCCGCGATCGCCGGCGCGGGCGGCGGCGGCGGCCCGACGCAGCTCGCTAACGGCACGACCTACAACTACAGCGTCGCGACGGGCGCCGTCCTCAACTACCAGGTCGTGATCCCGGCGAACGCGACCAACTTCTCGGTCACGATCACGGGCACGGGCGACGCCGACCTGTACGTCAAGCGCACCGCAATCAACTGGCCGGCCGAGCAGGGCGTGCACAACGAGGCCGAATTCAAGTCGCAGTACATCGGCGGCAGCGCCGAGAGCGTGAGCTTCCCCGCGCCGGCGGCGGCGACGTGGAACGTGCTCGTCCACGGCTACAGCGGCGCGAGCGGCACGATCCGCGCGGCCTGGACCGTCGGCGGGGGCGGCGCGACGTGGCACAACGTCTCGTGGGTGCGGCAGACGCCACACAACTACGCCAACAACCAGACCTACGCCTACACCTACACGTATCCCGGTGCGACGCAGGTCGGCGTGCACTTCAACCGCATCGCGACGGAGTCGGGTTACGACTTCCTGCGCATCAAGAACGCGGCCGGCACGGTGATCTACTCGGTGTCCGGGAGCCCGATCACGAACGGCGTCGGCTCCGCGTTCGGACGCACCGACGGTTGGGCGTACATTTCGGGCAACACGATCACGATCGAGCTCGTGACGGACTACTCGGTCGTGAACTACGGGTACCTGACCGACCTCGCGTCGGCGTTCTACTGAGAGCCCGTGAAGAAATCGATCGTACGGGCTCTCTGATCTCGTTGGCGCCGCTCCGCGAGGCGAGAGGCTGTGATTTCTTCACAGCCTCTGAGAGCCCGGTGCTCGCGCGGCTCGACGCGCTCGCGTCGGGCCGCGCTCGACATGACTTGCTCGGCACGGACCACTGCGTCCGTGCCGTCTGCTTCACCGCTCCTCGAGCTCGACCACCAGCGACTTCTTCCCCGTCGCCGGGATCGTCGTCGTCACGAGCGTCGTCCGCCGGCCTGCGGCCGAGATCGCGAGCTGCAGCGGGCCCGCGGGCAGGCCGAAGAGCTCGGCCGCTCCCTCGACTTCGAAGACTTGATCGCCGATCAGCACGAACGCCGCGTCGCCCGGTCGCGCGAGGCCGCGCAGACTGAGGGCCAATGCTCCCGTCGGCGCGGTGATCGACCACGGTCCGTCGCCCGCGAGCATGGTCCGGAACGCGACGGCGGTCCGGTTCGGTTCGTCCTGCGACGCGAGTACGGGCTCGACGATCAGCGCGTCGCCGGCGCGCAGGTCGGGACCGAGCCAGCCGCCCGAGGGGTCCAAGGGGAAGATCGGTTCGGAGCCGATTTCATGATGACCGGCGCGGAGGAATCGCACTCGGACGTTGGTGCGCGGTCCGCCGTCGGGTGCGAGCACGCGCAGTTGCGGCTCGCGTGCGAGCGCGATCCGGCCGAGGTCGACGACCACCGCGTCGCCAGGGTGAGGCAGCGAGGCGAGCACGAGGCGCGGGCGCAAGTCGCCGCGCTCGGGCGTGATCTCGAGCAGGAACGTTCCCGTGGCCCGCACGGCCAGTTCGACGGAGCCGTCCGGCGCGTCGACCGAAAGAGTCGGTTCGTCGCCACCGCGCCGCAGCGAGGCCCGCACTGCGACCGCTCTGCCGCGCTCGTCGACGACGTCGGCGCGCAAGATCGTCGGGGCATAGTCCCTGAGCAGCACCGGCTGCGGAGGGAGATCACGGATGCTCGCGTAGGCGTACCGGCGCTCGCCGATCCCGAGCACGAACGGTCCGGACGTGGGCACGTCGACGAGGCCGTCCTGGGCCGGTTGTTCGCCTCGACCCGGAGCCAGGGCCCAGATGGCGGATCCCTCGCCGTCGTCCTCGACACGCACCGCGATGCTCGTCGTCGCGACGGCCGGCGGCGGCTCCGCGGCCGAATCGTCGATCGTCCCTTCCTCGAACGGCGGTGCCTCTGGCGCCGGCATTCGAGCACGACGGGATACCCACGCGGTGTCGGGAAGTGGATCTCGCGGCCGCCGACAACGGCGATCGGCTCCGAGCCCTCGGGCGCGCCGAGCACCTCGAATGCGCCGTCCGCGCCCGTCTCGGCCCACGGTCCGCGGTGCACGGACGGCACGCCGACGTGCGCGCCGGCGATGCCTGAGCCCGCGTGGTCGACGAGCCGGCCGGTCAGCGGCGGCGAGTTCTCGCAGGTCAGCACGTGCGGCGGATCTCCGGGACGCCAGCTCAGCGATTCGTAGCCGAGCCCGAGACCGCGCGCCTGACAGTAGAGGTCGGCGATGTCGTTGTGGGGATCGACGCCGCGCAAGATGGCGACGCCGCTCGCGTCCGACGTCGCGTGGACGAGGTCAGGCCCGTGACCGCAGCTTCCGCACAAGCCGATCAAGGCTCCAGGGACGGGCAGACCGCGCCAGTCGTGCACGAGCACCGGTACGTCCTGCGGCGGCGCGAGACGCCAGATCGGTTCGCCGTAGCCAGAACGCGAGGACACCGCGTAGCCCTCGGCGCGCACCACCTGGATGTTCCAGCTACCCTCGATGTCGCCGACCGGGACGCGCACGATTCCATGGGCGTCGCTCATCGCCTTGCGCGTGAACCAGAACCGTCCGGCAATCGGCGTCGGGCTCTCCTGCACAAGAAACAGCTCGGCGCCCGCGATCGGCCGGCCGGTCAGGTCGTCGACGATCAGCTCGCAGAGCCAGCGTTCGCCGTCGCGCTCGATCACGACCTCGCTCGGATAGAGGTCGGTCGTCGAACGGACGGAATCCGCTTGGGCGAGGAACGGAAGGGTGAGCGTGGCGAGGAGCAGGGCGGCTGGATGATGCATCGAACTCGCTCCGTCGCGGGATGGGCGTGTGACCCTATGCCATATCGTCGCAGAGTGCACATGTAACCTGGGCCGCTGCGCCGCGGCCGCTCGGTTCAACCGGCCGCGCTCTTCGCCGCCCCGAATCCGTGCGTGCCCGCCGGCCCGCGGGTGAGCTCGTTGCGCCGCTCACGTCCTGACTCGTCCGCGAACGCGCGTCGCTCACTCGTTCGGTGGGAGCAGCGCAGGAATCGGTGCGAAATCCTTGCCCGAGTAGATCGTCAGCGAGCCGCAAGCCGGCACGAGCACGGCGAGGTCGGCGCGACCGTCGCGATCGACATCGCCCGGCGCCGCGACGATGTGGTCGTGGCGCCCGTGCTCGTGCGGGACGAGTGCGAGCCGCGCGCCGGTTCGACCGGAGAACACGGCCGCGAATGGGTCCGTCACGCCTCCGCGATCGTCGCGGCATCCGACCGCGACGTCGTCGATGCGATCGCCGTCCAGATCGCCGAGCGAGACGATCGAGCCGCCGAACCAGGACTGGTTCCCGCCCGGCATCGGATCCGCGAACGTCGCGAGAACCGCACCGTCGTGCGTCGAGATCGTACGCACGCACGCCCCGAGCGTGGCGACCAGGACGTCGGCGCGCCCATCGCCGTCGACGTCGCTGGTCGGAGCGATCTCGTAGCGGTCCTCGCCCCAGGCGCAGGGATCGTTGCGCAGCGGCGGCCAGGCGTTGGTGCACAGCGTCGCGAGCGTGACCCGAGAGCCGTCGCCCGTGCGCAGGAGACGCAGCCGGCTCGGAGGGTCCTGCTCCTCCTTGAACAAGCTCCAGTCGACGAACGCGATGTCGAGCTTCGTGCCCGGCAATGCGCAAACCAGACGGGGCTCCGATCCGCGCGGTTTCGTTGTCAGCGGCACCCGCGGTGCGCCTGGCTTCAGAGAAACTCGCTCCACGCGATCCACGGATTCGACGAGCAGTTCCTCGAAGCCGTCGCCGTCGCCGTCGCCGAGGGCGTCGATGAACAGACCCGCACCGAACATCGTTCCACATCCACGGTCACCGAGGACCGCTCCCGTTGCGCCCGAGACGATCTCGAGCTCGATCCATGCGGCGACGAGGTCGCGGACTCCGTCGCCGTCGAAGTCGCCGACCGGAGCGAATGACGTCGCCCGCGCGGTCGAACGCCACCGGATCGCGCCTGTCTCGCCCGAGTAGAGCGCGGAACCCGTGCGGAGCGCCACCGCCAGCTCGGGCACGCCCCCGCCGTCGAGGTCGCCAACGGGCATGATCGCCGAGCCGAAGTCCTCGCGCCGTGGCGCGTGGGGGTCGCTCCACTTCGCGTGACCGTACGAAAGGACGGCGATCAGCACCGGGAAGCATCGCATGAGCCCAGACCGTCGCGGACGGTCGATCCGACGCACGAATCCCCCGCTCCCTACGACTGGCCATGTACGTGTCCTGAGCCGGCAAAGGGCGCCACCAGGGCTCGCCAGCGCCCTTCACTCGCTCATGCGACGCACCGTTTCGCTCCGCGCGGTATCGTCTCTGCCCCTCATCCGGACCGGACCGTGCCCACGAAAGCTCCCTACGTCACCCTCGTCCACCTGGGCTGCGCCCGGAATCTGATCGATTCCGAGGTCCTGCTCGGGCGCATGGCGGAGGAGGGGCTCGTCGTCACGGATGACCCGGGCTCGGCGCACACGGTCGTGCTGAACACGTGCTCGTTCATCGGCCCGGCGCGCGAGGAATCCGAGGGCGCGATCCGCGACCTCCTGGCGCGCAAGCAGCGCGGCGAGATCGAGCGCGTCGTCGTCGCCGGCTGCCTCGTTCAGCGTTTCCGCCACGATCTGGCCGCGAAGTTCCCGGCCGTCGACCTGTTCTCCGAGATCTCGGACTACCGCGCGCTGGCCAAGGGCGTGCGCGCGCTGACCGAAGGTGAAGCGTCGGGTCCGCGCTACCTGGAGGGTCCCGAGACGAAGCCGGCCGAGCGCGAGGGCGCGCGCCTCTTGGCGACGCCCGGCTCGTACGCCTACCTGCGCATCAGCCACGGCTGCGACCACGTGTGCTCGTTCTGTGCGATTCCGTCGATCCGCGGGAAACACCGCTCGAAATCGCTCGAGGACGTCGTCAGCGAAGCGCAGGAGCTCGTCGGCGGCGGCGTGCGCGAGCTCGTGATCGTGGCCGAGGACTCGACCGCCTGGGGCCGCGAGCACGGGCGCGAGCTGCCGGACGTCGTCGAGGCGCTGGCGCAGGTCCCGGGCGTCGCGCGTGTGCGCGTCATGTACGCCTACCCGAACAAGTTCCCCTGGAGGCTGACGGAGGTCATGCGCGCGCACCCGGCGGCCGTGCCGTACCTCGACATCCCGATCCAGCACATCGCTTCGCCGGTGCTGCGCGCGATGAAGCGGCACGGATCGGGCGATCAGGTGCGCAAGATCCTCGACCGCCTGCGCGAGCAGGTTCCAGGCATCACGATCCGCACGACCGTACTGCTCGGATTCCCGGGCGAGACCGACGCGGACGCGGCCGAGCTGGCGCGGTTCATCGAGGAGTACGAGCTCGGGCGCGTGGGCACGTTCACGTACTCGCCCGAGCAGGGGACGTCGGCCTGGGGCCTCGGCGGCGAAGTGCCTGCGAACGTCGCGCGCGAGCGCGAGCTGGCGGTGCAGGAAGCGCGCGACCGCGTGCTGCGCCGCACGCAGAAAGCGCGCGTCGGAACCGAGGTCGACGTGTTGATCGACGAAGTCCACGAGCGCGGCAAGGTCCTGGTCGGCCGTCCGCCGAGCGACGCGCCCGAGGTCGACCTGGTCGCCGTCGTGCGCGGCAGCAAGGCCGGTGTGGGCGACGTCGTGCGCGCGAAGGTCGAAGCGATCGACGGCGAGTCGAACCTCGTGTGCCGCGCGGTTCGAGCGGCGCGCGCCGGCGCGTAGCCACTCGGCCTGCGACCCGGCCGGCCCACGGCGTCCGGTGCCGGCGCTACGATGCGTGAGGGTGCGGACCGAGACCTGGGCGCCGCGAGCTTCTGCACGGCGAGCACGTTCACGCTGACGAACAGGCTGTCGGGCCCCTTGAACGCGCCCGACCCATTCTTTCGGCTGCGCTCGCAAGCTCGCTGCGTGCGCGGGCCCCTTGAACGGGCCCGTGACCATGAGAACGGCTATCCTCATCGGCAGTCAGGTGGAGCCCGCCTGGCGTGCGCAGAGATGGCCGCTCCCCACTCGCAGCCCGCAGCAGGCAGCTCGCTGGCACCTTCCGATTCCGACGGATCCCCGCGGTCCGCCGGCGGATTCCGCATCCACGAGGAAGTCGGTCGCGGCGGGATGGGCGTCGTGTACCGCGCCGAGGAGATCGCTTCCGGCCGAATCGTCGCGCTGAAGTCGATCTCGCCCGGCTTCGCCTGCACGCCGGACGCGCTGCAGCGTTTCCACCGCGAGGCGCGGCTGACCGCCTCGATCTCCCATCCGAACTGCGTGTTCGTCTACGGCGCGCACGAGATCGACGGCGCTCCGGTCATCGCCATGGAGTGGATGGACGGCGGCACCCTACGAGCGGGTCGAGCCGTCCGAACTTCAGGCGCTCGCGCGCCCGAGCGTGCAGCGCGTACGCGAACGCCGGGCGATTGGCGCAGGCGAAGCCCACCGAGGCGTATCCCAGCGTCGCGCCGATTCCACCCAGGAACACCCGACGGCTCGTGGTCATCTGGATCGCCTCCCGGCGAATAGGCCTCTCGGCCTGACCGAAGAAGGCCTCCAAGCTACTCGAACAGCCGGCGTCTGCGCTTTCGACGCGATCCCGCCGAAACGGCGGATACACGCCGCGTTGGCCCCCGGGTTGTGCCACGTGCTGGCCGCCGTGAGAATGCGGGCGTATGTCCCGACGCACCCCTTGGGTCGCCCTCGTCGCTCTGGTTTTGCTCGTGCTGACCGTCGTCTGGTTCCTGTCGCGGTCCACCGATGCTCCCGCGTTCGCCTCCGATCCGATCGTCTCGCCCGCCCCGACGGTGCAGGCTCCGGTGATCCTCGCGGTGGACGACGTTCCCGCGTCGAAGCCTCTGGAGCGCACGATCGCGTCGTCGGCCGAAACGGCCGCGCCCGCGCCCGCTGCGACGAAGGCTGCGCGGCCCGAAACGCTCGTCTACGGCTCGATCCTCGACGAATCCGGCGAGCCCATCCTGGGTGCTTGGTCGGCCGGTGTCAGCCTGATCGACCACAACGGTCGTCGCCGCTTCGCTGACGCGAAGGAAGAGGGTGCCTATGCCATCCACGCGCTGCCGTTCGGCACGTATTTGGTCACGGCCGGCGCGCACGGGTACCGGGGAGTGGAGGCGACGCTCGATCTCCGACCGGAGCAGCTCGTGGTCCGCAAGGACTTCACGCTGCCGAAGTCCGTCGTGATCAAGGTGAAGCTCGTCACCCCCGAGGGTCAGGACCCGCTCGCCGGAGCGAAGAGTCAGCGCACGAGGTTCAGCCTCGTTCCGGTGGCGACCCGGGAACACCCGGGACCGCGCATGACCGAGGTGACCGGCAGCCTCAACAACCGCTTCGGCGTCGGCAGCTTCTGGAACTACGGTCCCCCGGTCGAGTCGCTCCCGCCGGGCTACATGGGCGTGCTCGTCCTGACCTGCGACCTGCCAGTGCACGTGAGCCTGGTGAACTACCAGGCAGTGCTCGCTACGCAGCGCGTCGAGCCCGGCACGGACGAAGTCGTCTTCGTGATGTCCCCGGATGCGCTGACCTCGAGCCTGGCCACGATCCGCCTGAGAGCGGTCGACGCCGACACGGGAGAACCGATCGCTGGCGTGCGCGTGATGCTCTCGGGGACGGCCGCGAGCGACATGGGCTCGGCGACGGACGAGACGGGAATCGCGATCCTCGAGGATCGAGCTCCCGGAAGTTTCGACATGCGCCTGATGGCCAAGGAGCACGAGCACCTGCGCCGGAAGATCGACGCGGAGCCGGGGCAGGTCACCGACCTGGGCGACATCGCGCTGGACAAGGCGGTGCTCGTGCAAGGACGCCTCGTCGACGCGGAAGGCAATGGCGTCGCGACCGAGTTCAACCTCGGCGTGCTCGATCCCGTGAGCGGCGCGATCGACATGGACCGGACCATGCAGCACGCCAGCGACGCGACCGGCGCGTTCACCCTCCACGGCCTGGGCCGCAAGCAGTACGTGCTGCGGACGGAGAACCACGACGCGCTGAACGACAAGGACCTGGACGGCATCGCGTTGGTCTCGGGCAACGTCTTCGTCAACGCGCGCGCCGGGCCGATCACGGGCCTCGAAATCCGGCTGCACAGGGCCGCGATGCTCGTGTTGCGGGTGAAGGGCGAGTCGCCCGATGGCCTGCGCTTCCGCGTCGCGGACCAGGACGGGCGGGTCCTCGTGTCGAGCCGCTTCTACGGGCCGGGCCCGCGCCCGCTCAAGCTTCCGCCCGGGTCGTACAGCGCGGCCCTGCTCGACACGCAGGGGAACGTGCTCGCGGAGAAACAGGTCACGTTGGGATCGCAGCCGGTCGAGATCGAGCTCGCCCGCTGACCCGGCCGCGATCCGGATTGGCTTCCCGCCCAGTCTCTATCTCTTCTCGTGGAGCGGTAGTCTGAGCGTGCCGAGGCGGTGAGGCGAGACGACGAAAACGCCCGACGGTCGTGCGCGGCCGGCGTGATCCCGCAGCTACTCTCAAGTGATGCCGACCGGTACGCCCGACGATCCTCAGCGCGCCGACAGTGCTGGCTCTGCGCCGTTCGAAGAGCCGCGCCCGTTCGGCAGCTACCTCTTGTTGAAGGAACTCGGGCGCGGGGCGCAGGGGGTCGTCTTCCTGGCCGAGCACCCCAACCTGCAGCGCAAGGTCGCACTCAAGATGCTGACCGGCGCGGGGGCGCAGTCGCAGGTCGTGCGCGACCGTTTCCGCCGCGAGGCCGAGCTGACCTCGAAGTTCGAGCACCCCGGCATCTGCGGAGTGCACGATTTCGGCGAAGTCGACGGTCTCCCCTACATCGCCATGCAGTACGTGCGCGGCACGTCGTTGGCTTCGCTCGTGGAGAAGGCGCGCGCGGGCTCCGGCGCTGGCGTCGCGACGGCGGGTGCCAAGGGCAGTGACACGGTCACGATCGTCGGCGGGGGCAGCAAAGGCGGACTCGAGGACGTTCTGCGCCTCGTCGAGCGAGCCGCGCGCGCCCTTCACGTCGCCCACGAGGCCGGCCTGGTCCATCGCGACATCAAGCCCGCGAACATCATGGTCACGCTCGAGGGGCACCCGGTCCTCCTCGACTTCGGCCTGGCGCGCGACCTCGAGAGCGGAGGCCAGGGGCTGACACAGTCGGGCCAGATCCTGGGCACGCCGGCGTACCTCGCGCCGGAGCAGATCGTGGCTTCGCGCGGCGCCGTCGACCGCCGAACAGATGTGTACGCGCTGGGCGTGACGCTGTTCGAGTGCCTGACCCTGCGCCGTCCGTTCGAGAGCACCACGTGGGACCAGCTCTTCCACGAGATCCTCGACGGCGCGTCGCGCAACCCGCGCAAGATCAACCCGCGCATCCCGAGAGACCTGTCCACCGTGGTCGAGGTGGCGATGGACCGCGATCCGACGCGGCGCTACCCGACGGCCGAGGCGATGGCCGAGGACTTGCGCCGTGTGCGCTCGTTCGAGCCGATCCAGGTCAAGGCAGTCGGCCCGATCACCCGCCTGCAGAAATGGTCGCGCCGCAGCCCAGGACGCGCCGCCAGCGCGGCGGCCGCGGTCCTGTTCGCGCTGTCCGGCTTCGTCTTCTTCACGGTGCGCGCCGTCCAACGCGGGCAGGATCTGCATCGGCACCTGCAGATCGCCAGGGAGGCGCTCGTCGCCGCCGACTACGTGCGTGCGGCGGTCGCCGTGGCCGAGGCGCAGGAGCTCGATCCAGAGTCGGCCGAGGTGCTCGAGCTCAGTGCGCGCGTCGAGCGCGCCCAGGCGGAGGCGCAGCGGGAAGCCGAGCGCCAGAAGGCGCTCTCGGAGGCCGCGCAGGCGCGCGACGAGGCGGCGCAGATGCGCGACAACTACGAGGTGGCGCGCCGCCGGATCGACGAGCTCGGTGCGCAGATCTTGAAGGAGCAGTCGGGCGTCTTCGGGCGCTACGTGGACGACGCGGTGCGCAGCGACTTCGCGCGGCGCGAGCGCGACCTGCAGACGCTGAGGATCGCGGCCGAGCGCATGCTGCTCTCGCGCTCGGAGGCCCTCGAGCGCGCCACGCGACTCGAGACTCCGTGGGGAGGAGCCAGCGAGGCCACGCAGGGCGCGCAGGCGGATTTCTACCTGGAGCGCTGGCGCGAAGCGCTGCAGAACGGCGACACGGTCCGGGCCGCAGCCATGCGCGCGGCGGCGGAGCTGCACGACCCGCGCGGCGAGCTCCAGGAGGAGCTGCTGGGCCGCGGCGCCCTCAGGCTGAGCGTCGTGCCGCCGCAGGCGGAGGTCTTTCTGTTCCGCTGGGAGAGCTACGAGTCGCTACGCCCCAGTGATGTGATTCCTCGCCTCGTGCCCGTTCCGACCGCGGGTGTGGGGCGTACGCGAGAAGGCGGGTGGGCCGACGACTTCCTGCCGGGCGACGCCTGCCTCGTCGTGCGCGCCGTCGAGCCGGGCTCGATCGCCGAGCGCGCCGGTCTCGTGCCGGGAGACCTGATCCTGCGGTTCGCCGGCGTGCCCGCGGCCGGCTCGGTGCTCGTGCGTGAGGTCACGCCGGGAAGTTGCCTCGCGCTCTCCGGCGTCGAGCCGCTTGCGCGCCTCACCGAGGTGGACGGGACGCCGATCCGGAGCCTGTTCGACTGGGTCTCGCGCGCTCCGGCCAAGGACGGCGCGCCCTCGCGGGTGGAAATCGAAGGACGCGACCGACTCCTGGAATGCGAACCGCGGGAGATCCCCGTCGCGATCGCACTGGGCCTGATCCACGGCGGAGCTACGGTGGCCGTGCGCCTTTCCGCTCTGCGCGGAGACGAGCCGCGGACGATCGAGCTCCCGGCTGGCGCGCCTGCCGGACTGCGTTGCGAGACGACCGCCTACCCGCTCGTGCTCGCGGACTCGAACCGGATCGCCGCCGGCGGGCCGCGCACGATGGACCCAGGGTCGTACCTCCTCCTCGTGCGCTGCCCCGGGTTCGAGGAGCAGCGCTTCAACCTGATCGTGGAGCGGCGCAGGCCCGTCGAGGCGCGCATCGAGCTCCTGCCCGCCGCCAGCCTGCCGGAGGGCTTCGTCTACGTACCGCCCGGACCGTTCGTCGAAGGCGGCGATCCTTCCGCCTTTCGGCCCCGCGAGGCGCGCACACTGGATCTCCCCGGGTTCTTCATCGCGCGCAGGGAGCTCACGAACCGCGAGTGGTACGAGTTCGTCAACGATCCCGCGACGCTGGAGAAGATCGCCGCGGCGAAGCCGGGCGCGCACCTCTATCTGCCGCAGGACGACCGCGTGCTGGCGAAGCAGGACGCTGCGGGTGACGGGTTCGTCTGGGACGTGTACGCGACGACGAACGCCGAGTCGCCCGTCCTCGGCCTCAGCTGGACCGACGTGAGCGACTACGTCGTCTGGCGCAACGCCAGGGCCGAGGAGCGCGGCGAGCCGTGGCGCTACGACATGCCCTCCGAGACCGAGTGGGAGAAAGCCGCGCGCGGCGTCGACGCGCGGACTTTCCCGTGGGGCAACCGCTTCGATCCTTCGCTCGCGGTGTGCCTCGTGCGCAAGGAGGGCTACCTGCTCGACGCTCCCGGCGGCTTCGAGCCGCGCGACGAGTCGCCGTTCGGCGTGCTCGACATGGCCGGATCGCGCGAAGAATGGCTGCGCGACATCGTCGAGGGCAGCGAGCCGCCGCGCGCCCGCAAGCGCGGCGGACACTGGGGCTCGTCCGTCGAGGCCCTCTTCCGCAGCGCGAGCCGCGGCGACACCAGCCGCGAACGCTTTGCCAGCAGCCAGGGCGTGCGGCTCGTGGCACGCCGACCGTGAGCACGTCGCCGCCCGTCAGTAGGGCGCTCCGGTGGACCCCGGCATCGATTCGCGCGTGAAGACGACTTGCGGCGCGGACGGGTCGCCCGTGTCGTTGATCGAGCGGAACTCGTTGATGCAGCCGAGCATCCGGGCGCGCAAGTCCTGGTACGGATCGTCGGGCCCGGTCAGGCCGGCGCCGACCTCCGAGAGCAGCCCGATCGCGCCCGCGAGCATGGCATCGAGAGGCACCAGGATCCCGTCCTGGAATCGGTCGATCAGGATGTCTCCCTGCATGAAGCCGCACGAGTTGCTCAGGATCGTGGCCGCCACTTCGCGCGAGAGCATGAAGCCGGCGTGATCGTGGGAGGTCCGGTTCGCGTAGCTCTTCCAGTTCGCAAAGGCGCCATTGAAGGACTGGGGCGGCATGTTGAGCGTGAAGATCGACGCACTGGGGTTGTCGTTCGAGACCGGAGTGCGCAAGTTGACGGGCGCCCCATTGCGGGCGTTCAGCGCCTCGCGCCAGGTCGGATCGCAGCCCTCCAGGATCGGGCGACCGCTGGGACCGCCCGGGCCGTGGTCGTCGTCGCTCCAGAAGCTCACGGAGCGTCCGGCACCGACGGAGACGGCGTAGCTCACGTTGCCGAACTCGGGTCCGGCGACGTACTCTGTCGTAGCCACAACGGTTCCGGATCGAGGCGTGGTCGCGAGCCATGTCGCCCCCGCGGTGCCGTCGTTCACGAAGCCGTTGGGCGAGACCTCGCTGATGTCCCAGGTGCCCGGGTCGCGATCGCGGACGAAGAGGTACCAGCCGTCCTGGTCGGTGAACGTCACTCCGTCGAGCACACCATTGCGTCGGATTTCGACGCGCCAGCCGCCGACCGGGACCTCGAGCGGATCCACGCTCGGGTTCCAGATCCCATTCCCGTCGTGGTCGAAGAACTTGTGGCCGCGCAAGATGGACTGCGGACCGGCAGTGCCGACACGGAAGTTGTCGCTCTTGCTGCGCGCGGGATCGAAGCCGAAGACGTGCGATCCGAGCGGATCGTAATCCTCGACGCGCGTCAGCCAGACCTTGTACTCACGGATCGGGTAGGGGCTCGTGGTGAAGGGGGCGAGCCGCACGTTCAGCGCTCCGCACGGGCCGACGGGCGCCGAAACGCGCGTGCCTCCGAGGTACTTCGCGAAAATCCCGCCAGCCACGCGCACCCTGCGCTCCTGGATCGAGTCGGTGGTGAGCAGCACGGTCCCGGCCGGATCCGTGATCTGGAAGTAGTAGTCGCCGTCCACGAGGCCGGGCGCGAGGCACGTCGACGCGGGACCCCCGGAGATGTAGACGCCGTCGTTGCGCGAAAAGGAGTTGCCTTGGACGTGCTGCCCGAAACGGTTCAAGACGAAGGTGGACCCGCCGCTCTGCGCCAGCACGGTCGAAGCGCACAGACACAGGGCCAGCAGACGGAGGATCAGGGTGTGGAGCATGGCTGCGCGCCCTCGCGGGTCAGAGTGGGGGGATCACTCGGGTCTCCGAGTGCTCTGGCGGCCAGTCGATCCACCTCTTCCGGCCCTGTTGCTCGGGGCCCGGGCCGGCGGAATCGCGCCGCTTCGATCGTGCACTGTACCCCGGGCCGGCTCGAACCTGCCCGATCTGGCGGAAGACGGCGTCGCGAGCGCACGCACCTCGCCTCCCGGCCGGCGTCCGTGCAGCCCGAGTCGAAGGTGGTGGTACGACGAGGGGGCGCCCGGCATCCTGGGTGCACATGGGTGTCTTCGAGCACTGGCCGAACCGCATCACGGCCTTGCGCTTCCTGGGCGCGCTGGGCCTGTTCGCGATCCTGACCGCCGAGGGCAACCGCACGCGCACCCAGACGGCTCTCGAGCACGGCTGGATCCACGCCGCGTTCTGGGCCTTCCTCATCGTCGCAGTGACCGACGTGCTCGACGGCTGGCTGGCCCGCCGCGGCAACCACGTGACCGCGTTCGGTCGCATCGCCGACCCCTTCGTCGACAAGGTTTTGGTCATGGGGACCATGGTGTTCCTGGCCGTGATGCCCTGGTCGCAACAGTGGTTCCCGGCCTGGATCGTGGTCGTGATCCTGGCGCGCGAGTTCCTGGTCACGGCCGTGCGCGGCTACGTCGAGAGCCACGGCGGCACCTTGCCGGCCGACTGGTTCGGCAAGGTCAAGATGTTCACGCAGTGCACCGCGCTGGGGATCGTGCTCGGACTGCACGCGTTCGAGTTCTCAGACGGCTTCCGCGCCGTGGCGGGCAAGGCCGGGCACGTGTTCGTGTGGCTCACGCTGATCACGTCGATCGGATCGGCGCTGGCCTACTTGACGCGCACGCGGCGCTACCTGCTGGAGACCGCCGGTTGAACCGACTCAAGCTGGCGATCGTCTCGTTCGGGTTCCTGGGCTGCTCGCCGTTCGCGCCGGGCACGGTGGGGACGCTGGGCGGCGTGCTCCTGGCCTGGCTGCTGGCGCCGCTGCCGTACTTCCCGGTCTGGGTCGCGGTGGTCTGCTTGGCGCTGTATGCCATCACGCTGCCGCTGGGGTCGTGGGCCGAGCGCTATGCCGGCAAGAAGGATCCCGGAATCTTCGTGGTCGACGAGGTGATCGGCTACTTGATCACCGTGGCCTGGGCGACGGGGCCCAGCCTCTTCACCATGACGGTCGCCTTCTTCGTCTTCCGCTTCTTCGACATCGTGAAGCCGCCCCCGGCGCGGCAACTCGAGCACGTCGGCGGCGGGCACGGAATCCTGCTCGACGATGTCGCCGCCGGGTTCTGGGGCCTCATCGCGGTGATGGTGCCGGCGCGCCTGCTCTTCCCCGACCTGCCCTGGACCGTTTGAGGAACACGCGATGGCCCGAGGCAAAGGCTCCCCCGACCTGAAGCTCTCCGGACCGCGGCTCGCGTCGCGCTTCGCGATCACGATGACGGTCGCCCTGGGCGCCGTGATGATCGCCGCGGGGATCTTCCTCTACTCGAAGGTGACCGAGGCGGCCGGCTCCATCCAGGAGAAGGCGTTCGTCGAGGCCGTGCGCAACCAGGGTCCGCTGCTCATCCAGCTCGAGGAGGACCACCGGCGCGAGCTGATGGGCCTCCCGCCCGACACGACGAAGCCGCGCGTCG
>Ga0163152_10001769_pt1 | contig 33153 bp, 31 predicted proteins | sample OliLakLV19MP8IB2_FD_148635 | JGI IMG/M metagenome (GOLD analysis project Ga0163152, IMG submission 148635) | Freshwater microbial mat bacterial communities from Lake Vanda, McMurdo Dry Valleys, Antarctica - Oligotrophic Lake LV.19.MP8.IB-2 | ecosystem: Environmental > Aquatic > Freshwater >...
TTCATTTTTTTACCGAAAAAAAACCGCGACTGTTACACAAATTTTGAAATCTATTATCAGATTCAAAAATTTTTACTAATTTATTTGGAGAATAAGACAGCAAATGAAAGTTTTCAACTTCATTTTCCGCTCCCGCATTTCTTTCAAAAACGCGGGTTTCATTCCTCCTCAAAAAAATATTTCAATGATTTTAACCCAAAATTATGTTGTCTAATTCATTGTAAATCAATAAATTATGTAAATGTTTACGTAATTTTACGTAGCTCGTTATTAGCTGATAAAATGGGTAGTTTAAACAAACTTCGTTTGCTTTCGTATATGTAGCGCATGAACACGAAATGTTCCATTCGGTCGAGCAAACAAGATTCCTGTAGCGGGCTGCCGGGGCTGAGCGGCTTGCGCGGGGTTACCAAAATAGCAATACCATGAGCGTAGTTAGAATTAAGTTTGGGTTCAGCAGCAAAAATGCCACGGAAGTGGCAGTAATGGCTACTGAGATAACCACGAAAATGGGGTCATTCCCGTTGATTTATGTTTCTCCTAACCCTCCGCTTGCGGATGTAATCACTGCAAACGAACTGCTTGTTGACGCCATCGTCAACTCGGCAGATCGCGACAGCACGATGATTCAAATCCGTAAAGAGAAAAGAGAAATCGTGGAAAATCTCCTGACCTTGCTTGGCAACTATTCCGTCAATATAACCAAAGGCGATAAAATCTCTTTGGAAAAAGGCGGATGGCAGGTAGTGGAGCGTGGCACCCCGGTGCAGTCGCCTCTTCCCCCTGTGCAGAATGTGCAGAGCGCATTTATCAAAGGTCAGTCAGGCGCGATGAAGTTGGAGTGGGACGGTGTCAAAAAGGGTGTAGGCAGTTACCTCATCCAGCAGACCGTTTCAAGTCCGATTTCACCGGATGTCGTTTGGGAAAATGCGGGATACTCGAAAAAGACCCGCATCGTTCTGGAAGGACTCGTTCCCGGTACTATCTATTCCTGGCGCATAGCCGCAGTAGGAAAAGATGGTCTGGGCGGTTTTTCGGATGCCATTAGCAGCATGGCTGTATAAGCCTTGTCCCCAAAGGACGCTGAATATACAAAGCCCGTTCGCTGGAAGTGAACGGGCTTTGTGCTTTTTATAAATTTCTGAGCAAAGAATACCGCACTGCTCCCTGCATTTTTTACTGTTCCATTTAGGGAACGTGTTCAAAATCTTACAATTCGCTTTCTTCAATTCCGCTCATGCGCATGATGGTTCTCAGTAAGCCTGATTTCAAATCCTGATTTTTATGCACGAGAATTACAAGGAGTTCCTCTTTTCCTTCTCGTTTATAGATGTGATGACTTCCGTTTATGCGTTTTAAAATTCATCGCTTTCGTTCTACAATTTTGCACAGTTTTTTTCCGTTCACAGATTTCATCACACTACCATCTTTATCACTTTATATTTCTCTCTGCGACTACCTTTTCTGCCCTTGCGCGAAACAGCATCTTCTTCTTCGCGCACTTTCAAATAGCCCTCCACTGCTTCATAAATATTGGAAATTAATTCTTCCATTGTATCAGCCTGCGTAAAACATCCTGGCAATGAAGGTACTTCTGCCCAAAATCCTTTTTTCTCATCATCATGGACAAGGACTTTCAATTTCATCGGAATATTTTTTAAAACAATTTTTTGAAAATCTCATCCACGCTCACACCTTCAGCTTCTGCCTTATAGTTTTTCACCACGCGGTGGCGCAAGATGGAGAGCGCTACTGCCTGCACATCTTCAATATCCGGTGAATATTTGCCGTGGATGGCGGCATGGCATTTTGCGCCCAGCACGAGATATTGCGAAGCGCGCGGACCTGCTCCCCACGTGAGATAGTTGTTTACGATTTCGGGAGCTTTCGGTGTGTTGGGGCGCGTTTTGCTGGCAAGCGTCACGGCATAGTCAAGCACATTATCTGCAATGGGAATTTTGCGCACGAGTTGCTGAAAGCCGATAATATCTTTTGCAGACAGGCTCTTGTTTACCGTCACTTCACGGAAAGAAGTGGTGTTTTTTACTACCGTTTTTTCTTCTTCAAACGAAGGATAGTCCACCACGATATTGAACATGAAACGGTCAAGTTGTGCTTCGGGCAACGGATAGGTTCCTTCCTGCTCAATGGGGTTTTGCGTAGCGAGTACGAAAAACGGAAGCTCTAATTTATGCGTAGTGCCGCCCGCAGTAACGGAGCGTTCCTGCATCGCCTCAAGCAATGCGGCTTGTGTTTTTGGAGGCGTACGGTTGATTTCATCCGCGAGCACGATGTTGGCAAACAGCGGACCGCGGTTGAATTTAAACTGGCGGTGTTCATCCAAAATTTCTGAGCCGGTGATATCAGACGGCATCAGGTCGGGCGTGAATTGAATTCTTTTAAACGAAAGTTCCAGCGCCTGCGCGAGCGTGCTCACGAGCAGCGTTTTCGCCAATCCCGGAACGCCCACCAGCAAACTGTGCCCGTCACAAAAAATGGAAATCATCACCGCTTCGATGACTTTATCCTGCCCGATAATCACTTTGCCGATTTCGTCTTTCAGTTTTTTATAGGATGCCGCCATCGCGTCAACTGCTTGTACTTCAGATGTCATAGTATTGGGTTATGTTTTTTTAAAGATTTCAAAAAATAAGGGAGTCGTTTCTCATGTGCTCAGTCATACGTCTTCTCCAGCACAGCATCATTCTTCAGCCATTTGGTTAATAAAGCGCAATCAGCGTAAGAAGAGTCAACAAATACGTAGATGTCTTTTGCTTTTTCTAACGTCCATTTTTGAAACTCCGCTTCTTCTTTCTGCTGCGATGCGGCTGCCTTGATGCGCGAGTAGTCATCTTTGAGATTTGCTGCGTGGGCTGAAGATTCTGATTTCAGATACACGATGCGGTAAGCCTGCAACCCTTCGGGAGTTTGAAAAAGCTGCGGCTCGGAAATATCGCCCGGCATCAGTTCATCAATGGAATAGTAGAGCGACTTATCTAACTGGTCAATCTCGAAATAATTATTTCCTGTTTGCGGATTCACCAACATGCCGCCCTGATTTTTTGTCGCTTCATCTTCTGAAAATTTTACGGCTGCCTCGTTGAATTTGATTTTTTCTTCCTTAATTAAGGTTTTGATGGAGTCGAGTTTTTCTTTTGACGCGACCAAATCAAAACTGGATGTTTTTGGAATGATAAGAATATGCCGTACAAGTATTTTTTCGCCTTTCTTCTCCAGCATTTGAATGATGTGAAAACCGAATTTCGATTCAATCACTTCTGAGATTTCATTTACGCCAAGACGGAATGCAGCTCCTTCAAATTCCGTCACCATTTCCCCCCGCTTGATAAAACCTAAACTCCCGCACTGGGTTTGGGAGCCGGGGTCTTCCGAATATAAACTCGTAAGCACGCAAAAATCTTCGCCATCCACAATACGCTGTCGAATATCAACGAGCGACTTTCGTGCATATTCTTTTAACTCTTGGTTTGGTTGCGGATTGAGCACAATTTGCCCTACCTGCACTTCGGCATTAAAATAAGGAAGGCTGTCTTTCGGGATTGCATTGAAAAAATTTTTCACTTCGGAAGGAGTCACTTTTATTTTTTCCAAAATCTTTGAGCGCATATTGTTCGAGAGCAGTTGGTCTTCAATGTCTTCGCGGAATTCATCTTTAATCTGGATAATGGATTTGCCGTAATATTCCTCGAGCTTTTCTTCTGAGCCAATCATAGAAATAAAGTACCTGATTCTGCGGTCAAGCTCGCTTTCAATTTCGTCTTCGCCCACCACGATGCTGTCAAGCATCGCCTGCTCCACCAGTAGTTTCTGCGCAAGCATTTGGTCGAGAATGGCACATTTAAAATCTTCAGGCACTTCTCCTTCGAGTTTCATCTGCTGGTATTGCAATTCAATATCTGAATGCAGTATGATTCCGTCACCAACAATGCCTGCAACCTGGTCAATGAGAATGCGTTCGTCATCCTGGGCGAAAGCCGTAAGCGATGCAAAGACAATTACAAAGCTCATCAGATATTTAAACTGACGACTGATGTCTGACGTCTGACGACTATTTATAAATCTCAAATTCATTATTACGCTGGGCTTCATGAAAAATATTATCGTAGGTTGAACGGACAAGGTCCATCTTGCGCTTATTCAAAGTTATGCGGAGGATATCATCTTTTACAAAATCAAACGGGGCAATTTCGCCTTTCCTCCTGAAACCATTTACGCGAAGCGCGTAATGATACGCAGAATCATTCACGGTTGTCTTCGATTTATAGCCAATCAGCGCATCGAATTGGTTCTGCGCAATGGGAATGGTTTTCAAAACAGTCGGCACATCAAACCACATAGAATCATTTAAAGAAAAGTCAGCATCGTTCCGATAACAGTAATCTTCCAATTTTATTTTGTCGGCTTCATTATCGGAACCGAGCCAGGTTATCAAAGAGTCGAGCTTTGGAGCGTTATTTGGCGCTTTCACATAGCGCAATTGCACGAGGTCAAAGTTCAACTCAAAATTCTGTTTGAATTCCTCAAAATAGTTTAACGCTGTTTCATCTGAGACAAACGTGTCTAACTTCTGGAGAATAAGCGCTTTTTCATAGGCATGTAAAATCAGCGACTCGCGATAATCGTTCACCTGCTTGTCAATATCCAATTCTTCTGCCGGCAGGTAAAGCAACGCTTTTTCAATCATCAACTTGCGCTTAATCCAATCGTCCACATAATTTTTTACAAAGCTGGCGCTGTCTTTAGAATTGCCTGCGCTTTTGAGCACTTGCTCAATGTCATCAGCATAAAGGTAAGCGTCCTGAACGCGGGCAACGGGTTGCTCATCGCTGATACCGGGTTTGGTTTTAAAATATTTGCAGGAGGAGAAAACAATTAAGCAGATAAAAAGAGGAAATAATTTTTTTAAAACTCCCGTGAATTGCCTCACTCCGCCCCTCTCCAAAGGAGAGGGTGTCCCGGCATTTTTACGTTTTTCAATCATTCAATTCTGTTGAGCAACGGATAATCTTTTATTCAATAAGCGAAACAGGATTGTTCTATAGTACAAATCTTCGGTCGCCCTCTCCTTTGGAGAGGGGCGGGGTGAGGCTTAATTAATTGTGTTTAATCAACGTGTTAAACACATTGTAATCTACATTCACAGGATATTTTTCGCGTAGGATTTTTATCCAATCTTTTTCTAAAAATTCCTGGTAGTCAGAAACGATAAATCCTCTTGCTTCTTCGAGTGATTTTGGGGTTGGAGGAATCACTTTCTTCACCTGCACGAACGTAATGCTGTTGTCAGGGTTAGTGATATTATCGGAAATGCCGGCCGCCCATGCTGTTTGGTCAATCAACTGCTGTTGTCCTTTTTCAAAAATTCCTTCCTGCGAAGTGAGCAGCGATTTTGTAGAGTCCTTTGCGTTGATTTTATCAAGAATCGCTTGCGTGTTAAGTTTTCCTTTTGCAACTAATTTACGTGCAGCCTTGGCAGTTTTTGCATCTCTTGCAGTGAAGATACCGGCATCCAGGCGCTGATCCCACATGTAGTTTTTTTTGTTGGCTTCGTGAAATGCCTTTAATCCCGTTGTGTCCTGCAATGCTTTCGACCACACTTTTTGGTCGGTCAATGCAAAGAGCAACGTGCCATCGCGGTATTCCTGCATCAGCATTTTGAATTCAGGATATTTTCCTTCCAACTGGCTATCCTGATAGTCAAGGCAGGTTTTATCAACGAACTTTTCATAAAGGTCAGAGTAAATTTTGTAGGGCAATCCATCGCGCTTCTTGCTTTGCTGCGCTTCGATGAAGTTGGCAAAATCAAGTTGCGAATATGTTTTGCCCGCCAAATCAAATAAGGGCTTTTTCTCCAACCCTTCTTTATTTGGCATTTCAATTTTGGGCGCGGCAAGTTCATTTTCAACTATATTAAAAAAAGTGTCTTTGTTTTTCGGATTTTCTTTGAAGTTGTATTCCTTTTTAATGCGATCAACCAGCACGTGCGTAGCCATCGTGTTGCGCGAATCGCGCTCTACGCGCTTTTTTAAATCAACTTTTGCTTCATCATAGGACTGGATGCCCGGCTTGCTGATGCGCTTAATGATGTGGTAGCCATATTCTGTTTTCACCGGCTCGGAAACATCACCATCTTTTTGCAGAGCAAATGCCGCCTTTTCAAATTCAAACACCATTTTGCCGGTGCTGAATTCGGGCAGTACTCCGCCTTTCCCGGCTGAGAGTTTATCATCAGAATATTTTCTTGCCAATTCATCAAACGGCTCTCCGTTTTTGATGCGCTGCATCACATCATCTGCTTTTTTCTTTGCTTCCGCCAGTTGTTCTGGCGTTGCATTTTCCGGAATTTTCATCAGGATATGCGCTACGTTGATTCTGCCTTGCGCGGGGCGCTTGTCAATTACCTTCACCAAATGGTAGCCGAATTTTGTGCGCACCGCATCCGATACTTTCCCGACTTCCGTAGTGTAGGCGGCAGTTTCAAATGGATAAACTGTTTGCATCACAGTGAAATAACCGATGTCGCCACCATTGTCTTTCACGGAAGGGTCGCTGGAAAACTCACGGGCTAATTTTTCAAAGTCTTCGCCTTTCAGAATACGTTTCCTGATTTCACCTGCAAGTTTGTGGGCTTTCAATGTATCGGCAGGCAAGCCTTCTCCGGCAACCTTGATGAGGATATGACTTGCGCGTACTTCCCATTTCATTCTGTCATAAGCTTCGAGCAACAATTTTTCGCTCACTCCTTTGTCCTGCATGTAGGATTTTGCAAGTTGGTCGCGATAGCCTTTCAATTCATCACGAATGGCTTTCACCGTATCCATGCCGAGTGATTCTGCTTCTTTCACCTTCAGCCTGAAGTTGATGTAAAGATTAAGGTATTCTTCAAGCGATTCTTTGGAGTAAGCATTCTCATCGTTCACGTTATTCTTCTTATAAACGTAATCGAATTCAGAGAGGCGCACGTTGTTATCTCCAAACGAGAATAGAACAGGCGTTTGCGCATGAATCTGCGCGATAGCCAGTAAAGGAAAGATTGCTGTCAGAAATGTCTTTATTACTTTTTTCATGGAATGGTATTTAAAACAAGAACCTTGTTTTCAGGGGTTGCAAAAATATAAAAATTTGGTGCTTGAAGGTTAGGGCAGGATAGTTGAAAAGTTAAAAAGGGTTAATCGCCCGTTTTCCGGCATAATCAAATCCAAATCGGAAGATTTATCCATCTTTGCGCATCTCATGGAATACCTGAAAGACTTCTTGGATTTTTTTCTGCATTTGGACGACCACCTGCAACGGATTATCAGCGAATACGGCACAACGACCTACGTTATTTTATTCGCCATTATTTTCGTGGAAACGGGATTAGTCGTGATGCCCTTGCTTCCGGGCGACTCGCTTCTTTTTGCCGCTGGCACCTTTGCCGCGCTTGGTTCTCTGAATATTTACGTGCTGATTGGTTTATTATTTATTGCAGCGGTATTAGGAGATACGCTGAACTATATTTTAGGAAAGAAAATCGGGCTGAAGGTGTTGCAATGGAGGCTGGGAGGCAGGCAATTAGTAAAGCAGGAATATATTGACAAGACGCATAGTTTCTATGAAAAATATGGGGCAAAAACCATCATTATCGCCCGCTTTGTGCCGATTGTGCGCACATTTGCGCCCTTTGTAGCAGGTATTGGCGATATGAACTACGGCAAGTTCATCTCTTACAATATCATTGGCGGGGCGGTGTGGGTGCTCGGGCTGACTCTTCTTGGTTATTTCTTCGGGAATATCCCCATTGTGAAGAGAAACTTTGAAACCGTAATTCTTGCCATCATTTTCATTTCAGTCCTCCCAATGGTAATAGAGATGGTGCGGCATTGGACGGCAAAAAAACACTAAGCACTCACTACACTTTTCGGGATAATTTCCCTACTTTTGCCGACACTTTTTAAAAATCAGCATTCATGGCACATCACAAGTCTTCAATTAAGAGAATCAGGCAGACAGCGAAGAAGAGAGACCAAAACAGGTATTACGCCAAAACAACGAGAAATGTAGTTGCTAAGTTGAGAACAACAGCAGACAAGTCAGAAGCAGAGAAACTCCTGCCACAAGTAGTTTCCAAGTTAGATAAATTGGCAAAACGCAACCAGATTCACTGGAAGAAAGCAGCTAATCTGAAGTCAAGTCTGGCGGTGCATGTCAGCAAGCTGAAATAAGAGGCTCGCATAAATTTTTATAAAAAAGCATACACAATTGTGTATGCTTTTTTTATTTTTAGGGAAAGCTAATCCGTTGGAAGAATACCAAAACAAACTCACCATCAATAATTGGGCAGAGGATGACCGCCCGAGAGAAAAGTTTGCGAAGAAAGGAAGGAGCGCATTATCCAATGCCGAGTTAATTGCAATTCTGATTGGCAGCGGCTCGCGCAATGAATCAGCCGTTGACCTTGCCAAGCGCATTCTTGCTTTTGCCAACAATGATTTAAACGCGCTTGCTCGGATGAATGTGAAAGAGCTTTGTAAATTTAAAGGGATGGGTGAAGCGAAAGCGATTTCCATTCTTGCTGCATTAGAGATTGGAGCGCGCAAACAGCAGGCAACAGCGTTAACAAAAAACCAAATCACCAACAGCAAAACGCTGCATGAAATTCTGAAGCCCATGATGGCTGACCTGCCGCATGAAGAATTTTGGGTGATTTACCTGAACAAGGCGAATAAAATTCTAAGCATAGAAGCTATCAGCAAAGGCGGGGTGGCGGGCACTGTGGCTGATGTAAAGATCATTTTCAAGAAAGCAATTGAACTGCTTGCTTCGTCAATCATGCTTGCGCACAATCACCCTTCTGGAAACCTCAAGCCGAGCAACGCGGATATTGAACTTACAAGGAAGATGCGCGACACGGGCAAAATCATGGAGATTGAGGTACTTGACCACATCATCATTTCTGAAAACGGCTACTATAGTTTCTCTGACGAGGGAATGCTGTAAATGAAAAAAGGGACGCTTTAAGCGTCCCTTTTTCAATAGCTTAATCAAGAATTCAGAAGGACACTAAAATCTTTTCGGTGTATTTTTTTGCTCCGGATTCTGCGTTCAGAAAATAAATTCCCGGGGTGAGGTCAGCCATTGAAATTTGAAGTGTGCCTCCCGCATTTATTTCATTTTGCCCGATTGTCTTCACTCTTTTTCCCAGCATATCGGTGAGGTAAACAGAGGAAACAAGCTCATTACTGAAATCGAGATTCACATTGATTTTTCCTTTTGTTGGATTAGGGAACACTGCTATTCCGCCTGCCACACCAGCAGGGGAGAAAATACCTGTGAATACATCTGATGAATCGGGCTGCGCAACGTCAACGCCAAACACAACTTTGCCTGCTCCCCCATATGCTTTGTAATTGGCGATGATGGTGAGGTTTTGGTCGTCAACAAGGGTTAAGCCCGCGCCATTGATTAGCCCATCGCCATAGCTATCATAAATTTTAAATTCATAGCAATCGCCCGATGTTAAGTTAAATGTGGAAGAGATTACTTGCGCACTGCTGTTGCTGTAAGGACCACCGGAATAAAGCTGCGTTTGATTGGAGTTGAGTAATTCCCAGGTAATCTCTGAGCCGTAATTATCCAATTGCAATGCCATGGTAACGGTGTTGCTTGCATCTGCGGCAGTTGCAAAATCGGAAAGGAGAATATCATCTGAAGTATTTGCATCTGCGTTTCCGTTGGGCATGCTTGTGGTGATGGTAATTGTATTGGTGGCTTCGGGAAAATAATTAATCGCGTCTAATGCTACTTCAACTTGCCCGATGGGGGCGATATCTCCCGTCCAATTTTTTGTTTTTACGGGACTGCCGTTTATTGAATAATCAATATTCAGACTCGTGAGAGACTGGCTTCCGAAATTCTTGATTGTAACTATCGGGGCGGTTGTAAATCCGCAAACTTTTTCATTTTCAACAGTAGCGCTTACTAATGTTGCATTGTTCGCGCCCGGAAAATTGGTAAATGTTAAAGGAACAACCTGCGCAGTAATAACTTCCTGTAAACTTTCTGATAGAAAAGCAGCAACATTCAAATCTTCCAACACCGCAGGAATGCCAATGAAATCCGCAGGAATGGTGTAAGTGAAATATTCGTTTACGGTTGTTCCGACACCTGTGTTAATCGTTTTGCCCGACACGCCTGAGATGACCTGCCGCAGAATGTGACCATGATTATAATTGCCGCTTGGTAATATCTGGGTGGGGTTTAATTGCTGCGCTGCCTGCGGACCTTCCACATTATCTTGCAGTAATGCCACATGAATACGGTTGGTTGAAAGAGGAGAGTTTCCTGTGTAATATACTTGAACATGAACCGTCAATAAATTGGTTTGAATATCAACGCTGGCTTCAACACCCAAATTAGCATAAGCGTCTTGCGCCAATATCTGGCTGGCGGCTGCCGCCCAGTCTGCTCGGGACATTGCTGTTTTTCCCGTTGTTTCTGAGTAAGCAGGAAATACATGGCGGTTTATGGAGCCCGCGGGATAGCCCGTTAATCCCGATTGTCCTGCTATGTAGGTGCCTTCTGAAGTTCTGAAATCAGGCTCGCCTGTATTCGGCACAGCATAGCTGCCCGCATGGATATTAATAAGCACTACATTGCCCGGATTGTTTGCTTCAAGCTGGTTTGCAATTTTATGCCCGTCAGCGCAATAGGGGCAATGAATTCCTGTGTATTCTTCCAGCAATACATTCTTTTTTTCAGGCGTATGCGATACGGGAATGCCCTGCGCAAACACAGTTGCTGCAATAAAAATTTGAGTGGAGAGAACGATAATGCTTTTCATTTGTTGATTGGAATTTAAGGTTACTTAAATCAAACTTCCATCAAAGATATTCGATTCGGTTAATTTTTGTTAATCCTGCCATAAAAATTTTGGAACTTTGGCAGCCATTATCGTATATTTGTTACAGTTCGACAACATGTTATTCCCGTCATGAAGCATTTCTTATCAGTTGTTATTATCATCTCGTTCTCTCTGGCAGCGATAGCGCAATCACCTTTGTCCTTAGTGTCTGACAGCACTTTAGTGACAGGAGGAGCTGATATTAACGAACTTGTCGCCTATTCGAGAATTTACAACAACGGGAGCGACACAATTGAGGTTTATTGGTCGCGGTTTAATGAAAGTCTTCCTTTGGCTTGGGGCAGCACAGCCATTTGCGATAACAACCAATGTTATCTGCCTCCTGTAGATTTCTCACCTGATCCTGTTATTATCGCTCCCGGAACATTTTCAAATCTTGATGTGCATTTTACTCCTGAAGATACTCCGGGAGAAGGGACAGTAGGAATGAGAGCATGGGTAATTGGGGATAGCGCTGCTACAGTTGTAACAGGATTTTACAAGGCAACCGCTGAAGAACCTACAGGTTTAGCGCAGTCTAAAACAAACGAGAATATCAGCATTTACCCAAATCCGGCAAAGGACTATATCCTGATTAAAAATCTTCCGATTAATGAAAGTTCTACTGTGGAGGTGTTCAACATTTTTGGAAGAAAGATGCTCTCGTTTTCACAGCCGCCAAGCGTAGAATCTACTGCACATAAGTTTGACCTCAGCGCACTCGCCAAAGGCATTTACATGATTCGCGTGTATGATGGCGACATAAATGTGATTTATACGAAGTCGCTCTCAAAGGAGTAATCACTCTCCTGTTCGGCTCTCTTTATTTCGCCAATTTCTTTATTTCATCTTCCAGCAGCAACTCGTCCCCGTTTTTATAGCCTAAGTGTGTGGAAACTATCACGCCTTCCTGATTGGAGAGAACAGTGTAAGGCGGCATTTGAAAATTAAACGCGCGTTTTAAATCCTGATTAGGGTCAAGCAGCACTTCAAAATCCCAGCCCTGCGCCTGTGCAAAGGATTTCACTTTGGCGGTATTTCTTGAATCATCAATGGAAATTGCAATCACCTCTACGTTGTAATCTTTTTTCCATCCGTCATAAATATCGCTGATGTTGTTCAACTCTAATTTGCACGGTCCGCACCACGTTGCCCAAAAGCTGATAACAGTGATTTTTCCGTTTTTCCCATAATCGGCAATATTCACGCGCTTGCCATCCAGCGTCTGCACCTCAACGGAAGGTAGTTTCTTGTCTGTAAACGCCTCTTTTACCTGAGCCTGCGAGATGATTCCTGCAAAGAGCAGCGTTGTGAGTAAAGTAATGTTTTTCATAACCGATAATTTGTTAGCGCTAATAAACAATATTAATGCCATTTCCGGCTATCCTTTCAAAGTTAGGTGAATTCCCTGTTTGGGAAATTAAATTTCTCTAAAACAAGTCCTCATGCAACAGAAGAATTTCATTTGCAGTGACTGATGAAACGCTTTCTTATTTTTATCCCGCTATTCCCAATTCTGAATGCGCTATTGGCTGCCGTTGCTATTTTGTTTGTGTGAACATACCGCTTTCGCCCAAGGAACATTCTTCGGCAGCTTGCAGGTGAATCCTTATTTCTATGTGCGCGATTCTTCCATTGGCGCTGCTGGCACTCCGCACTACGATAATCTGAAATCTTCAACAGACGGTTGGCTGAATCTTGATTACACGAACGATAAATATCTTTTTGATTTAAGAGTTCGGTTGGATATGTTCAACAGTTCCAACCTGCATACCCCCGGAGTTCCTTATTCGGCAATCGGCATCGGAAATTTTTACATCCGCAAGCGAGGTGAGAAATACAAAATCACAGGCGGTTATTTCTATGACCAGTTTGGAAGCGGCATCGTGTTTCGCGCTTATGAAGACCGAACGCTCGGCATTGATAATTCCATTTTGGGTATTCATGCAGAAGTAGAGCCAATCAAGCAATTGAAAATTAAAGCGTTCACAGGCGTGCATAAAAATAGGCTGGATTTATTCAAGCCCGTAATCCTTGGAATGAATCTCGAATCCAACCTCACCCTTGGCGAAAAAGTGCGCCTGATTCCCGGTGCCTCTATCGTAAACCGTGTGCTTGACCAAAGCTCAATGGATTTTGTTGTGAGCACAATAGAAACGTATGAGCCGGAAGACAGGTTTGTGCCGAAATATAATGTCTATGTTTTTGGAGTTTATAATACATTAACTATCGGTGATTTTTCATGGTATGTGGAAGGCGTTGGAAAAACTTCTGAAGCAATTGTAAATGCAGGAGGAACGCTAATCAACGAAGCGGGTAATGTAATCTATACCACGCTGAATTATTCTCGCTCAAAATTTGGCGCAGCTTTGCAATTCAAGCGCACCGAAAATTTTCCTTTCAGAACAAGCCCGAAAGAAGCATTACTTGACGGCATCGTCAATTTTATTCCGCCTGTTACGCGGCAAAATTCTTTACGATTGCCTGCCCGCTATAATGCTGCTGTGCAGGAGTTGGAAGAACTCGCCTACAGCGCAGATATAAATTACAGCCCGATTGCAAAAAAACTCACGCTCAATTTCAGCTATGCAGAAGTGCGCGATTTCAACAAGGAATTAAAATTTCGCGAAGCATTCGGAAACGTGGAGTTGAAATTCAAAAAAGAGTGGAAAGCAAATGGAGGATTACAGTTCGTTCAATACGACCAGTTATTTTACGAAGGCGAAGTATATGGTGATTATGAATTGGTAAATGCCATCACTCCGTTTGCAGAATTTACATGGAAAGTGAATAGAAAACATTCACTTACCTTTGATGCGCAGGCGCAATTCAGCGATGAAGATTTCGGCAGTTGGCTGTTCGGGCAAGTGGAATACAGCATTGCTCCCTGGCTTTCGATAGCGGTTTCAGACATGTACAACTATCAACCCAACCCCGAGCGCATTCCTGAAAAAGTGCATTACTATAATTTCTTCACCTCCTTTACCTACGATTCACACGTCTTAACTTTGGCTTATGTGCGGCAGGTTGCGGGAATTGTATGCACAGGTGGTGTTTGCCGTTATGAGCCTGCATTCAGCGGTGTGAAGCTGACATTAAATTCGAGTTTTTGATACATGCATCTTCAAAATAGAATAAGATTACTAATCGCTTTAGCGAGTACGCTGCTTTACTTCAATTCATGTAAAGAAGTCGGTCCCGCCATTGACCTGACAGGCGAAACAACTACTGACACAACGTACATCGCCACGCAAATCGAAACTCCGCAGGATAAAAATGTTTTGTTGGAAGAATTTACAGGAGTGCGTTGCGTGAACTGTCCGCAGGGGCATGAGTTGCTTGATAACTTGGAAAATCAACACGGGGAGCGATTTATTGCAGTGTCTGACCACAGCGAATTTCTTGCTGACCCCTATGATGGCGACCAGGATTTGCGCACGGATGATGCACAAGCATTTGAAGATTTATTGGGACCTATTTCAGCTAAACCATCCGCAGCCGTTGACCGGAAATTATTTTCCGGTGAAACATCGCTTGTTTATTTCACACAGAAATGGGCGAACTACGTGAACCAGCAAATCAGCCAAACCACTCCTGTGAATATTCATATTGAAACGGCATTCAGCAACAACACGCGCAATCTGGATGTAATTATTACTGTCCATTACACTTCCGAAGAATTACAAGACAACAAACTCACCGTGCTGTTGTTGGAAGATGGCATCATCACTGCACAAATCGGACAAGGCAGTGTGCTTGATACTGCATACAATCAAAATCGTGTGCTGCGACAATCACTTACATCAACAAACGGACTTGCGCTGAATACTACTAAAGAAGCGGGCAGAGTAATCGTAAAAAGTTTCACTGTTGAAAATCTTCCTTTGCTGTGGAACGCTGACGAATTGCGCGTAATCGCATTAGTACATCGCTCCGGCTCTGCGATGGATGTGTTGCAGGCAGTGCAGCGCGATGTAAATTGAAGCAGGCAATTTTCCTAAATTCGTGTTTAAAGAAAAGTGAAATGTCTTTGCAAGCAACGAACAGTGCTACGCTACGCGAAATAGTTGACCTGTTACAGGAATTTCCTGCGAGCGCACAGAACAGGTTTTTAAAAGAATTGAAGTTGAAGAAAGCGCTACTCCTTGCAAAAAAAATTGATGCCGCTAAAAAGCCCCGGATAAACATCAGTGATGATGAAATTGCTGAAATCATCCACAACAGCAGAGCGAAGAAATGAATCGGTATGTGATGGATACGCATATCTGGGTATCATTCTTTTTTCGCAACAGGTTTCAGGAAATTCTTCAAAAAATAAATATAGAAGACGGCATCATTTACACTTGCAGCGAACAGCTACATGAATTTGCGGGCATTCATGCCGGCAACCCGAAAATTGCAAAGATGCTCCCGCTTAAAACGCAAACATCTACACGAGCGATGCGATTTTCCTGCGCGGATTTTCCTGTGCAGAAACGCTACAGCCTGCTGATGGACTACAAGGATAATTACCTCGTAGATTTGGCGAATCAAACAAACTCCGCCTTCGTCAGCAATGACAAAGGTTTTTTGATTTTGAAAAATTAAAGCGACCAAAAATCACGCTAATTACCCTTCAGGAATTTTATAAGCACATCGAACTATAACTATGAAAATCTCTTACAACTGGCTCAAAGAATATCTCGATACTGACCTCAAACACCAGGAACTGTCGGAACTACTGACCGACATCGGCTTGGAAGTAGAAGACGTTTCCGAATACAAAGGTCCCGGGAATGGCTTGCAGGGATTGGTAATCGGGCATGTGAAGAAAACCGAAAAACATCCTGACGCAGATAAGTTGAAACTCACATGGGTAGATGTCGGCACGGGTGAAGACCAGCAAATTGTTTGCGGTGCAGCCAATGTTGCGGAAGGACAGAAAGTAATTGTTGCGCTGCCCGGCACAACGCTTTATCCAACGAAAGGAGAATCATTCACCATCAAGAAAGCAAAGATTCGTGGAGTAGAATCCAACGGGATGATTTGTGCGGAAGATGAAATCGGATTGGGAGCAAGTCATGAAGGAATCATGGTATTGCCAGAAAGCGTGCAAGTCGGAACGAAAGTGCGCGATTACTTTGAACTGAAAGATGATTTCATTTTTGAAATCGGTCTCACGCCAAATCGCGCGGATGCGTTCAGCCATATCGGTGTTGCGCGTGATTTGCGCGCGGCAATCAATGTACGCTTCAATAAAAACTTTCCGCTCAACTATCCAGCGATTGACAAAACGCTTTTCACTAAAACAGAAAAGCCGATTGAGGTCATCGTTGAAGATGCAAAGTTGTGCCCACGCTATTCCGGTATCGTGTTGAAGAATGTGCAGGTTGCTGAATCACCTAACTGGCTGAAAGAAAAACTGCGTTCAGTAGGGCAGCGTCCCATCAACAACATCGTTGACATCACGAATTACATCTTGCAGGAATTCGGGCAACCGCTGCACGCGTTTGATGCGGATGCCATCAAGGGAAACAAAGTTGTTGTGAAAACGCTTCCCGACAAATCGAAATTCAAAACATTGGATGAAGCGGAGCGCGAACTCAGCAGCAATGATTTAATGATTTGCAATGCCGAAGAAGGCATGTGCATCGCGGGCGTGTTTGGCGGATTGCATTCGGGCGTTACTAATGCAACGCACAATATCTTTTTAGAGAGTGCGCATTTCAATGCCATCGCCATCCGTAAAACAGCCAACCGTCACGGATTGCGCACCGATGCTGCGATGCGTTTTGAAAAAGGCACCGACCCGAATATTACCGTCACTGCGTTGCAACGCGCAGTGCAACTCATCCTGCAAGTTGCCGGTGGTGAAGTAGCTTCTTCCATTGTGGATGTGTATCCGCAACCAGTGCCCAATTACGAAGTTTCAATGCGCTTCGATCATCTTGACCGGCTCATCGGTTTTCAGATTGATGCCGACACGATTCACGACATCCTCGAGCAACTCGGCATCGAGATAAAAGAGGAATCGCAGGAAACGCTTGAGCTTTCCGTGCCGCCTTTCAAGGTGGATGTGCAGCGCGAGGCGGATGTGATTGAAGAGGTGTTGCGCATCTATGGCGTGAACCGCATTCCGCTGCCCGACAGCATCCGCACTTCTATTTCGCTGCGCACGGATACCGATGTGCGCGAGCAGTTGCAAAATGTAATTTCCGATTATTTGTCGGTAAGCGGCTTTCATGAAATGGTGAACAATTCTATTTCACGCGCGGAATATTATGGCGAAGGCAGCGAGGTGGTGCGCCTGCAACATAGCGCCAATGCCGATTTGAATGTGCTACGCGCCAACATGCTGTATCCCGGACTGGAGGCAGTAGCGTGGAATCTCAACCGCAAGAACTCGGATGTGAAGCTCTATGAGTTCGGCAAAAGCTATACACAGCAGGGAAGCGGGAAGTACAGCGAGCGCAGCGAGTTCACACTCTTCATCACAGGGATGAAGCACGCGGAGAGCCATCTTGAAAAGAGCAAGCAGGCTGATTTCTTTTTGTTAAAGTCCATCGTGCAGAATATTCTAAGAAGAACGGGATTAAAGAAATGGGATGACGGGCAGGCGGATGAAAGCATCCTGCAATTCGGATTAGCATACACTGCGCAACAGAAGCCGCTCGTGCAGTTTGGAAAACTGCAAGCGGACATCCTGAAAAAGATGGACATTAAGCAGGAAGTGTTTTATGCAAACTTCGATTGGGAAAATATTTTCCGCGCTGCAAAAGCAAACGCGATTCAGTTTAAAGAAATACTGCGCTACCCCAGCGTGAGGCGCGACCTCGCGCTGCTGCTCAAAGAAGAAATTTCATTTGCTGCGATTGAAAAAATTGCAACGGAAGAAGGGAGGAAGCTGCTGAAAGCGGTGAACCTTTTCGATGTGTACAAAGACGACAAGCTCGGTGCGGGCATGAAGTCGTATGCGGTGAGCTACCTCTTTGAAGACGAGGAGAAAACCCTTACCGACAAAGACATTGACAAGCTGATGCAAAAGCTGATGACGCGCTACCGCGAGGAGTTGAAGGCGGAAATCAGGTAACATTATAGAGACCCGTGAAATACCAGCGACATTCAAGTTGCAAAAGCCTCATCCACTTAGAAGGTCACAGGAAGTGATGCAAAGATTTGTCTTTCAACTATTTCTACTTTGGGTCAACCGTTTTCTTAAGATTGGCTTAACATTCGGCTTTCTACCTTTGGCTCATTACTTTTGACCCAAAATCCGTTCCGTGAAATCCATTCTGTTATTTTTTATCACAACCGCCCTCTTCATTTCCTGCAACAATACGCAACAAGGAAATGGAACACAAAAGCTTGGCGGTGATATTAAAATTGACGGTTCCAGCACGGTTTATCCCATTACAGAAGCTATCGCAGAAGAATTCAGAGCAGTGCAGCCGAATGTAAAAGTGACGGTGGGCGTTTCCGGCACCGGTGGCGGATTTAAGAAATTCTCGAGGGGCGAAACCGATGTTACCAACGCCTCCCGCGCCATCAAAGAAAGTGAAGCTGCTGACTGCAAAGCAAATAATGTCACTTTCTTGGAATTAAGCGTTGCTTATGACGGCTTAGCTGTGGTAGTAAATCCGCAGAACGATTGGACGACCAGCATCACCGTTGCTGAATTGAAAAAAATATGGGAGCCGGAAGCGCAAGGTGTAATCAAAAAATGGAACCAGATTCGTCCCGAATGGCCCGATGCGGAAATTCATTTGTTTGGTCCCGGTGTAGCTTCGGGTACTTTTGATTATTTCACGGAAGCGATTGTAGGCGAATCAGGAAAGAGCAGGGGCGACTTTACAGCAAGCGAAGATGACAATGTGCTGGTGCAAGGCATTGAAGGCGATAAATACGGCTTAGGCTTTTTCGGGGTGGCTTATTTCGAGGAAAATAAAGACAAACTGAAACTTGTGGGGGTTGATAATGGCAGCGGTGCAATTCTCCCTACACTTGAAACCGTGCGCAACGGAACCTACAAGCCACTCGCGCGTCCTTTATTTATTTATGTGAATGGCGCTTCTGAAGCAAGACCTGAAGTGAAGGAGTTTGTGAAATTCTATTTGGAAGTCGTTCCACAGTTGGCGCAGGAAGTCGGGTATGTGCCGTTGCCTGAGGAAGAATATGTCAGGCAGACGGAAAAATTCAATACATTTATTAGCGCCATTCCAGCCGCTCACTAACCAATGACGGAAACACAAAGAACGCTTCCAAATGAAACTCAGGGAGAGAATCATAGAAGAAATCTTGTTGTCGAGCGCGCTCGTCACGATTATCATTACGGTTGGCATCATCTGGGTTTTATTTTCTGAGTCGTTTTCTTTTTTTCAGGAAGTTTCGCTTTTCGATTTTTTTACCGATACGCAGTGGACGCCCTTATTCACGAATAAGCATTTCGGCATCCTTCCGCTTTTGACCGGAACGCTGCTCACCACAATCATCGCTATTGCTGTTGCGCTTCCTATCGGACTTACGATTGCCGTTTACCTGAATGAATATGCGCATAAAGAATTCCGCACATGGGTGAAACCGCTTTTGGAAGTGCTTGCCGCTGTGCCCACCGTGATTTACGGATTCTTCGCACTCACGGTAGTAACTCCTTTTTTGCAACTTTTTATCCCGGGCATGTCAGGCTTCAATGCGCTCTCGGCAGGAATCGTAATGGGCATTATGATTATTCCATTCATCTCATCCCTGAGTGAAGATGCATTGTACGCAGTTCCAAAGTCATTGCGCGAAGCTGCTTTCGGACTCGGTTCCACCCGCTTTCAAACTGCGTTCCGTGTGTTGGTTCCTGCTGCCTCATCGGGAATCACTGCATCAGTGATTCTTGCGTTGTCACGCGCTATTGGCGAAACAATGATTGTCGCCATCGCAGCAGGACAACAACCGCGCCTCACCGCAAATCCGCTGGTGCCGATTGAAACGATTACCGCCTTCATTGTCCAGGTAAGCTTAGGCGATGTGCCGCACGGCTCGCTCGAATACAAAACGATTTTCGCAGCGGGATTAACGCTGTTCCTCTTCACGTTTGCGCTGAACAACATCAGCTTTTGGATTAATAAAAAATACCGGCAGCAGTATGAATAATGCGACATGGAATCGGGCGGTGGACAAATCCTTCAAGTACTTCGGCATTGCCTGTACTTTTCTGGGATTAATCCTGCTTGGCATTTTCATGGTGAATATTTTTACGGAAGGCGCTCAGCGCATCAGCTGGCAATTTTTAACCAGCCTACCCTCGCGCCTTCCTGCAAGAGCAGGCATCCTCACCGCGTGGACGGGTTCGCTTTGGATATTTACCTTAACCGGATTGATTGCCATTCCACTCGGCATCTCCGCAAGCATCTGGCTGGAAGAATATGGAAAGAAAAATCCGCTGGCGCAATTTCTTGAAATCAATATTTCCAATCTTGCCGGAGTGCCTTCCATTATTTACGGCATTTTAGGGCTTCAAATTTTTGGGAGAATGATGAATTTGGAAAACAGTTTGTTGGCAGGCAGTTTTACGCTTGCCTTGCTCATTCTTCCCATTATCATCGTTGCAACACGCGAAGCGATTCGCGCAGTTCCAGGCACGATACGCGAAGCATCATACGCTTTAGGAGCATCCAAATGGCAAACGATTTGGAATCAGGTATTGCCTGCATCGTTCAGCAGTATTTTAACCGGAATTATCCTTGCGCTTGCAAGAGCAGTGGGCGAAACAGCGCCCCTGATTGTGATTGGAGCGTTAGCGTATGTTCCGTTTGTGGCGCAAACCCCGATGGATGAATTTACCGTGCTGCCTATCCAGATTTTCAACTGGGTATCACGCCCGCAAGCCGGTTTCCTGATTAATGCAGCGGCAGGCAGCCTCGTGCTGCTCTGCTTTGTATTTTTCATGAATGGAGTTGCTATTCTTTTGCGAAGAAGGGCGCAGCGTAATTTGAAGTGGTAGATAATTTACTTTTGCCGAATCACACAATGACTATGCACAGCGTAAACGGAGTTCCTCGTCTTGAAGCGCGAAATCTATCCGTGCATTATGGCGAAAAATTGGTGCTGAAAAATATCACCGCGCAGATTCATGCTCATTCCGTCACTGCGCTGATTGGTCCTTCCGGCTGCGGAAAATCCACGTTTCTCCGCCTGTTCAACCGCATGAATGATTACATCGAAGGTTTTAAGAAAGAAGGCGAGGTGCTGATTGATGGCGCAGACATTTATCATAAGAGCACAAAAATTGAAGAACTGCGGAAAACAGTGGGCATGGTGTTTCAAAAACCAAATCCGTTTCCGAAATCCATTTTTGAAAATGTAGCGTATGGCTTGCGCATTCGTGGAGTGAATGATAAAAATATTTTGGGCGAAACGGTGGAACGCTCGCTGAAACAAGCCGCCCTGTGGGATGAAGTGAAAGATGATTTGAAAAAATCTGCGCTCGCATTATCAGGCGGACAGCAGCAGCGCCTGTGCATCGCGCGTGCGCTTGCGGTAGAGCCTTCTGTGATTCTGATGGATGAACCCGCTTCCGCGCTCGACCCGATTTCCACCAGCAAGATTGAAGATTTGATTTACCAACTGAAATCGAAATACACGATTCTCCTCGTTACGCACAACATGCACCAAGCCGGTCGCGTGAGCGATAAAACAGGATTTTTTTATCTGGGAGACCTCATCGAATTTGGCGACACCGAACAAATTTTCACGAATCCCAAACAAAAGCAAACGGAGAATTATATCAGCGGAAGGTTCGGCTAATAATTTTCCTGAAACAACTTTCCACAAAACAACAAGGAGTAACTTTCCGCGAAGAATGTTTGAAAGCATCTAAATTTCAAACTTCAAAAAATTGCAATGACTTCTTTTCAATCAGAGCTTACTCAACTGCGCGGTTCCATTCTTGAGATGATGCAACTCACAAAGCATCAGTTGGAAAAATCCAAAGAGGCGTTTCTCAACATGGATACTGCGCTCTCGCGCGAGGTGATCTTCAATGAGGCGCGCATCAACGCGATGGAGTTGAGCATTGACCGCCAGTGTGAAAATATTTTTGCGCTATTCAATCCCGTTGCCACCGACCTGCGCTTTGTAATTGCGATGATGAAAATGAACAGCGACCTTGAGCGCATCGGTGATTATGCTTCGGGGCTTGCCGGTTATGTGTTAAAAATGAAAGAGCCGTTTAAAAACGAAATCCTTGAAGCCGTGCGCATGGAGGAAATGTTTGAAATCGCCATCACCATGGTGACGGAAGTGATGGAAGGCTTCCGCGATGAAGACGACCAGATGACGCGCAGGGTGTTTCAAAAAGATGAAGGGCTGAACAAAATCAACAGCAGTTGCGCAAAGGTGATTTCAGAATTGATTTTAAAAAATCCTGAAATCACGCACAACGCGCTGTTTCTTTTCTCCGCCACAAAAAAATTGGAACGTGTGGGCGACCACATTAAAAATATCGCGGAAGACATTATTTTCTATCGCGAAGCGGAAGTGTTAAAGCACCGGAAGTAAGGCGTTGCGATACAGGGGAGATTACTGCCGTCCCTATTTTTGTAATTTTATTCTCCGAATTAATCAACCTGTTAAAGATGCAATGTGCGAAAAGCGAAAATTCACTTTGCGTTCTTCGCGCCTTTGCGGTGAAAAATTCGCGCCACTGACAGATTATGGAGACCTCCATTTACAAGCCGAAGAATCACATCCGCATCGTCACAGCCGCATCGCTGTTTGACGGGCACGATGCTGCCATTAATATTATGCGCAGAATTATCCAAGCTTCCGGGGCTGAGGTGATTCATATCGGGCACGACCGCTCAGTAAAAGAAATTGTTGACTGCGCTATTCAAGAAGATGTTCAGGCAATCGCCATCACTTCCTATCAGGGCGGGCATGTGGAATTTTTAAAATACATGTATGACCTGCTGAAAAAAAATGGAGCAAGTCACATCAAAATTTTCGCGGGCGGTGGCGGCACAATTCTGCCCGATGAAATAAAAGAACTGCATCAATACGGCATCACACGCATTTATTCGCCCGATGACGGACGCGAATTGGGCTTGCAGGGAATGATTAACGACTTGTTACAAAAAAGTGATTTCCCATTGGGCGTTGGGTTAAATGGAGAGTTTAATCACTTAGAGAAAAAAGAACCGCTTGCGATTGCACGGTTGATTTCTGCTGCGGAAAATTTCCCCAAGCAATCTGCAGAGATTTTAAAACTCGTTAAGCAAAAAGCGAAGAAAACAAAAACACCTGTGCTTGGAATCACAGGAACGGGTGGCGCAGGAAAATCATCGCTCACCGATGAACTCGTGCGCAGGTTCACAACTGATTTTAAAAAAAAAACCGTTGGCATTCTATCGGTTGACCCTTCCAAGCGCAAAACAGGAGGTGCGTTGCTGGGCGACCGCATCCGCATGAATGCGATTAATAATGAGCACGTTTACATGCGCTCGCTCGCCACACGCGAGGCGAATATCTCCGTGTCGAAGCACATCACTGATGCGATTGATATTTTGAAAGCTGCGCACTACGATTTAATTATTCTTGAAACATCTGGTATCGGGCAATCCGGCTCTGAAATCGTTGACTATGCGGACGTGTCGCTTTATGTGATGACGCCCGAATATGGGGCAGCAACACAGCTGGAAAAAATTGACATGCTTGATTTTGCAGACGTGGTTGCCATCAACAAGTTTGACAAGCGCGGCTCGCAGGATGCGCTGCGTGATGTGCGCAAGCAGTTCAAGCGCAACCGTCAGTTGTTTCATGCAAAGAATGAAGAACTGCCTGTGTTCGGAACCATTGCTTCACAATTCAATGACCCGGGCACGAATAAGCTCTACAAGGCGCTCACGAAAATTCTTTCTGATAAAACGGGAATTCAATTCAAGTCAACAGCCCAATTACTCGAAGGAGAATCTTCAAAGATTCATATTATCCCGACCAATCGTGTGCGCTACCTTGCTGAAATCGTGGAGAACAATCACAAATATGATGATTGGACAAAAGAGCAATCCGGCATCGCAGAAAAACTGTTTGCTCTGAAACAAACGCTCGATTTATTTGAAGGCAAAAAAGAAAACAAAGAAATCGTCAATCGTCTTGCAGAAGAATATGCCGCGCTTGAAAAAAAATTAGAGACCGATTGCAGGAATATTCTTGGTGACTGGAAAAATAAAACCGCGCGCTACAAAGAGGATTACTACAAATTCGATGTGCGCGGAAAGGAATTGAAAGTGCAGACTTTTTACGAAACGCTTTCACACCTCAAGGTTCCGAAAGTTGCGCTGCCGAAATATCAATCGTGGGGCGATATTCTGAAATGGAGTTTGCAGGAAAATGTGCCGGGCGAATTTCCTTACGCTGCGGGTGTGTTTCCATTTAAGCGGGAAGAAGAAGACCCTACGCGCATGTTTGCAGGCGAAGGCGGACCGGAGCGCACGAATAAACGCTTCCACTATCTCAGTAAAGACATGCCCGCGAAAAGATTGTCAACCGCATTTGATTCGGTGACGCTCTATGGACGCGACCCCGATTTGCGTCCTGATATCTATGGTAAGGTGGGCAATTCAGGCGTTTCAATTTGCTGTTTGGATGATGCGAAAAAATTATATTCCGGATTTAACCTCTGCGACCCGAAGACATCTGTTTCAATGACGATTAACGGTCCTGCGGCTACAATTACAGCTTTCTTTATGAATGCTGCGATTGACCAGCAGTGCGAACTCTACATCAAACAACACGGATTAGAGCCGGAAGCAAAGAAAAAAATCAAAGAGTATTTCAAAAAGAAAAAATTTCCGCAACCGGAATATCAGGGTGAGTTGCCCGAAGGAAATGAGGGGCTTGGATTAATGCTTTTGGGAATCACAGGAGATAAAGTGCTGCCGAAAGAAACCTACGAAAAGATAAAAGCCAATACCCTTACACAAGTGCGCGGCACAGTGCAGGCGGATATTTTAAAAGAAGATCAGGCGCAGAACACTTGCATTTTCTCCACCGAATTTTCTTTGAAGCTGATGGGCGATGTGCAGGAATATTTTGTTAAAAACAAAGTCCGCAATTTTTATTCAGTTTCCATCAGCGGTTATCATATTGCCGAAGCGGGCGCAAATCCCATCTCACAGCTTGCATTCACGCTTTCCAACGGATTCACGTATGTGGAATATTATCTCTCGCGTGGAATGAAGATTGACGATTTTGCCCCCAATCTTTCTTTCTTTTTCTCCAATGGGATTGACGCGGAATATGCAGTGATGGGCAGAGTGGCGCGCAGAATCTGGGCGAAGGCGATGAAGTATAAATACGGAGGCAACGAGCGCAGCCAGAAATTAAAATATCACATTCAAACATCGGGACGCTCCTTGCACGCGCAGGAAATTTCATTCAATGACATCAGAACTACATTACAGGCTTTGTATGCTCTTAATGATAACTGCAATTCCCTGCACACGAATGCTTATGATGAAGCAATCACAACGCCTACAGAAGAAAGCGTGCGCAGAGCGGTTGCAATTCAAATGATTATCAATCATGAATTAGGATTGGCAAAAAATCAAAACCCGCTCCAAGGTTCATTTATTATCGAAGAGCTGACCGACCTTGTGGAAGAAGCAGTCTATGCAGAGTTTGAGCGGTTGACTGAAAGAGGTGGTGTGCTGGGTGCGATGGAGACAATGTATCAGCGCGGCAGAATTCAGGAGGAGTCTTTGTATTACGAAACGCTGAAGAATTCCGGTGAGCTGCCGATTATGGGAGTAAATACTTTTCTTTCTTCCGAGGGATCTCCGACAATTTTACCCAAGCATGTAATTCGTTCCGCGCAAAAAGAAAAAGATTATCAAATTGAAATGCTCAAAGAACTTTATACAAGAAACGCAGATGAAAGCATCGGATTGCTTGCGGATGTGCAAACGGCTTCGCTCCAGAATCAAAATGTGTTTGAAACATTGATGGAAGCAGCGAAATATTGTTCGCTTGGACAGATTACGGAAGCATTGTTTGAAGTAGGCGGACAGTACAGAAGAAATATGTGAATCGGATTCGCCTCACCCCGCCCCTCTCCAAAGGAGAGGGAGTCCAAACAGTACGGTTTTCTTAAAAGTTTAAATGTAGAGATGATGGAAGCAGAACAAATAGATAGGAATACAATCAACGAACAGTTTCGCAAAGTGCAGGCGCGTATCTTTCGGCAATTCCAAAAGAATCCGGATTTACATGCGCTGCTTTTTTTAATCGGGATGCGCGAGTTGGGGCAGATACAAACCAAGTTTACAAAAGAGGAAAAGCAGCACCTCATGCATATTGCGGTTTGCAAGTTATTAAGCGAAGAAGGCTACTATGAATTGGAAGGTTCGGATAAAGATGGCTGGCCCCACTGGATTGCCACCCAGCAACTCCCCAAGATGACGATGGATGAACAGGAATATTTGTTGAAGAAACAGATAATTCGTTACTTTGGCGCTCTTTAAAAAATGAAACATGAAAAAAATCTTATTTACGCTCTTTTTTGCAGCAGGCATCTTCAGCTATTATTCCTGTAATTCACAAAAGAGCGGCTTACCCTCAAAATATAAAGACTTGAACTTACCAGAAGGCATTTACGCAGAAATCAACACGGCAGGAGGTAGCATCCTCATCCAGTTGGAATATCAGAAAACCCCGATGACGGTTGCCAATTTCGTTGGCTTGGCAGAAGGAAAAATCAAGAACACCGCAAAAGGTGAGGGTGTGCCATTTTATGACGGGCTGAAGTTTCACCGCGTAATCAGTAAAGCCAATGGCGACCAGCAGGATTTTATGATTCAGGGTGGCGACCCGCTCGGCACAGGCGCAGGCGACCCAGGCTATAAATTCCCCGATGAGTTCACAGATTTAAAACATGACAAGCCGGGCAGGCTCTCCATGGCAAACTCAGGACCTGCAACTAACGGCAGCCAGTTTTTCATCACTATCGCTCCCACAGAATGGCTTGATGGCAAGCACACCATATTTGGCAGCGTAGTGAAAGGACAGGAATTGGTGAACAGCATGAAAGCAAACACCGTGATGGAAAGCGTAAAAATTTATCGTCAGGGAAAAGAGGCGAGTGCGTTTGATGCCGCAAAAGTGTTTGAAGAAAAAACTGCGGTAGTTAAAAAGCAAGCCGCAGAAGAAGAAAAAATTCTGAATATGCCCATTGAACAATTAGTAGCAGATAAATATCCCACAGCGACAAAAACCGCCAGCGGATTATATTACATCATAGAACAGGAAGGCACAGGCGAGCAGGCTGTTGCCGGAAAAACTGTTTCGGTGCATTACACCGGCACGTTGGTGAGTGGCAAAAAATTTGATTCTTCACGCGACCGCGGTCAGCCGATTGATTTCCCGCTGGGACAAGGCGCAGTTATCAAAGGATGGGATGAAGGCATCGCGCTGATGAAAGTAGGCGGCAAAGCCAAACTGATTATTCCTTATCAGCTTGCTTATGGCGAACAGGGCTATCCGGGCGCCATTCCTCCCAAAGCCACACTCATCTTTGACGTGGAGTTGATGGGCGTGAAGTAAGGGTTTTCAATTTCTAAAAAATAAGAAGCCTATTTCTGATTTTAAAAACACCAGTCTGACAGATGCCCGCCCTCAAGGGACACTCTTGTACCTTCAAGCGTGTCGCTTGAAGGATAAAATCAGTGAGCCTCCGGCTCACAAAAGCCGGAGGCTTTAAGTTGTTACCCTGCAAGGTGCAACCTTGCAGGAACCTTTGAGTATGCCAAAGAAAGACATCAAACTATTTGTTGAAAAAATATGTAAGTAGTCCTGCTATAACGGCAACCTGACCTAACCAAAAATAAAACATCCTCAAAGTAAGTCTTGCCTCTGATTGAGCAATTTTTACTTCTATTTCTGCCATCAGGAGTTCGTAAAGTTGAATTTCTGAAACCACCATAACTCTATTTTCTTCAAAGATAGCAAACGCATGCAAGGATGTAAAGTTTCAGTATGTTACCTCAAAACGCAGTGCAGGCAGGGATGTCGAAAGACATCCATCTATCCTTTGTGCCAAGTCTCCCTTTCGGAAGACTTGACACAACTGAGGGGGAAATAGCCCACGCAGGAAGTTATAAACCCAAAAGATTTAATCTTGCGGGAGATGGGCGCGAAGACTTGAATGAGTTGAAGTAATTAAATACCGAGGCGTTTTCTGATAGCTTTTTGATAAGCATTGCCCAACACTTCTTTGGTGATAAGCGCGCTGCTATCGGCAGGTGTATCCGGTGAGGATTTTACAGAGAGCTTAGAGGAACTGTGCAGTATATTTTTCTTCCTCTTTTTTGTTCGCCTTGCGGCAACCGATGATTCTGATTTTTTCATTGCGAATGGTAAAATAGGAAAATAATATGGTTTCTCCAATGTCTCTTCCGATAATATGATAACGCGGATCTTCAACTGAATGTTTTTCATCAGGAAATAGGATGGCGTTTTTATCCTTGAAAACGGACATGGCGTGCAGGGGCGAAATTCCATGCTTTTGATAACTCTTGTCAATATTGCCTTCATCCCAGATAAACTCCATACTCTTTGAAACTTAATGGAATTATTCTGTGCAACAAAGCGCATCCGGGTTTTGCTCATGTGCCTAAAAACAAAAAGCGCCCTCTGGTTTTAGCGGAGGGCGCTTTTGTCAGCGGAAGTCAAAAGACTTCCATTTATTAAAAATCACAAGTCAGCTTTCGCTTGAGCCAGCGCAGAAGACTTGCGATAACCGAGAGATCCTGCGGAACCTTGACACAACAAAGGGGAAAGCATCAGTTCATGAAAAAAGGAAGCCTGAAATTGAGAATACCCAACCCGCACAAAGGCAGCATCGGAACAGGTTTGCTGATGAACATTCTTGCGCAGGCAGGAATAAATAAAGAGGGGTGGCAATAGCCCTGTTCTGATGAGCAATATTCTTTGCTCTGCCAAAGAAAGACATCCATCTATCCTAAACGCCAAGTCTCCCTTTCGGAAGACTTGACACAACGAGGGGAAAATAGCCCACGCAGGAAATTATAAACTTGCAGCATTCAACCCACAAGATGCAATCTTGCGGGAGTATAGGGGGGAAAAGCTTGGTTTTAATCACAGTACCTTGACACAACAGGGGGGAGACAGCAGCTACCTATCAGCATTGGTCTTTATGACCTTTAAAGCTTGCTTACGCCCATTGATGCTTACCATTATGATATACATCCCATTGGGGAGTCCCGCTAAATTAACTTCTTCAGCATGGCTTCCTTTTATCAATTGTTTCATACCCGACTGCCTTACACGTTTTCCGGTATAATCATAAATGCTACATTGAACCATAGAAGTATTCTGAACCTCAAACTGTGTTATTAATTTTTCGCTACAGGGATTGGGATAAATTCTGACATCTGTGCCGTCTGAAAATTCTGTAGGAACACTCGTCCAAACAAGATTAATGCTGTCTATATGGCTTTTCAGAAAATAAATCTGGCTTGGTTCTCTTATGGCCTCATCAATAATATCTTTCAGCGAAGTGCCTGTAACAAGGAAGCCATTATCAGAAGTGGTCGTAATATGAGAAGGATTGACATAAGGAAAACCGAAATCCCTGTATTTTACTTCACCCAGGTCTTCATCTAATAAATACACCCTCACCGGTTCAGATATTGAATCATCCCAATTACCTTTTGACTTATCACAGAGCAACAAGATTTGTCCATCCGGAGTTAACTCCAAGTCAACGGCTCTTGAATCGTAAAAATCAAATTGGCGCTCAATGACGCCACCTTCAGAATATTTCAACACGTATGATTTAATTATGCCCCCGTGCATGCTGTCAATTTCTTCTACCATAAAATAATACGCCCCGTTAAGCATTTCAAAGTAATAAGTATAATGCCACCTGGGAATCTGATAGTTGAAAACGTCCTTAATCTCTCCCTTCGAATTTATTTCAATAATTCTTCTGCTAGATGCAGGTCTGTAATATGCGCTTATTGTAAATGAAGTATCGTCACGGTTATAGGCAAAAGAACCTCTTTGTCCGCCTTCAATGGAATAATTCGTATCAATGGAATATTGCGAAACCAGTGAATCCGGAATCGTTCTAACAGATACATAACTCTCATCTTCATCTTCAACATATCTTTTTCTTCCTGCGGTCTCTATCGCAATGGTGGTAGAATCATTTATTGTTGCAAATGATCTAAAAGTAGTTGTGGAACAAAGTGAATCCTCACTGTATAAGTATAAATCCATCAAGGTGCCTGTTGCATTATTCGCTCGTGTTATTCCTGTTTTATAACTAAAGGAGAACATCCCGCCTGTGCCGGGTATGCTGTCACAAAATAATAAACCAACATCCCTTAAGAAAGGAATAATAATGCTGTTTTTAACCGGAAAAAAACTTGCAGCAGGCAGTATGCTTTTCCCACCGGAGACATTATTGTAAAGTTGCTTCCACTCTACAGCGCCATCTTGCGATATTTTGATTAATCCTGTACCGTATGTTGGGGGTCCTTCAATCAGTATTCCCGGGCCGGGATAGAAGTATTGATTGTTGCTTAATAACAAAAAACTACTGTCGGGCATTTCCCGGGCATACAACCCGCTGACAGAAGTATCTCCCCACGAAATCAGAGTTTCAAAATGGTTTTGTGCATAACAAAACTGGAAGACGATAAAAAGCAATACAGTAAAACATTGAACCATCTTTTTCATATCAAAAAAGTTAAGCACCATGCGGAGAATCTCCGCATGGTGCTTATACAACTGACTTAAGCTAAAATATTTTAAGAACGAGTAACGTTACCTCATAATTATTCGTATCGGTGACTTTGGCCGAGTACAAACCGGCAGGTAAGGTAGACATATCAACAAGAACCTGCTGAACAGGCGGGTTAGCGTTGACAGTTTTGCTAAACGCAGAATTAGAGGTATTTATCAACTCAATTCGTTGAATTCGCGCGCCAACGGTTGATGAGATATTAAATTGTACGGAAAAAATGCAAGGATTCGGAAATGCCGTAATTAATGGTATGCTGACTATCCCATTAACAAATCCAATAGGTTGATTTAGAAATGGAATTTGCGATGCGGGAAGAAATGTTGCCGTGCATGCTTTCCTGGTGACTGAATTGCTTGCTGTACCCCCTGCGCTGTTAATCGCCTCTACCTGAAAAAGATAATCTTTGGATTCATCCAGCCCCGTAAACGTATATGAGCTCATTCCAAGGGGAACGATTACCGAAGTCCACCATAAATCCGTGCTTTGTTTATAATGGACGTTATAGGAGGTCGCTCCTTTGGCATAAAAGGATACCTTAACACTGGAACAGCCCCATCGTGCGAATCTTCCACCATTTGGATTATTTTTCAAAGTGACCACTGGCTGATCCGGCTTATAATTGATCACAATTGGCACTTCATCACCAATATCATCTCCATCGTCCAATTCCGTATAAACGGTAAGAGTACCTCTTACTTGTCCGTTGATATTGCGGACCCATTCATACCCTGAAGATGGCAAATTATTTACCACAACTTGCCAGTTTAATGTATTTAAGTTGGGATCGGTGGAATGCAGCACATAAACACCATTGGTATGACGAACTTCCAACTTCCACCACTGTTTAACAATACTATTAAATGGAGGAGCATCATCATAAAAAGATACTTGATAATTATAAGTGCTTCCAATATTCAATATGGTTTCAGGGTCCTGATTCGGAGTAATGAATCCCCCCTTTTTAATCGTCACAGCATCTCCATTACTTGTATAAAGCAGAGCATCTACCCATCCAAGATCTTTCATGATTCCGATTCCCACAGGCCCGGGATTATGAATTCTTTCACCCGGATCTCGAAACGGACTCATTAATGGACTATTATTCATGCCCCTAAAAACGGTTTCGTCCAAATGGCCAACGCTTGAACCATCTTTAAATGTCGTAGGAGCGTAAAGTTTCGGATTGCTACCCCATGCGGATGTTGCTTCGGGGCCATCAAAGGCCAAGGCATCACTCCTTAAAAAATCGTTTAAACCAGTAGAAGGAGTAATTTGGCCAGTTAAGCGTGCATTGGTAGTGGCATTTTTAGCAAGCCTGTCAAAAATACTGGGAAATGCGTTAGCACCAATGCCCGCCTTATATATCAGATCATCAGGTGTAGCAGGATTCATCAGCATCCTTGGCGGTGGTGTTAAAACCCAGCCCATGCGCAATCTCGTGTACCGCTGAAGATACAAAATCATATTCTGCATTGGTAGCTCCGCCATAAAGTCCAAAGAACCAATCCGTACGCTTGGAATTAAAGTCTGCAAATATATCGTCATAGCCTGGCGATAAATCGTTGCCTATCATTTTGTTGGCTAAAGCAGTGGCGAAATAAGTGTCATCTTGATATCGTGGGATGCTGGTAGTGCCAAAATTTACTAATGCATAACCATAGGTCTGACCAAGAGCGGTCGTACTTGTAAAAGGCCTCCAATTAGCAACTATCACTATATCAACATCAGAAGTAATGGTGTTTGCCCAAATAAAAGCCGCATGTTCCATTGCGGTTTTAGCATCCGGAGGCCAGGCTATGCAAGTGGCACATGCCGGATCATTATAGCCATCTGTATCTCCTGCTTTGGTAAATTTCACTGTTATAGTCGCTGTCTGCACTTTGTTCGCGGCAAAAATATACGGGTCAGCGGGAATATTTACGCTGCTTGGCGTAGTGCCAGCTATTAATTTCATTACAGGGCCTAATAATCCCCTGACTGAATGCACTGGCGCCCCATAGGAATGCCATTGTGAAAATGATTGCTTTTTTCATGACTTAGGTTTGGTTATTCCGCCTACTCTCTTCGCAATCCGCAGGGCTTTTCAGCATCCGCCCTTTTTTATTTTTAAATTTCTAAGTTTAACAGCTTATTTTAATCACACCTCCCCACACACCGTTACAGCCGCTTCTGTGCTCCAGTTGCCTACCGGCTCATCATCAAACAGGTACATCATTTTATATTTCCACACTTTGCTTATTCCAACAGGCGGCAGGTCGCTCTTGTCAATATAATCGGGGCGCATGTTTCTAAAGGATGCAGAAATCTGAGCCGCAGGGCGGAGCGGATTAAGATAGATTAAATAATTATTTAAATGGGGGGGGGTAAAAGTTAAACCATCCGAAAGAGGAGTGGCTGATATGTGGCAGGGGAACCGCATGAGTGGCAAAGATTAAAAGTATTTTTCAAAAAACGAAAT
>Ga0163152_10001770_pt1 | contig 33147 bp, 23 predicted proteins | sample OliLakLV19MP8IB2_FD_148635 | JGI IMG/M metagenome (GOLD analysis project Ga0163152, IMG submission 148635) | Freshwater microbial mat bacterial communities from Lake Vanda, McMurdo Dry Valleys, Antarctica - Oligotrophic Lake LV.19.MP8.IB-2 | ecosystem: Environmental > Aquatic > Freshwater >...
CCGCAGCGCTGGCAGCGCTGCGGATGTGGATGCGTCGGCCGAATCGGGATCGCCGCAGGCCCGCGTGAGCTGCTCGCTCGAAGCCGGGGGCCAACTGGTCGACGGCGAAGAACTGCCGGATGGTGTCATCCGACATGGTCGCCCCTCCTGACGACGTGCAAGAACCTTGCCTATGGCTGTTGTCGTTCGACCTTCACCCATTCGACGTGCATCCGAAACGGCCCGGCTTTCTTGTCACTGAGCATGAAGCCAAGCCCGTTGATCTGGTCCGGCTCGACTGGCCCCATACCCTGAACACGCCTGCCGAAAGCCGTGGGGACAAAGTCCTCTAGCGGGACGGCCACTTCGGTCCATTCATCTTTGGTGGTGGGGAGTGAGGCCCTGTACGAGAAAGCCATGCGCCGGCTCTTCGTGTAGAGATTCAGCACGTAGTCCCGACCGTCGCCTTTCACCCGGACGACGATGGTGTCTCCGGCTTTGATGTCGAGCTGCGTGGGCTTGGTCCGGATCGATGCAAAGCCGCCGTTGTTGTCCAGTGAGAGCGTGCCAAAAAAAGCCAGCATTCCCTCGTCGGTGATTTTGAACTGGCCGTCTGAAACTCCTCCCATCACTCCATCGTTCACGGCCTGCCAAGCTTGCGCGGTGTTGGGAGCAGCGAAGTCGAGAAGCGGCCGGAGGGCTTCGTGGGTGGCTCCTTGGCCACTCAGGAACAAAACCAAGGCTGCAAAGAACGCTCGCATCGACGCTTCTCCTTCAGAATGGACTGGTTGGTTCCTGGGATAATAGACACCATGGCCGGCAGGCCCCTCGGTGCCAATGATAGGTGAGACACCTGCCTCCGGAAGCAACCCGACATGACCCTAGGCACCCTGCTCGTGCGACAGTGGCGGAATCGCCCCGGCCGCGCGGTGGCGACGGCCGCCAGTGTGGCGGTGGCGGTGGGAGCGGTCGTGGCGACCTGGGCGGCTGCCGACGCATCGCGGGCCGGATATCGACGGCTCGCGGAAACGCTCGGAGGCATCCCGTCGATTGACGTCACGTCGCGGTCTGGTGGCCGCTTCGACGCCGCGCTCGTGCCGCGGCTTGCAGACCTGCCGGGCGTGCGTGCAACGGTGCCGCTCTTCTACCGACCGTCGCTCGTGCGGGTTGGGGAGAACCGTCTGCGGGAGATCGCCGTGGGGGTCGACGTCGAGGCGTTGGCGGCCGCCGGTCTTTTGGAATTCGAGGCCGGCGGTCCATGCCGGGAGTCGGACGAGCTCGTCATCGACGCCGGCCTGGCGGGCAGCCTGGAGCTCGAAGTCGGCGACGAGGTGCTGTTTTTTGCCCGGCGGCGAATCGCCCGGATGCGAATCTCGGGCATCGCCAAGTCTGCGTCTTTACGATGGTTCGCCGAAGGTGCCACGGTCGTGGTTGACATCCAGGTACTCGAGACGATGTCGCTCTCCACGGCGGTCGTCGATCGCGTCCGGGTCGCGCTCGGTCCGGACGCCGATCGCAGCCAAGCGCTGGACGCGGTGCGGGCGCTGCTGCCGGAGCAGCTTGTCGCGGAGATCCCCGCCGGACGGGCCAGCATGGGAGAGGACGTGCTCCATTCGGCCAATCTGGGTCTCGATTTCGTCACGGCACTGACCGTTGCGATGGCGTGGTTCATCGTCGGCAACGCCATGCTCATGAACGTCACCGAGCGGCGGCGGGGCCTGTCGCTGATGCGGCTGCTCGGCGCGACTGGCGGGCAGGTGCGTCGGCTCATCTTTCTTGAGGCGGCCATCCTCGGCGCCGCCGGGGCTGCGGTGGGGGCGGTGGTCGGCATCGCAGCGGCGGGGCCGATATCCGCCGGCATTTCCCGCGCGCTCCAGGCCCCCGCCACAGGGTGGGCGGTGACGCCCGTCATCGTGGCAGCGTCGGCCATTCTGGGCGTCCTGGTGGCGATCGCCGCGGCGTGGTGGCCGTCACGGGAGGCGACGTCGATCGACCTGCTAGAGGGCCTGGAAACGGCGCCGGCAGCCGCCCCGCCATCGACATCCCGCGTGCTCCTGCTGGCGGTGGCCGGCATGGCGGCGGTCGCGCTGGCCTCAGAGTTGGCGCTGGCCGCGGGGGTGGTGCCGGACCGTTTCTCGGTCGTCACGGGCGTGGCCTTGCTGTTGGCGTTCGTGGCCCTCACCCCCTTTGCGCTGGTGCCGCTCGTGCGGTTCCTCGGTCGTTTCGTGCCCCGCGGCTGGCGGATCGAGGGGCGACTGGCCGTGGAGCAGATTGCCCGCCAGCCGATCCGCACCGCCCTCACCGCCGGCGTGCTGGTGGTCGCCGTCAGCAATGGCATCGGGCTCGGGCACGCGATCCGTGGCAGCGTCGATGACGTGCTGTCGTGGTACGGCAAGATGCTACGGGCAGACTGGGTGCTCACCAACGCCGGCGCGCTATCCGTGGCCCGGGAGGAGCGCACCAGCGACTCACGGCGGCTCGAGGACGAGGTCCGCGGCCTGGAAGCCGTTGCCGAGGTGCAGGGCGTCGGCATCGCGACGGCGAGGGTCGGGGACACGGTGGGCGTGATCGTGGCCCGCGACATCCCCGACGGGCAGCCGTTGCCGCTGGAGCCCGTGGGCGCGACGGAGGGCGAGGTGCGGGCGGCGCTCGCACGCGGTGAGACGGTGGCGGGTACCGTGCTCGCGCAGCGGGCCGGATTGAAGCCCGGTGACGAGGTCGCCGTCGAGGTCTTCGGCAGAATCACACGGCTGCGGGTCGCAGCCTTCGTCGTCGACTACACCTCGGGCGGCGCGTCCCTGCACATCAGGCGTGACGCCGCCGGGAGGCTGCTCGGCATGGAGTCGGCCGACATCCTGCTCGTCACGGCCCGGCCCGGGAGGGCCGAGGAGCTTCGCGAGCCGCTTGGCCGCATCGCCCGCGAACACTCCATGCTGCTGCGGTCGTTCGGGGAGGTGCGCCGCGTGATCGACACGATCGTGGGGGGCGTGGTCGGCTCATTGTGGGCGATCCTCGGCTTGGGATTCGTGGTCGGCAGTCTCGGCGTGGCCAACACCGTGACCATGAGCGTGCTGGAGAAGACACGGACCCTGGGGCTGCTCCGCTCGATCGGGATGCGGAAATCCCAGGTGGTGCGGCTGGTGGTTCTGGAGAGCGTGCTGCTGGGCACGGCCGCGGCCATCGTCGGTCTCGTCGCTGGCGTGTTCACGGCCCTGTTCATCCAGTGGGCCAGCCAGCCGCTGCTCGGCCATCCGCTGGAGGTGCGGCTCAGGCCGGGAATCGTGGCCGGCAACGTCGTCGCCGCCATCGCGGTCACAGCCCTGGCCGCGTGGCTACCGGCCCGCCGCGCCGTACGCATCGACCTCCTCGCCGCGATCTCGGCTGAATAGCGAATCAATTCCTGCCGGCGGACATTCCTGTTCCGGCGTTGCCAGCCCGCCTTCGCGAATCTCAGCCGCTCCGACAGGGTGTACCCGGTGACCAAGCGTTAAATGAATGCGTCGCGCGGGGCTACCGATTCATCCACGTGATCGAGAGTTGCAGCACCGTGGCGATCGAGACCCAGACGAAGTACGGAACCTGGGCCAAAGCCACCCACGGGGAATGCCGCCAGATCGCGAGCATCATCCAGAGGATCGTTCCCCAGACGACGAGGATGTCGACGGCGGCCAGCGGGAGATTCCGCAGCCCGAACTGGATTGGCGTGAAGGCGAGATTGGCCACGAGATTGACGGCAAAGGGCACGGCGACGAGCCAGGGGATTTTTTTACGGGCAGCCTGCACGAATACAAAGCCAAAGGTGCCGAGGATGACGGGATAGAGAACCTGCCAGATGAACCCGATGGTTCCCGGCGCGGGCGTCCACGAGGGCTTGGCCAGGCTCTGATACCACTCCATCCAGGGCACATCGTTCACGATAAAGTTCCTCCGGGGCGTGGATTGTTCCGATCCGTCGAGGCATCAGGCGGCCCAGGCACGTCGGCGCCGGCCATTCGCATGAGCCCGGCGAGGAGCCCGCAGATCACTGCCACGATGGCGAAGGCCACCCACTCGTTCATGCGATTGCCCTTGTGATCCGCCGTTGACCGTCACGCGTGGCTGATCCTACAGTCTCGCCCACCACCTCCGGAGACGATGCGCCGCCATGTCCAGTTCACGCCACGCTGCCGTTGCTTTGGCAATCATGCTGGCCGGGCCGGCTTCCGGCTGTCGCTGGCTGCGCACGGGCTGGGGGGAGAGCGCGAAACAACAGTATCAGCAAGCCGTCGAGGGAGTGAAGGCGGACCTGTCAGTGCTGGACTCGGAACACGACGGGTTCGATGCCTTCGGCCAGGCAGACGCCCGGCACTTGCGGGCCGCGCGGGCAGAAATGGCGCAGTAGGAATGGCCGGGTGCGCGTGGAACCCACTGGCCGTCATCAAAACCCGCGCAGGATCCACCACAGCGCCGCCGCAAGGCATACCAGGGCCGTCGCGATGACCCAGGCGGGTCGGCTTGGCCGAGAGCGGTCCTCCTCGGAGAGATATCGCTCGCAGTAGGGGCACCTCGGCGAATCCTCGAAGATGGCGCGGCGGCACCAGGGGCAGGGGATCGTGGGCTCGTCGCTGGAATCGTCGTCGGAGGAGTCGGTGTCATCCTCCCAATCCTCGCCTGCATCGTCATCGCCTCGGGATGTCGTCACGGCTGTTCCCATCGAAGGTTTTTGTGTGAGTGGTTGCACATGTCGGAAAGAAGAGCCGCACGCGCGGGCTTGGGCGGCAGCGCGAAGCTCGCCTCACACCGCTATCGACGGAGGTCGATGACCCCGACGGCCAGCCGCCGGTCAGTGAAGTAGGGATCCCCACCACCGTTCTTGCCCTCGGGCTCCGGGAGAAACTGATCGACCCAGTAGTAGCCATCCAGCGCGCGTGCCGAAATGGAATCGACCAAGATCTTGTTGCGCTCCTTGTCGATGTCAGGGCCAATCTTATGCGTGAAGCCCCCAGTTGTGCGGCTGATTTCCACACGCTCGTCGAATGTTGCTGCTCCGAGCCAGAGCGGTCTGCCCTGTCGGTCCAGGTCGCGCGATCGCCAGAATCGCACATGATGCCGCTGAGTAGGGCTCTTGCCGACGGGCTGCTCGAACGCGGCGTCCTGCTTGCGTCCCCACAAATAGAGATCGCTCACCGGCGCATGAGGATAGGGCTTTTCCAAAACGCAGTCGGCCGCGATTCGCAGCGACGTTTCCAGGGTAATCGGATCCGCTGGATACCACCCAGCGACTGCGAGCGTTCGGTGGAGATCTTCGTCGGAGCCGACGAGCGCCACATTGACCGCGTCGCCCTGGTGTCCTTCGGCTGTCGTCGCGTTCCGGGGCGATCGTGCAAGGGCCGGGTGCCCCTCGACCGTGCCCGTCGGTGATTGAGGGAGGGCGTCTTGAGCCAGGCCGACAGGGCAGGCCACGGCGGCAGCCAGCACGCCGAGTATCGCGGCAGAAATCCCGAGTCTCACCAACTGCATGGTGAACGAGCGGGGACCAAGTCGTGCGAATGGCATGCGTGGGCGGCTCCAGGAATGGGAGCGGGACAGTAGCCGACGGAGCGAACCACGCTCAAGGCCGTATCCGGCCGGAAACATGCGCGTCACCCCAATGCTCCGAGCCGCTGCGTGCGACCGATGCACCCATGGCGATTCGGGTGCGTATCCGAGTGCTTACGGGGTCAGTGCACTCTGGATGAGGCCGCCGTCGTTGCGGCCAGCCAGGAGCTGCATGGTCGCGAGATCGGCGGAATCCGCAAAGAATCGAATCGATCCGTCGCAGACCGAAAAAAAGCACCCGCGGACATGGTCGCTGCCAAAGCCACGAGTGGCCCAGTTCAGAAGTCGGCTGCCGGCTTCCGAAACCTGGGCATTGATGGCCTGCTCCATGCCCGCCACCTGAATCGGAATGGCGTCTGCCCCGCTCTTGCCCGACAGAAGCCAGTTGAATTGTTCGCCCAGCGCCGTCTGGTGGCTGCACCAGCGGGTTTCGCCGACCATCAGCACGTGCGATGCACCATCGCGGAGGCTCGCGAAGCCCACACGGCTGTTCGCGTGGAGCACGCCATTCATGAAAAACCGTTGCGTCCCCGTACCGGGAGGGTTGTTGGTGCATGCCGCAACTCCACCTCCCTGCACGCCGAAATAGTTATTGCGAACCGCGGACGTGTAGCGGGACGACGGGCAGTGCAACACCGACAGGGGAACGATGTTTTGGGCGTCTCCGTTCGAGGGAGGGACGACGAAAGTATCGTCCATGAACCGTCCTGCAAGACTCATGTCGAGGGTCAATCCGTCGAAAAGATCCTGCTGCTCGAGGAACGGCAGAATGATGACCGTCCACGGTGTGTACCCATCAGTGGTGCCAGCACGGCACCACGTAGCGTTTGCGGTCGTCACGTCCAAGAGGGTGCCCGTCACGTTCAAGAGGGTCGTGCCCGAGGGAAAGGCTCTCGAGGCCTCAGTGATGTTGAGGATCGCCATCGTGACCTGCTTGAGGTTGTTGGCACACTGCGTCCGTCGGGCGGCCTCTCGGGTAGTCTGAAGGGTAGGGATAAGCAGCGCAGCCAAGAGCGAGATGATGGCGATGATGACCATCAATTCCACAAGAGTGAAGCCTCGCCGACCCGTTCGTTCATCGAGGCGCGATGGATGAAAGCAGTCCGAAACCCACTTCGGCGAACGGAGCCCCATAAAGCGGCTGGAAGCTCGATGGCTCGATGCCAGAAGGAACATGGGTCGTCCTACCACTCGTCGAGTGCCCCCGGGAAACCACGAAGCCGCGGTCCTTCCACATTCTAGACACAAGGCGTCCGCCTCGCACGCGTCGTGCAACAGGCCTTTTGGAGTGCCACGAGAGCCGTGGGTTCGGGTATCCTTCCAAAAAGTGTTCGTCCAGCCGCCCCCGAGACCGTCATCATGCCGTCCGCCGACCAGTTTTCCGAAACCAAAGCCTGCGAGCTCCTGGCCCGCGTCTTCCGGCGTCGTGGCTATGCCATCGTACGGAATGTCCCATTTTCCGAGTATGGGGTGGTTTTCCATATCGACGGCTGGGATCCCAAGGCCCGCGTCGGGTTTGAGTTTTTGTCCAGCGAGGACGACGATCACGACGACCTCACGCTGAAGGAATACCAGACCTTGATGGACGCGCAGATGCGTGGGGAACTCGCGCTCTTCGTCATCGACGAGGTCGAGCCTGTCGATGCCGATGACCTTCGCAAGGCAGCAGAGGAGTTTCTCGACGAAGTCACGAACGCCATTGACGCTCGACGTGCCCGCCGGCGATCCCCACCGAAAAAAGCCAAGAAGGCAGCAGTGAGGGTCGCGGCAAAACCCTCTTCGAAACGCACGCCTTCAAAGAAGCCCGCCACAAAAATGCCAGGAATCAAAAAGCCAGGAATCAAAAAGCCGGTGGCAGCAAAGTCAGCGGCCGTCGCAAAGACCTCGGTCAAGAAGCGGACTACCAAGCGTCCGCGTTGAGTGATGGCTGCCGGAGGGACATGGCGACGATGGCTTCAGTGTGCCGATCTCTCCGCGTGATGGGTGTGACCGCCCTGGTGGCGATCGGGAGCGTCACGGTCGAGTCGGTGATCGTATGGCGGCTGCGAGCACTCGCCACCGAGAGCATCGCGACGATCAGCCTCGTCCGACGGTCCGGCTGGACGACCTCGCGGCTCATCGCCTCACCGCATGCCACCCAGGCCGCAGTTGCGACCGATCGCCATGCCTACGCGATCTCGAACACGACCGTCGGGCAGCACGAGCGGGCTACCGGACGGCTCGTTGCCACGGGCACGGCCCCCGACGCCCGGCATCTCAACAGCGGCTTTGTCCATGAAGGGAAGGTCTATTGTGCCCACTCCAACTACCCGGCCGAGCCACCCGAAAGCGATGTTCGCATGTTCGACCCCGCCACGGCCACGCTCACCGTCATTCACCGCTTTGATCGCCCGCCCGGAAGCCTTGTCTGGTGCGTGCAAAGGGAGGGGCAGTGGTGGTGCTGCTTCGCGTGGTATGGCGACGAGAACGCTCGCACTGTCCTGATCGAGTACGCCGATGGCACCTTCAACCGCGAGGTGCGGCGGTTCACCTTCCCCGCGGAAGTGATCGCCGACTGGGACCGCATGAGCGGGTCGGGGGGCATATGGGACGGCGACACGCTGCTTGTTTCACACCACCACTTTCCAGTGCTCTACCGCCTCGCGCTGCCCCAGCAAGGGACGCAACTCGAATTCGTCGAGGCGCTCACCTGCCCGTTTCCGGGGCAAGGAATCGCCGCCGATCCGGTGACTGGGGGACTCGTGGGGATCGATCGTAAGCACCGTCGAATCGTCTTCGCCGAGCGACCCGGATGCCCGCCCGAGCGCAGCCCGACCCGCCGCCCAACCGCTGAGGAGCCCGATGTCAGTCGGCTGCCTTCGCCCATGCCGCGAAGCGTGAGGCGATACGAGCGTCGTCGGCATCCCCCTCGTGGAGAATCCAGCGGTGTCGAAGGGTGAGACTCTCAGCTTTGGCAAGCTCAAAGCGGCCGGCACCCTTGGGGGACTTCGTGAAATCGTGAAGCCCAAACGGATTGGCGGCAAAGAGGCCGTAGTCGCGGGCGTGCCAGCAGGTCGGATGGCGGAGATTCTTCGGATGGTCGAAACAGGAAATGCCGACGGCCTTGCCATCGAGGGTGCCGGAGAGATCGACCCAGCCTGAAGCCACACCCCACACGGCGGCGTCGTGATCGCCACCAGCGTTGACATAGTGCCCCGAGGCAGGCGGTCCTCCTTTTGCCCGCGTGAGGTTGAGCTCGGGGCGGACCCGTATGGCCATTGTGCCTTCCTTCGTGTCACCGAAAACAAGCGGACCTTCGCTCGCCGTGATGGTGATCTCATGGTCGATGATTCGGTCGAGGCCTTCGGTGGAGAACCCCAGCACGCGGCGATCGGTGCAGACGACGCGGCCATCGGGCGCCAGCCAGCGAGCCGTGGCGACGATGCGTCCGTCACCGACATGCTCGAATGCCGCGTGCTCGATCCGTTCACCGCGACGGCAGGTCCAAAAGTCATGGCCATTGACGTCGCCATGCGAGAACCACAGCGACTCGTGATGGGGATGATCGTCAGGCTCGCCCGGCAGTCGTGGGCCAACGGGCCAGGATCGCGTGAGCGGTACGCCGTGGGGGCCGTGCAGCGGAAAGAGCACCGGTCGTCGGAGACCGTCCTTCGCGAAACGATATTCGGTGAACGGTTGACCGTCGATCGCGACGACGACACGATCGGGCCGCTCATCGAGGGCGATCCCTTCGGCGCCAGCTCGGTGAGCCGCGAAGATCACCAGGAGCATGACGGCCGAACATCGCATGACTTGTTGCAATCCCCCTGGGACGCTGACGCTGAAAGCCGCCCACGGTAGACTCCGTGGCTCTGGGCCATCTCGGCCGCCCTTCTTGTACCACGTCCCCAACGGCTGCACCGCTTCATGGAACTCCCCGACTCTGCCCAGGCCCGCATCGCCGCCCTCGGCCTCGTTCTTCCGCCGATCGGGAAGCCCGCGGGGGCCTACAAGCCCTGCCTCGTGGTGGGCTCGCTTGCGTACGTTTCCGGCCACCTGCCGTTTCAGCCGGATGGCACGCTTCTCAAAGGCCGGGTCGGCGATGATCTCGATGCCGATACCGGCAAGGCTGCAGCCCGCTTGGTCGGCCTCGCAATCCTCGCCACGCTCGTTCACTCGCTCGGCAGCCTCGATCGCGTGGCGCGGGTGGTGAAGCTCATGGGGCTCGTGAATTGCCCCCTGGATTTCACGCAGCACCCGCACGTCATCAACGGCTGTAGCGAGCTTTTTGCGGACGTGTGGGGGCCGGACCGTGGCGTGGGCGTGCGGAGCGCTTTTGGCGCGGGGTCGTTGCCGCTGGGCGTGCCGGTCGAGATCGAAGCGGTTTTTGAGTTGGCGTGACGAGCGCTTCAGCGCGGGGGTCAGTCGAGGACATTGGGCGGTGCCGCCGGCTTCTGATTCGGAACGGGAGGAGCCTGTGGTTTGGGGGGCGGCTTTACTCCCAGCACGTAGGTGCCAAGGACGATGCGGTACTCGTCGGGGGTGGTCATTGGCTCCCACCCAGCGGCATAGTCCTGCTCGCCGGCCATTTCCCTGACCTTGAGATACGCCGCGAAGGAATCGGGCCAGACAAAGAAACGGAGGACATGCGTTTCGGGCTTGAGTCTGCGGAGCGTGCGAGCGAAGTCCCCCGTGGATTTCATCGCATCGTCGACGGTCTCACCGCGTCCCGGGATCCGACTGAGGACCATGCGGGGCCATCCTCCATGGCCGCGATCGAGGGTGATCTCAAACGCACCCGCCTTCACGGGCGACTTGTTGAACTCATCGATGAACGTCGTGCCACCGCTGAGCCATCGGGATCGAGCTTCTTGGACCGAATCACAAAATCGGCCCTCCGGAGCGATTTCTCCCGGAGTGCGGCGATGTCCACGACCCAGATGCGATCTTCGCGACAGAGTACCGAGACCTCGCTCACGTCCTTTGGTGCTGGTCGCGGGTCCGGAAGGCGAACAGACTTGGCGGGAAGCGCCTCGAGGATCGGGAGGGCCGCGAGCTCACGACGCTTCGCCTCCAGGCGTGCAACCTCCCGGGCCCGTTTCTCAGCCTCCTCGAGCCTCCGAGTGGCTCCGTTTGAGCGACACCGCATACGTCTGCACGCTCGACGCCGCCTCATGCATGGTTTCGCTCGCTTCGCGGCGAGCGGCGGTGACGTCGGCCACCGTTTGCAGGAGGCCCTCACGGGACGCGCTCACGAGCCCATCGATCTCATGGATTCGCGATGCTTGCCGGGCATGTTCCTCCACGAACGTGGCCGCGACCCCCTCCCAGTCCTGCTTCACCTGGGCTGCAACGTCTTCCCCGATGGCCTGGACGGATTTCGTCCAGGCATCGAGCTGGGCCTGGTGCGGCGCCAGCGCCGCATTGATGAGTCGTGCCACGTCGCTTCGACTGCCCCCCAAGCCCCGCTCGGCGCCCCCGTCGCGACCGTCGTCGAGGCGACGGAGGAAGTTCTCGTTGGTGTACTCGTCGATGTGGCCGAGGAGGTCCCCCTCGTTTTTCTGGAGGCTGCTGACGGGGAACGTGAGGAGCATCGCCATCGAAAGGGCCACGAACGTCGTGTCGAAAGCGGTGCCCAGCCCGGAGGTGATGCTCTTGAGGCCGGTCTTCAGGCCGTCGATGTCGCTCGAGCTTTCGAGCGTTCCTGTGAATCCCGCCACGGCGTCGCTCACACCGATCACCGTGCCGAGAAAGCCAAGGATCGGAATCGCCCAGATGAACACGTGGAACATCGTGTAGCTCGCATCAACGCTGCTGGCGTCGATGTCACTTTGGCTGGAAAGCATGGTGGCGGTATCGGAGGCACTCTTCCGCACGCGAAAGTGTTCGAGCCCTGGGAGGCAGCGAGTGACGAGGAAGCTGCCAGCAGCTTCCTTCGGGAGCGAGCGAATGTGCGACGTGAATTGATCGAGGTTGTCGAGGGTGATGGCCTCGCCGAGCTCCTGCGGCAGGACGTCATAGAGGAGCCCGCGCTGCTGGCGTCGAATCTTAAACCACTTTTGGACGAGCATCCCGCCAGCCCAGCAGAAGGTGAACACCTCCGCGATCGGCACCCAGCCGCCGGCGGCATACGACGACGTGCCGATGAAAAGACGCCCGATGTAGGTCTGCTTTCCGCCGATCGAGGAGATCGGCCAGAGCAGGAGATAGAAGACCGCTGTGGCCGTGATCGCGGTGAGGCACGCCCAGAGACCGCTGACGTTCGTATCAGCAGCCGCCGCGAAGGCGGCTTCGGGGACGGTCTGAGGAGCCCCCTTTTTTGTGGACGCCTTGGATGGCAGACCGACGGAGGTGGACCTTCCACCTTTGCCAGACGGCTTCGCGGGCTTGGTCGCGACATCGAAGGTGGCGGCCGTGGGGCCATCGGGCTCGTCGGCTTCGGGCGGAAGCACCGGCGCCTGAGGCCGCTAAACCGTGACTGCGCTGCGGCAATATGGGCAGCGAGCAGTCCGGCCAAGCAGATCGTCCCTGCCCTTGAGCGGCTTGCCGCAGCCGGGGCACGGCATGGTGAAAAACATGAAGCCGCTCTACCTCCAAAGACTGTAGTCTTGCCGCGGCATACGCAATCAGTCAAGCCGCTGCGCCTGCCGTGGTGGAGGGGACGACCGGTGTCGTATTATTGATGCGTGTCGGCGGGGCAGTGTCTCGCGTCGAGTGCCTTCGCCACAGTGGAGATGATCGAACCATGCCGCACACCGTTCAGGGCCGCTGGGTTGCGTGGACACTCCTGCTCCTCCTCGCTCTCTCCGGAATCGCGGTGCGGGCCGACGCCGCGGCCTCGGATCCGTTCATCCTTGATCTTCCTGGTGGTGCCAGGCTGCCGGGTACGTTCGCCCCGACGGAGGCCATCGGCGAAGCGGGCCTGCCAACGTTCCGCTGGAAGTCTGCCGCGTTCCTCGATCCCTTCGAATTTCGTCTTGATGCCGTTGCCGGGATCCGCGCGGCGAAGGCACAGCCAAGCCCTCAGGAGTTGACCGGTTTTCGCTGCCTCCTTCGCGGGGGCGATGTGATCGACGGCAGCCTCGAGTCGATCGACGCAAGCGCGGTCATTCTGAAGCCAGCGGGGAACGACGCGGCGGTGGGCATCGACCGGGCGATCGTGACATCCATTCGGCGGCGAAGCGGTGGCGAGGGGACCGGCTACGTCGGCCCGGGTGGCCTCGCGGGCTGGCAGCAGGAGCCCGCTGATACCTGGCGGGACGAGGCGGCTCGGCTGACGAGCGACCGCCGCAACTCGATGATCGCGCGGGACATTCCCGCGGGTCCGCGGGCCCGGTACGACATCGTGCTGTCATGGAAGCAGATACCCGAGCTGGCGGTGGCCATCGCGGCCGGAGATGGGAAGCTGGTTGAGCCTTTCCGTTTCGAGCTCATCAAGGTGCCGGCTCTCGGCCACGTCGGCTTGATCATCAGGCAAGAAAAGGCAGCGAGTCACTACGAGCAGGTGACGATCCCGTCGCTCGACAAGGGGCGGTTGCGAATGAGTCTCTTCGTAGACGCCACCGTGGGCCGGCTCGCGATCGCCGTGGACGGCGTGGAGGACGTTGTCGAGATAACTGTGCCACCGACGAGCCCCAAGCCGCAGTCTGGTCGATTTGCCGTGAAGCTCCTCTCCGGCGACGTGTGCCTCGAGAGCCTTCGTGTCACCGAATGGAAGACGCCCGACCCGATCGCCCAGGAGCGGGCCGACACCGCGGTCGTGACGCGTGCGGGACGCATCATCACCGGCGGCATTACCTCGCTCGATGCTGCATCCGACTCGGTCATCGTGGGCACGGCCGATCAAGCGACGACCGTACCACTGAGTGATGTCGAGGCGATCGACCTGGCGGGTGGAGAGATGCCAGCCCCGACGGCGGATGGATCCGAGCCCCAGCCACGATTCGAATCCTGACCCACGCGGGAGGCGTGCTGACGGGAAACCTCATGGCCGTGAGGGACGATGCTGTTGAGGTGGGAAGGCTCGGAGTCACCGGCGCGGTGGTCGTGCCGTTTGCCGACATCCTCGCGATCACGGCGCTCGAATCGGCCACGCCTCCCCAGCTCCCAAACCACGCGGGAATGCTTGTGATCGGTGATGCCCGCGTGCCAGGCTGCATCGTCGATGCTGCCGAATGGGGCGGAGGCATCGCGTGGCTGCCCACCGGAAGCCTTGGCGCCAGCGGTTTCGTATCCGGCGCTGCCAGTCTTTCGGCGGAGGTCGAGTACATCCCGAAGCGCAGTCGAGCGGACGGAGTCGCCTCCGGTCAGGCCGAGATCGGCGGCGTGGGGGCATCGATCGGTACCGCCGAAGATGGTGGCTTCATTGTGACGATGGTGGTCGAGGACGGCGCGGCCGCCCGCGACGGTCGGATCGAGCCAGGCGCCCGCATCCTCGCCGTGCAGCCGACCAAGGTTGGTCCATTCGTCGAGACCAAAGGTGTTGACCTCGAGAGCGTGATGAATCTTCTCCGTGGCCGTGTCGGCACGCCGGTGGGCGTGCGGGTCGAGTCGCCCGATGGCGAGATTCAGACGGTGACCCTCGAGCGGGGGCTTCTCTATGTGGCCGATCGCGAGATTCTCGACCTGGCACTCGCGGCACACGCGCGTGTGGCAGCGGCCGCGTTGGCTCAGGAGGCACAGGCAGGGTATCCCGCCATCATGGCGCTCTCGAGCGGTGACCTCATTCCCGTGGCGGTGGAACGGATCGACGCCACAGGTGTACGGCTGCGGTCACCCGTAACCGCAGAGGCGGGTCGTGAGTCGGTCGTGGTCGCGGGCAATCTCGTCAAGGCGATCGAGCTTGACCCCTCGGCTTCGACCCAGGGCATTCCACGAGATCGCTTCGAGCGCCTCCTCACCGTGCCTCGGTCTCAGCAGTCCGATCCACCCACGCACGTCGTTCGGCTCCGAACCGGCGACTACCTTCGCGGCAAGCTCGTCGCGCTCGACGGCTCCCAAGTCACATTCGAAGTTGCGGGTCAGCAGAAGAAGCTGCCGCGGCAGGCGGTTGTTCGGCTGATATGGCTCCATCCCGAGAACCTCGTAGACAACACGCCCAAGGAGGATATGGGAGCCGACGCCGCGCCTCGACACGACGATGATGGCCTCCTCGTGCAGGGCTTGGGGGCCAGCGGCGAGCGGACCACGCTCGAGGTCGAGCGTGTGGAAGGGACAGCGCTCGTCGGCCAGAGCCCGGCCTTCGGCCCATCACGAATCGACACGACGCGAATCGATCGCCTTCTGATCGGGGCTGCGATCACAGCCAGTGACAAAAATCTTCCGTTCGCCAAGTGGCGGCTCAAGCTCGCACCACTGCCCCGGGCGCTCCGCGAGAAGAAGTGATAGCGGCTTGGGGTTGCCCGTGCCGCATCGCCAGGCGACTTATCGCGAGGGCGCCGTCGCGTAGGTCGGCAGATGCCGCCAGGGCACTTCGAGCGCGAGGAGATGGAGCGTCGTCACATAGAGTCGCCCGCCGTACTCGCCCCAGCGGTCGGGCACCTCACCCATCGCGTCCCAGCTTCCGGCGAGCGGGCCGTCTTTCCGCTGCTCTTCCTCGAGCGTGTCGACCAGCTCGGCGTACCAGGCCTGCCAGTCGTCACCGCCCGTGTGAACAAGCACCTGCGAGGCGTAGTACCAGAGATACGAGTCGCGGACGCGCTGGCTCTTCGTGCCGTACGACGGTGGAAGCCCGGCAAGAAGTTTTGACGACGCGATGACCCGTGGGTCGTCAGCCGTCGCACCCGTGTGCAGCCGCATGAGCGTGCCGACGGCCGTCATGCAGGCCACCGAAAGATCCGTTCGACGCTGGTCTGCCTTGCGGACGTTGTAGGCATACCGTGTCGGGTCGCTGGGCGATGCCGACGCATCCACGAGCATTCGCACGGCGTCGAGCGCCGCCGGATCGGTCTGCACGCCCGCCAGATCGCCGGCCCGCAGGGCCACGAGCATCCAGCCGCTCACCGAGAGATCGGCATCGGTGCGGGGCACATACCGCCAGCCTCCGAGCGTCGGGTGGCGACTCGTCGCGATGAACCGGCAGGCCTTCTCGGCAGCGGGCTTCACGAGCGGGTCGCCCGTCATGCCCACGGCCTCGCAGACTGCGATGGACGCGATACCGTGGCTATAGAGCCAGCCGCATGAGTTGGAGAGATCGTCTGCTGGAAGGAAGAGGTCGCCATCATCCCGTTGCACGGTCATCAAGAACTCGAGGCCGCGGCGGACGGTGTCGCGATGGGGCCCTGAAAAATGATCATGTCCCGCGCCAAGGAAGCAGAGGAGCGCGAGGCCCGTGGCCGCGGTGTCGCTCTCGAGCTTGGGTTTGTCGGCGGGGGTAACGCCGGCGTACTCGGTGAGCCGCCAACGGCCATCGGCGAGTTGCGAACGGACGAGGAAGGCGAGCCCGCGATCGACCATCGCCCGGGCGCGGTCGAGCGTCTCGCGGTCGGTGATGCCTCCTGCTGGTTCACTCCCACCACCGCTCCGAGAAGCGAATGCTTCGGCCACGTCGCGGACCCGGCCATCGGTTGGAAGCGCGGCAGTTGTGATGCGTTCGAGCGACCGCGGCCCCTGCGGCTGCGACGAGGCCGCCGCTCGCTGGCGTCCGGCTGCCACCACCGCGGCGATGTCGGCGGGTGACACCGAGAGGCCCTCGCTCGCGCCGTCGCCCTGGTTACGACCACCGCCACGCGAGGCCACCGCCGAGCGACTGCCGCCACGACGACCGCCACGGTCCATCGCCGCGGGCATGAGGCCGGTGCCCAGGCCTCCGGGACCACCACCTCCTGCCGCCGCGAGCTCCGAGCCGCCGCGTTGCCCTAGGCCACCGCCTTGCCCAGGCCCGCCGCCACCCGTCGGGTCAACGGCGACAAGGCCGCCCGAGCCGGTTGGATCTGAAGCGAGGTTCCCCGTGTCACGTCCGGGTGATCGCGAGCCGGCAGCCGTTCCTGCGCCGCCATCCACAAGCCCTTCTCGGCCGCCCGTGAGGCCACCTCCGAGATCGGCGAGGCCGCCCGCTCCGCGGCCTTGGCCCGCGACAGTGCCTGCCGCGACTGCGTTGTCGGCGCTGCCGCCACCGTCAGCGGCTCTGGCCGCCCGCGCGCTTCCACCCGCCGCCGAGCGCTCGCTCGCCGCGGAGCCTCGCGCACCTTGTCTTCCCGATCGGCTCCCGCCCGATGCTGCGGCCGCTGGTGCGAGTAGTCCACCGACACCGCTCGACGCCACCGCGGGGGCGGCACCGGTCGCTGCGGCGACGGTCGCCGCCCCTGCGACCTCGCCAGCCTTCACGCTGGATGAACGTGCTGGCGAGCGACTGCCTGCCGCAGCACTCGCCGTCGATCCCGCGAGGGCCTGCGAGCGAGTGATGCTTGCGAGGGCAGGGGATGCGGTCGCGATCGCCGTGGACGACGGCGAGGTTGCGGCAGCAGGAATCGCCGGTCGACTGGCCGCGGCTGTTGCAGGCGCGGGGCGACGGGCGGTGTCTCGCGGCTGCGGTGACGCTGCTGATGCGGACGACGTCGCCTGGGTTGGGGCCGGGGCAATCGCATCGGCGCGCACCGTCGAAGGCCTTGCAGCATTCGCGGTCGACCGCCGGGAGATCGCCGTCGAGCGTGCCGGGGCCGGGGCATCGGCTGCCGGACGGGCGGCGAGCGACGAGGCGTCGGGCGCCCTGGCCGTGAGCTTTTCGAGGAGCGCCACTTCCCGCGGTCGCCACCGCGCCGCGATGGGCCCTGATTCGCCGCGGTCTCGCGGCTGCGCTGTCGCGGGGGCTGCTTCGGCTGCATCGGACGACTCGGTCGCCGCCGCTGCAGCGGCCATGTCGGCCGTGGCCCGCGACTCCGTGGGCGTGACGTCCGCCACGCGTTCGAGCGCTTCGGAAGGCTGGCTAGGGGCCTGCTGGTCGTCGGGTCGCGAACGCTCAAACTCGGTCCGCGACGGCATCACTGTTGGCTCTGCTTCAGGAGCCACCTCGCGCCGATCAGCGACGCTTTGTTCGGTCGGGCGTTCGCGCGACTCCGCAGGACGTGCGGCGTCGGTGGGAACCGGAAGCGTGAGGGCCCTTTCATGCGCCGGCCGCTCGGCGGTGGCTGACCGTGAGACCTGGAGCCGAAAGTCGGCCGCCTTCTTCCGCTTCTCCGGATTTGTCGCTTCGGCATCGGCGGGCTGCTCGGTCGCGAAGTCGAGTCGTGACACCGACAGCCCGCCAAAGAAGATCATGTGGAGCGCGAAGCTTGCCGCGGCCGCGCGGGCGAGTCGGCGCCGGTATGAACTGCCGCGATCGAGACCGTCATCGGTCATCACACCCTCCGCGGCGGTGGCCGCAGGATTGGTCATTCGTCGGTCGTCGCCTGCACCTGATAATCGTCGATCCCCGCCTGCACGCAGGCATTCATCGCCGCCACGACAAACTTGTGCGGCACCTCTTCGTCGCCTCGAAGGATCACCGTCTGCCGCTGCGGGTTGTCGGCGGCCGCTTGCGCCAGAAGCTGCTCGAGCTCGTCGAGCCGCACAGGCCGCGCCCCGGCAAAATAATTGCCCGAGCGATCTATGTTGATCACAAATTCTCGTGGTCGGGTCGTGAGCGGCTTGGCGGCGGAAGCATCCGGCAGCACGACGTCGATCGCGCGATCGGCCTCGTCGAGCTTGCTTGCGACCAAGAAAAAAATCATCAACAGAAACACGATGTCGATCATGGGCGTCATTTCGAGCCCGGTGTTGAGCCGCCCTTTGTTGATCGTGACACTCATGGCCGAGCCTCGGCGGGACGCGCCGGCGGAGTAGGAGGCGGCGCCGGAGCGGGGCGGGGCGGTGGTGGCGGAGCGGCGAGCTGCGCGGAGGTCACCCGGCCTTTGCCCTCAAACCGCTCGAGCTGTGGGAGCACGCCGTCGATGACCGTGTCGATCTGCCGAAACCCCTTGAGGATGCAACCCTCGAGGTAGTGGGCGATGATCGCCGCGGGGATCGCCACGCAGAGGCCAGCGAACGTCGTGATGAGGGCCACATAGATGCCCTGGGCAAGCTCGGCGGCTCGGTTGGCCCCGGCCTCGAGGTTGGCTGTCGTGTAGAAGGCGAGGATCATGCCCTGCACCGTGCCGAGCAGGCCGAGGAGCGGCGTGACGGAGACGGCGAGACTGATCGGGCGGACGTTGGCGTAGAGCCGCTCGGCCTCTCGCTCCTTGGCAACTTCGACGGTTCGCTCCATTTCGGGAAGCGGCCGACCGATCTTTTCGAGGAGCGCCTGGATCACCCGCCCGGCCACTGAGGGATGCTCCTGGCAGATGCGATAGGCCGCGCGGGGGTCGAATTTCCCAGCCTCGAGCGCATTCAATTCCGACGCCAACTCCGGCGGCACAATCCGCCTACGCCGCAGCGCGATGAGCCGCTCGATTCCGAACGTCACGACGACGAGCGACATCGCCACGATCGGCCACATGAGGAAGCCGCCGGCCAGAAAAAGCTGCCAGAGCGTGTGCACTCGTTCGAGGCCACTCATGATTTTGTTCCTGGGGCCTCTGATCGGGTATCGAGCGCGGCGAGCCGCTTGCGGGCCGCGGCCACGTGTTCGCTGGTGGGATAACGCTCGACGAGCTCGGCGTAGAGTTTTCGGGCTTGCGCCGGCTGGCCCAGGACCTCGAAGCAACGGGCTGCTTCGTACGTCGCCTGCGCCTGCCAGGGATGGAAAGCCGGCGGCGCATTCTGCTCGCCGAAGCCGTAGGCCGCCTTGAAGAAGGCTTTGATGGCTTCCTTGTGTTCGCCTTTTTCAAAAAGCACTTCCCCTTCCATGAGCCGCGAGCGCGCCGCGAGCTCGGTCCGCGGGCCTTCGGCGATGCGACGGTAGTCGGTGAGTGCCTCATCAAGCCTTCCGAGATTCTGTGTGGCCCAGGCGGCGGCGTAGCGGGCTTCCGCGGCGCGGGGCGAGTCTGGTGATGCCGTGAGAAACGCCTCAGCAATCAGAAGGCTCTCCGCCCATGCCTCGCGGGCCGCGGCGGCCTCGGCGGCGCGAATGAAGGCCAGGCTCCGAAGCGCACCGGACGAAAGTTTTTCTGGCTTGGCAAGGGCGAGAGCAAAAGCTTTTGCCGCGTCGGCGGGTTTGCCGAGCGATACGAGAGCATCACCGAGCAGCGCCGCCGCATCGGCTGCGAGCGGACCATCGGGTGACGCCGTGAGCTGGACAGAAAAGGTCTCGGCCGCCGCGGCATGGTCCTTTTGCATGACGTGCGTCCAGCCAAGCTTGTGCCGGGCCTGCTCGACAAGCGACGTGAGATCAGGGGCGTTTCCGGCCGCGGCGATTGCAGCGCGGTAGGCATCCTCGGCGGCGGGCCAATCCTCGGCGGCAAACCGTCGCTCAGCGATCTCGAGCCAGCCATCGGCGGCGTAGCTGCTCTTCGGATAACGCTTCACGAGCTGGTTGAAGGCCGTCGTCGCGTCGTCCGGCTTCCCCGCGGCTGCAAGGGCCAGGCCCATTTCGAAAAGGGCGCGATCGGCAGCGGCGAAGTCGGGCGCATCCGCGAGAAGGTTGCGGAACGTGGCCGCTGCCTGGGCATGCTTCTCCTGGCCCGCAAGGCAGAGCCCTTGGATGAAGCGGGCCTCCGTCACGGCGGCGGCGTCGAGTTTCTCGGCGAGGCTGCCGTGGTCCTTCAGAAGCCGCTCGGCGTCGGCGAGCCCACCTGCAAAATCGCCTGTGCGCTCACGGGCGTCTGCCCGCGCGACGATCGCCGATGCTGCTGCGGTTGAGTCGGGATACTTCTCAATGAGACGCGACCAGGCAGTGATGGCTTCGGTGAGCCTCCCCTGCGCTTCATGGCACCAACCGGTCGCGAGGAGGGCCCATGGCGCTCGGCGGCCATCAGGCTTAGCGGCGAGCGACCGCTCAAAAGCCTCGATCGCTTTGTCGTGCTGGCCGGCCTTCTGACGAAGCTGGCCGAGGCGATGCCAAGCGAGATCGGCGCCGGTGCCATCTGGAAATTCCTTGACGAGCCGCTCCGCAGTGGCCAGCGCGGCGCGGGCGTCGCCTGCTTCCTCCTGCGCCCGTACTGCAAGCAGCAGGGTCTCGTCGCGCCGGGCAAACTTCGGGTGCGCCTTGTCGATCGTCACGAGAAGCGTCGCCGCAGCTTGTGGGTTTTTGAGTTCGACGAGGGCCGTCGCGTCGAGGAGCATGGCCTCGGCCTGCCGATTCCCGGTGAGCGTGGGCGTGACCGTGGCCAAGAGATCGTGGGCCTGCTTCCATGCGCCGCTCGCTGCCACGGCGGTGGCCTCGCGAAGTCGCCACGCTGACACCTTGCCAGATTGAGGCGCCGCAGCGACCAGGTCGCGATAGGCCTTGGCAGCATCGGTATGGCGGCCAATCGCGAGGAGCGCTTCGGCACGAATTGCTCGGACATCCTCCACGGCCGCCGGGGTTGCCGTGGCCGCATGCTGCGAGAGAAAGGAATCGGCTCGATCCAGTGCGTCAGAGGCTTTGCCAGCTTGGAGCAGCAAGAGCGCCGCCATCGACGTTGCGGGCCCTGCGGCCGGCGACGAGCGATACCGATCGGCCACGGCGACAAATGCGGTGAGCGCATCTCCCTTGCGGTCGGGCAGAGCGTAGAGAGCGTCGGCCCGATCGAGCTCGAGGGCGGCGATCGCGGCACGATCGGCGTCTTTTGATTTTCCTGCGGCGGCGATGGCCTTTGTGGCCACATCGAGCGCTGCTTGCGGTCGCTTGGCGTCGAGCTCGAGTAGGCAGAGCCGATGGGCCGCATCGAGGCCAGTGGCACCACCCGCAGTGACCGCAGCCGAAAGCCATGTGCGGGCGTCGTCACCTCGGCCGGCTTCAGCGAAGGCACGCCCCGCCATGATCGTCGCCCGCGTTGTGCGCGCACTGGCAGGACCGCCTGCGAGCTTCGCGTAGGACTCCCCGGCCGCCCCAAAATTCTTCAGGGCCCACCGTGCGTCGGCAAGCCGTTCGAGGGCGTCGGTCGCCCGGGGGCTCGTGCTGCTGGCGACCGCAGCCACAACCTTTTCTGCTTCCGCAGGGCGATCGAGGGCGAGCGCCATGTCGGCACGCCAGAGAGCGACGTCCTCAGCGAGCCGATGCGTGGGATACTCGCTCGCGAAACGGCGGAGGACGGCCTCTGCGTCGGCATGCCGCTTCTGCTCTGCGAGCCCGACACCGAGGGCGTAGAGCACATCAGGCATCTGCGGTGCTTTGGGCCGGTCGCGAACGAAGGCCTGCCAGGCCGCAATCGCCTCGTCGCGTCGCCCCGCCTGCCAGAGTGATTCAGCCGCGAGGGCTGCCGCCTCGGCTGCCTGAGCATGCTGCGGTGCGGCACGGAGAAACTCAGCGAGGGCAGCCGCGGCCGCTGCAAAGACCTGCGGGTCGGGCTTGGCCTGGGCTACGCGAAAAAGGCCACGGCCAAGCTCGAGCCGCGCGGAAAGTTTTGTGTCGGCGTCAGCCTTGCTCGTGACGACTTCCCGGAGCGTTGTTTCAGCCGCTGGCCAGTTCCCGGATTTGAGCTGGCAGATGGCGAGGTAGTACCGACCCTTGAGAGCGAGGGGGTCGGCGGGATGCGCCGTGACGAGTGCCTGCCATTCCTCAGCGGCGAGCTCCCAGGCCTCGCGGTTTTGGAGCGCTGCTGCCGAGGCGTATGCTGCCCGCGCTGCCTCGCTGGAAGGCGCGTCGGCCGCGATCGCCGCAGAGGCGAGTGCGAGACAGAGCCAGCCGATGATGGGCGTCGCGCGAAGCATGGCGTGTCGAGAGGGAACGTCGTCTGGAGGAACGAGAAGCGAGCCCGTGGACGCGATTGTACCTGCTATCCTTCGCGTATGCAGATCGTGATCCTCGATGCCTACACGACAAACCCAGGCGACCTTTCGTGGGCCACCGTGGAGGCCATTGGCCCCACGACCGTGTATCCCCGAACGCCGACGGAGCGGATCGTTGAACGGGCGATTGATGCCGAAGTCGTGCTCACGAACAAGACGCCCCTCATGGCCGCCACGCTCGCGGCGCTTCCAAAGCTGAAATACGTCGGCGTCTTGGCCACGGGCGTGAACGTCGTGGATGTTGCCGCGGCCCAAGACCGCAGGGTCGTCGTCTCGAATGTGCCCGAGTACTCGACGCCGAATGTGGCCCAGGCGACGTGGGCGCTCATCCTCGAGTTGACCAATCAGGTCGGGCTTCATGCGCTAGGCGTGCGGGCCGGACGCTGGAGTGCCAGCGAGGATTTTTGTTACTGGGACACGGAGCTTGTCGAACTGTCAGGGCTCACGCTCGGTCTCGTGGGGTATGGCCGGATCGCTCGCGGCGTGGCCGCTGTGGGGCGGGCGCTCGGCATGAACGTGATCGTGCACCGCCGCCAGCCCGGCGATGTGGCTGAAGACGGCACCCGCCTGGTCACTCTCGATGAAGTCTTTGCGGCGAGCGATGTCGTGAGTCTTCATTGCCCACTCACGCCCGAGACGGCAGGCCTCGTGAACGCGCAGCGACTCGCGCTCATGAAGCCCACCGCCTTTCTCGTGAACACCGCTCGTGGTGGGCTTGTCGTGGAGGCTGACCTCGCCGCCGCGCTCGACGCGGGCACGATTGCCGGAGCCGGCCTCGACGTTCTCACAACCGAGCCCCCGCCCTCCGACAACCCGCTCCTCCGGGCGCGGAACTGCATCATCACGCCCCACGTCGCCTGGGCCACCCGCAACGCCCGCGCCCGCCTCATCGCGATCACCGCCGCCAATCTCCGCGCCTTCGCCGCCGGCACCCCGCAGAACGTGGTGTGAGACGCGGTGTTCCCGCAAGCGATTGCTATGGCGCTGTGCCGGTGCCGTGTCGCCGGACGTTCGCGGTGCTTCGCCAGCTGTTGTCGCGCCGGCGCCGCCGTCCCGGCGTCGGCTTCGGCTTGCGGTTGCCGGGCAAAGCCCGGCTCCCAGGCATTGCGCGCCGGCGCCGCCGTCCCGGCGTCGGCTTCGGCTTGCGGTCGCCGGGCAAAGCCCGGCTCCCAGGCATTGCGCGCCGGCGCCGCCGTCCCGGCGTCGGCTTCGGCTTGCGGTCGCCGGGCAAAGCCCGGCTCCCAGGCATTGCGCGCCGGTGCCGCAGCTCCGCTCGAGGGTCGGGTGGCGAGGAATGTGCCGGCTGATTCGGCTGGCGAAGGATGGCCGCGCGGCGATTTCAGGCCTGAGTGGCCGAAGTGCACTCCGCGACGAACGTACCATTGGCGGGTTGGCGGAGTCGCACCGGGCCCGCTGCGCGGCAGCCGCGGCCGCGAGAGCTCACGCGTTCGGATCCCGCATCGATCATGAAGAACCTCACGTTTCGTCTGCTCGTGCCGGTGCTCGCCACGACCCTCGGCCTCTATCTCGCCGTTTTTGGCTGGATCCTCTTCGATGCCCGGCGAGCGGCGCGGTCTGACGCCGAGACACGAGCCCGCGAGACCGCGGTGCGGTACGCGGCTCAGGTCGGTGCTTATATCGATCGGTCCTTTCAGATGTCGCGCACGTTCGCTGCAGAGTTTGCGGGACTCAAGACGGTAAGCGGAAAAGCCGATCGGGATGCTCTCAACGCCATGCTGCGGGCGGCCCTCGCCGCTGAGCCGGACGTGCTTGCTACCTACACGCTCTGGGAGCCGAACGCGTTCGATGGCCGCGATGCCGAATTTGTGGACAAGCCCGGTCACGACGCGAGTGGTCGGTTCACTCCCTACTGGAATCGCGGCGGCGGTGACATCATCCTCGAGCCGCTCGTCAACTATCAGATCGAGGGGGCGGGAGACTACTATCTCATCGCCAAGCGGACCGGACGCGACGCATGGCTCGAGCCCTACGTCTACCCCGTCGCGGGACGTGAGATCCTCATCACGTCGCTTGTCAGCCCGATCGTCGTCGATGGCCGGTTTGTCGGGATCGCGGGGATCGACTTCGACCTCAAGACCCTGACCGACCTCGTTGGCGAGATCAACCCGTTCGAGCGCGGCTACGCGATCCTGCTCTCCGATACCGACGTGCTCGTCGCCCACCCCGATTCCGACCGCGTTGGAACCAAGCTGTCGCAGGCCGACGGACTCTTTGAGTCGCTCTCGGAGGCCCGCGCGGGCGCCAGGAGCGACGCAACGGCGCGGCTTGGTTTCTCAACCGTACTCGAGGCCCCCGTCTATTACGTGGCCACGCCGGTGAAAGCCCGCGGTATCGCCAAGCCGTGGTGGTTGGTTGTCGCTGTGCCACAGGATGCGGTCATGAAAGGAGCCACCCGGCAAGTGCTGCAGGTGATGCTCGCCGGCGGTGTGCTGACCTGCGTGCTGTCATTCGTGCTTTGGTGGACGGCGCGGGGGCTGGCTCGCGATCTCCGGCGTGTGGCACGGTCGCTCCATGGGGGCTCGCGGCAGATTGCCGACGCCGTACGCCAGTTGGCGACCGAGGGCAACGCACTCTCCGCGGGGGCACAGAAACAGGCCGCGGCCATCGAGCAGACCGGATCCTCTCTTCAGCGGCTTGTCGGCATGGCCGAGCGGGCCACGGCGCACGCGCGTACCGCCGCCGAAACCGCGTGCGCAACCCGCGAGGAGGCTGAGGTGGGTGCCGACGAGATGGAGCAGATGCAGGGGTCGCTTACCTCCTCGCGCGAAGCGGCCGACAAGGTGGCCCGCATCATCAAGACCATCGACGAGATCGCGTTCCAGACAAACCTCCTGGCGCTCAATGCGGCGGTGGAGGCGGCGCGGGCCGGCGAGCATGGCGCCGGGTTTGCGGTCGTGGCCGATGAGGTGCGAAGCTTGTCGCGCCGGGCCGCCGAGGCGACCCGGGAAAGCGGCGAGCTCATCGAGCGGTCGCAGGTCACGAGCCGCGCGGCAGAGCACGTGGGGGCGGCGGTAGCTGCGAGGTTCAGTCAGATTCTCGGTCGCAGCCGCAACCTCGATGAACTGATCGGCGAGCTCTCGAGCTCGGCGATGAAGCAGGCCGAATCGGTGGCAACGATCTCCCAGGGGGTCGATCAGATCGGCCGCGTGACCGAGGCGAATGCCGTCAGTGCCACGGAGACGGCCGCCGCATCGACAGAGCTCGCCGCCCAGGCCGACGCCTCGAGCGATTTGGCCCAGCAGCTCCTGGCCGTCGTGGAAGGCGAGCGGCTCGCCTGATCGGGCCCTGGCGGATATCGTGCAGGGACGAGGTGGCTATCGTTGCGGCAGAGAATACACCGTTGGAAGTGACATGATGAGCGGTTCTCGAACGGCCCTGGCTCTGTGTCTTGCGGCCTTGGGATGGCTGGCCGCGGCTGGAACACATCTCGCGGCCGACACGGCCCCCCTGGCGGAGCGACTCGCGGGCGAGGAGAGGGCGACCCTCGCGGCGGCAGTGACGCGCGACGGTGACCCCCTTCGTGGCTCCAACATTTTCCATGCCCGGCAGATGGCCTGCACGCAGTGCCATGTCGTGGGCGAAGGCGTGTCGCCACTTGGGCCGAATCTGGCCGCGATGCCGAAGGGGGTCGCGCCTGAAGCGATCGTAGCCCATCTCGTGCAATCGGTTCTCGATCCCTCGGGCGTCGTGCAGCCTGAGTATCGGGGCCTGACGATCATCACCGATGACGGCAAGAGCATCACCGGCTTGCTCGCCCGCGAGAACGAGAAAGAGATCGTGCTTCGGGACGCGACGGCCGGGGGGCGCGAAATGGTGATCGCCGTTGATGCCATCGACGAGCGGGTGGAGGCGCAGGCGTCGGTCATGCCTGGTGGCCTGGCAAACCTTCTCGCTGACCGGCAGCAGTTTCTCGATCTGGTCGCCTACCTCGCGGCGGTGGCACAGGGCGGCCCGGCCAAGGCCAAGGAGCTCGCGCCCGATCCGCTTTTGCTCGCGGCTCAGGCTCCCGCGGCATACGAAAGCGACATTGACCATGCCGCGTTTCTCGCCGACTGGAGTGACGCGACGAAGTCAAAGGAATCACTCGAACGCGGTGAGAAAATGTTCAGCCGGGTGTGCGCCAACTGCCACGGCACGCTCGATGCTCCCGGGTCGCTCCCCACCGCGCCGCGCTTCGCCGAAGGAAAGTTCAAGGCGGGCAGCGATCCATACGCCATCTACCGCACGCTCACCCATGGCAACGGCATGATGGTGCCACAGAATTGGATGGTGCCAAGCCAGAAGTACGACGTCATCCACTATCTCCGGGAAACATTTCTCAAGGATCGAAATCCCGAGTGGTATACCGCCGTCACGCCGCCGTACGTGGCCTCGCTGCCTGCGGGCACGAGCCGCGGGCCAGAGCCTTCGATGATTGAGCCCTGGCGGCTGCACGATTACGGGCCGTACCTCGCCGGCACGTTCGAGGTGGGCAAGGGAGCCGATAACATCGCCCGCAAGGGGCTCGCCATCCGGCTCGACGACGGCAACGGCGGCGTGGGCCGCGGCCATGCGTGGGCCCTCTACGAGCTCGACACCATGCGAGTTGCTGCATTTTGGACCGGCGAGCAGTTCATTGACTGGTCTGGCATCAATTTTGACGGTCGGCACGGGGCGCATCCGCGAGTGGCCGGCGACGTGCAGGTGACGCTGCCCACGATGCCGGGCTGGGCCAATCCTGCGACCGGCTCGTTTGACGACCCGCGTCCCCTCGGTCGCGACAAAAAACCCTACGGCCCGCTGCCTCGCGAGCATGTGCAGATGAAGGCGATCCACCATGTGGGCCTGGGGGGTACATCGGCCGAGCCCAGGAGCGGCGTCGTCCTCGACTACAGCGTGGGGGCGACTGCGGTCCTCGAATCGCCATCCCTCGCGTCGCCGCTCGAGCAGGATGGGAAGCAGGTCCCCGTGCTCGTGCGTTCATTCTCGATCGGCCCGCGACTGCGTGAGCTCGTCGTGCGGTTGGCGGCCGAGCCGGCTGGTGCGGCTGGTGCGGCTGTCATCGTCGGCGAATCCATCGTCCGCATCGTGCCCCGCAACGGGTCGATCGACCTGGTCATTCCCGCTGGCGAACGATCCCTCGACGTTGCCGTGGCTGTCGCTGCGGCAGACGCGACCGCTCTTGCGTCCCACGCGAAGAAGCTTCCGAAGCCAACGGCGCCACGCGTGCTCGTGGGGCGGCCGGCGCCCAGGCTGTGGGCCTCCACCGTCGAAACGCGGATCGCCACTGGCCGTGACGGAGGATCGTTTGCGGTGGATGTGCTCTCCGCGCCCGAGGCCAATCCCTGGAATGCCCAGGTGCGGTTCTCGGGCATCGATTTTACGGGGCCCGACGAAGCGGTTATCTGCTCGTGGGATGGCGACGTGTGGAAGGTGCGGGGCATCGCCTCGCCGAGCGGCACGCTCATCTGGCAGCGGATTGCGGCTGGCCTCTTTCAGCCGCTGGGCATCAAGGTGATTGGTGGCGTCATCCATGTGGGCTGCCGCGACCGAATCGTGCGACTCGTCGATCTCAATGGCGACGGCATGACCGACCGCTACGACACGTTCAATGACGACCACCAGGTGACTGAACATTTTCATGAGTTTGCGATGGGCCTGGAAACCGACGCTGCAGGCAATCTCTATTACGCCAAGAGCGCCCGTCATGGCCTCCCCGCAGTGGTGCCGCATCACGGCACGCTCTTGAAGGTGACGGCTGACGGCAAGACCACAACCATCGTGGCGAATGGATTCCGCGCCGCCAACGGTGTGTGCGTGGAAGACGACGGCACATTCTGGGTGACCGACCAGGAGGGACACTGGAACCCGAAGAACCGTATCAACCATGTCCGCCAGGGCGGTTTTTACGGCAACATGTTCGGATACCACGACGTGACCGACTCGTCCGATTCGGCGATGATCCCGCCGGCCATGTGGATCACAAACGCCTTCGACCGATCGCCCGCCGAGCTCGTGCGGGTGAAAAGTAAAAAGTGGTCGCCGATCGACGGCGCGCTTCTGGAGCTCTCGTACGGTGAGGGCCGCGTGCATCTCGTGCTCACCGAGCCGGCGGCCGGAGCGCTCGGCAAGCAAGGCGTCTCGCAAGGAGGTCTCGTGGCGCTCCCGATCCCTGATCTCCCCACGGGCATCATGCGGGGGCGGTTCAATCCAGCAGACGGCCAGTTCTATGTCTGCGGGCTCTATGCCTGGGCAGGCAATCGCCAGCACCCGGGCGGGTTTTTCCGGGTGCGTCGAACAGAAAAGCCGCTCACAATTCCGGTCGGGCTGCACGCCGAACCCGGCAGTCTCGCCCTCGACTTTGCCCTGCCGCTTGCCGCGAAGGCGGCGGACGTGGGTGCCTGGAAGATCCGCGCCTGGGATTTAAAGCGCACGCAGAAGTACGGCTCCGATCATCTCAACGAGCGAGATCTTGCGGTGTCGTCGGCCGCGCTTTCGAGCGACGGCCAGAGGGTCACGCTGGCCGTGCCCGACCTCGGACCGACCTGGTGCTACTCACTCGAGTGGAAGGTTTCGGCGGCCGACGGGACGCCGATCCAAGGCGTGCTGCACGGCACGCTGCATGGTGACCGGGACTGATACTCAGCCGCAGCCGCAGGCACCGGTACCGCAGGCGGCCTTCTTTCGTTGGGCGAGCTGGGCCTCGATCGCGAGCGACGTCGGCGTGATGGAGAGACCGCCGAGCGTCGTGCAGCGAAGCTCCCGCGGCATCTGTTCGGCCACTCGCTTGGCCGTCATCACGACCTCGTCGAAGGGAATGACTTCCGCGAAGCCGGCGAGTGCCATGTTCGCGCAGGCCAGGGCGTTGGCCGCGGCCATGACGTTCTTGCCGAGGCAGGGCACCTCCACGCGGTTGGCCACCGGGTCACAGATGAGCCCCAGCATGCTCTGCATGGCGAGCGATGCCGCGGCGAGCGCCTGAGGAAGTGTTCCGTCGGCGAGGGTCACGATCGCTGCCGCGGCCATCGCGGCGGCTGATCCGCCCTCCGCCTGGCAGCCTCCCACCTCGGCCGCAAACGACCAGGGGGTGCAGATGAAGACGCCGATGAGCCCCGCGGCGAGCAGTGCCTTTGCGGCTGCTTCTTCATCGAGCTTCATGTCGTTGGCGAGCGTCAGCACGGCCGCCGGGAGAGCCGCGCAGGCCCCTGCCGTGGGTGCGGCCACGATGACACCCATCGAGCTTTTCACTTCCATGAGCGCGGAGGTTGCCAAGACGATCCGGTTGAGTGGCCCATCGCCGACCAGCCGGCCTGCCGCAAGCGCCGCCGCGAAGCCCGGCGTCTGTGCTGGGAGGACGCGGTCGTCGTAGATCGTTCCCGCGATCCCGGCCGCGATCGACGCCTCGAGGATTCGGACGATCTCAATCATCTGGTCAATCACCTGCCGCTCCGTGAGGCCGCCGCGGGCCATCTCGTAGGCCACGGCATGCCGCCAGAGCGGCTGGTGCCGGCCGGCGTCGGCCGCGAGGAGCGCGGCGGCCGATGAGAACGGCACCTTCATTCCGCGGCGGGAACGGACGGGGAGTACCGGGTTCAGGGCGTGGACGGTGGTAAACGGGATACCGCTGACAAGATCGCGAAGAAAGTCGCGTGGCACCGGATCGAACGTCTCGATCTGAATGATCGAACGCGTGTCACCGTCCCGGACCGTCAGCGTGTCGGGGGTGAAGCTCGGTGCGAACGATTCGATCTTTGCCGCGATCCGTCGTGCCGCGTCGCGCCCGCCAGGGCCGTCGCATACCAGCAGCGTCTCGTGGTAGTCGCCGAAGGCCGAGAAGGGCACCCCGTCGATCGCGATGACCTCGATCATGCCACCGCCGGTGGAGATGGCGTGGAGCGTGTGGGTCGCGTCACCCCGCGTGAGCGTGAGCCGATAGGTGTTGGGATGAGGGTCACCCGAATCGATCGTCTCAAAGCGCACGCTCGTGCCGGCAGCCTCGATCGCGGCGGTGGAATCGGGCAGCCGCTCATCAAACGCTTCCCAGCCCAGGAGGCCGCCGAAGAGGCCCATGTCGGAGCCTTGAGATTCGTGCGTGGTCGGCAGTGCCCCGGCGCGGTCGAACTCCGCAAGCACCGTTTCGGGTGTGCCACCGATGAGATCGCGGGCGAGTCTGCCGATTCGCAGAGCTGCGGCGCAGTGCGAGCTCGAGGCGCCCCGCATCACGGGGCCGACGACGTCATTGAAGATGCTGACGAGCATGGTCACATTCCTGGTGGGCCTTCGGCGTAATCCATGAAGACCTGGAGCCACGGTAGGGTCCACGGGTTCCAGGTCGGGTAACTCGCGGTGAGGACGCTGATGGCGAGCAACCCTGCGGCCACCAGGCGGCGGCTGCGGTAACCCGCCATCGCGTCCGCTGCTGGCAGCATCGCATAAAGCCACAGAGGCGTGAACCAAATGACCCAGCGGAACCCTGTGGCGGTGCCACCGTAGTTGCGGTCTCCGAGTGGCCGGGTGACGTAAAAGACCAGACAGGCGACGGTGCAGGCGAGGATCGCTGCGGCGATGGCGCGTCGCTCGGCGCACCGTGATTCTCCCGCCTCAGCCCGGCGACGGAGCACCATGCCGATGCCCACAAGGCTCACGATCCAGACGGGTGTGAGCGAAAAGATGCCGTGGTGTCCAACCGTGACGTCGAAGGCGTAGGCAATCACCGAGGGCTCGCCGAGGTCGATCTTGCTCTTCGGCGTTGTGGGCTTCCAGTAGCTGTCGACGACGCGGTTGTCGCGGCGGTACTGGTAGTCGTACCAGCCTCCCGCAACATGCCGCTGGGCATAGGCCGGGGCCATCGTGCCATGTGCCATATAGTTTGTCCCGATCGCGGCAGCGACCACCACCGCGATACCCGGCGCGGCGGCCAGGAGCGTCGTCCTCGGCGACTTCCAGGCCAGCAGCGTGAGCACGCACACGCCCCACGAGAGAGCCGGGAGCTCACAGGCGGCCGTGAACGCGGCAGCCGTGCCCCCGATCAGAAACCACCACCACCGCCGCTCCCCGTCCACCACAATTCGAAGCACCGCATCAAGGGAGAGCATCGCCGCGAACGCGGCCGGCCAGTGGTTTGTGAACACCACCGCGTAGGAGGTCACGAGCGTGCCCACGGCGCCCGCCGCCATGACGAGGATGCGGCCAAAGTCGGTGCGGCCATACCGTTCGGCGATCCCCGCGAGGATCACGAGGTAGGCAACCAAGGGAATGACGTTCCAGGTAAACAGAAGAATCCGCCCGAGCTCGTGGGGGTGGCTGCCGAGCGTTTTGCCGGTGACGCGATGGAGCAGCCAGTATTCGCCAGCCATGAGCGTGGCGAGGAGCGGGGGCTTGCTCGAATAGCAGTGGCCTTCGTCAGGCCCCGGCGCGGGATTTCCGCGGCCGTCGTGCTTGACCATATCGATCGTGTCCCAGTTGGGTTCCACGATGATCCGATCGATGGCGTAGGTGCCATGTTCGACCAGGGCGCGGACGGTACACCAGCGGCTGCGGTCGTTGGCACTGAGGAAGGGCCGCTCGAGTTCGCGTCGGACCGGCTCCCCGCCCCCCGTGTGGTTCCGGGCCGTTTGCAGATTGATGTGCGACTCGAGCCGGATCGTGTCCACGGAGTTCACCGCGAAGAGCCGGCCCGCAACATTGCCCGCGGCGATGGCGATGAGCAGGAGGTACACGCTCCGGCGGAGTGCCGCGTGAGAATCGGAGTCAGGAGCAGGCGAGTGTGGCATGGTGTGGCCAGGAACGGGCGCGGCAGGGCGGGCTCGTGACGACCGCAGAACGCACGCGGGCCGACGGATTACCGCACCGTGGTTATAGTTGGTGCGTTCCTTCGGGCCAACCAGGCCTCCCGCCGCGTCTCTCGTTCAGGCTCTCTCGATGATCTCGTTTGTCATCCCCTTCATGGACGAGGAGCCCACGCTGGGCGAGCTTGTCGATCAGATCGCGGCGGCCATGCAGCCGCTGGGGCAGCCGTTCGAGGTAATTTTCGTAGACGATGGTTCTCGCGACGGCGGCGCCGCCCGCGTGGCCGAGCTGGCCGCGGCTCGGCCTGGCGAGGTGAAGCTCATCGAGCTGCGGGGCAACTTTGGAAAAAGCGCGGCGCTCGCGGCGGGCTTCGAGCACGCGACGGGAACGATCGTCTTCACGCTCGATGCCGACCTCCAGGACGACCCCAAGGAGATCCCGCGGTTCCTCGAGGCCCTCGAAAGCGGGCTCGACGTCGTGAGTGGCTACAAGCAGACGCGGCATGACCCGTGGCACAAGGTGATCCCGTCCCGCATCTTTAACTGGATGGTGCGACGGCTCACCGGCGTGCCGCTCCACGACATCAACTGCGGCTTCAAGTGCTACCGGGCCGAGGTGCTCCGCGACGTGCGGGTCTACGGCGAGCTCCACCGATTCATCCCGGCGCTTGCCGCCTGGAGTCGATATCGCGTAGGCGAGATTCCGGTGGAGCATCATCCGCGCCGGTTCGGACACTCCAAGTTTGGCGTGAGTCGATTCTTCCGCGGTCTCATGGATCTGCTGACGGTTACGTTCCTGCTCAAGTACGACCGCAAGCCGCTCCACTTCTTCGGCTGGCTTGGAGGGCTCTCGTTTCTCGGCGGGCTCGGGATCTGCGGCTACCTCACGGCGATCTGGTTCGCGGGCGCGAGCATTGGGCATCGCCCGCTGCTCACGCTCGGTGTGCTCCTCATCGTGATCGGCGTGCAGACGCTCGCCACG
>Ga0163152_10001772_pt1 | contig 33142 bp, 28 predicted proteins | sample OliLakLV19MP8IB2_FD_148635 | JGI IMG/M metagenome (GOLD analysis project Ga0163152, IMG submission 148635) | Freshwater microbial mat bacterial communities from Lake Vanda, McMurdo Dry Valleys, Antarctica - Oligotrophic Lake LV.19.MP8.IB-2 | ecosystem: Environmental > Aquatic > Freshwater >...
CTGCTGGCGTTGCGGCGGGCCGAGGAACTGGGCACCGTCTCGGCCGTCACCCCGGACCCCGCCGGAATCGAGCCCGATAAGTTTGCGGGCAAGCTGGCGTTTCGCCTCGAAAGCGCTGAGCCGATGGAGGTCGTCCGGGCCGCCCTGATGGGAGTTGGCGACGTGGCCGAGGTGACGGTGGAGGACGACGGGAATCGGCCGGCCGAATTGTCGGCTCGCTCTCGACCGGATGTCCGGGTCGCCAGGGAGCACTTGGATCGGCTGATGGGTGAGGTCGGGGAACTGGTCGTGGCACGGAACCGGCTGGCTCAAATGGCCGATGAGCGGCGGGATCCGGGCCTCCAGGAGGCGGTTGGCGCGCTCTCCCGGCTGACTGACCAGGTGCACGAGGGGGTCCTGCAGGCCCGCATGGCCCCGGTCTCCGAGGTGTTTGACCGGTTCCCGCGCGCCATCCGGGACCTGGCTCGCCAGGTCGGTAAGCAGGTTCGGCTCGAGGTGACCGGGCGCGAGGTTGAGCTGGACCGGTCGGTGTTGGAATTGATCCAGGACCCGCTCCTCCACTTGCTGCGGAACGCGGTGGACCATGGTCTGGAGGATCCCGCCACCCGGACTGCCGCCGGCAAGCCGGCGGAGGGGCTGGTGCGGCTCGGGGCCCAGCGCCAGCGTGAGGGGGTGATGATCACGGTGGCCGACGACGGCCGCGGGGTGGACCGTGATCGGGTGCGCAAGCGTCTCGGGGAGGCCGCGGCCGCGGCCGGAGATCTCGACGATGCCGGGTTGCTGGCGGTCCTGGCGCGACCCGGATTCAGCACCGCCGAGGCAGTGACCTCGGTCAGCGGGCGCGGGGTGGGTATCGACGTGGTCCTGACCAGGATTCGGGAAATCGGTGGCGGGATCACCTTGCGATCCACCCCTGGCGAAGGGACCAGCTTCTCGATCCGGCTGCCGGAAACGATGGCGGTCGTCCCGGCGTTGTTGGCGCGGGTTGGGTCGGAACGGTACGCCATTCCGCTCTCGCGGGTCGAGGAGACAGGTCGGGCCGTCCTCGAGACCAATCCGGTCGGGGGCAGGGCGGTGCGCTTTCGCGGCGAGCCGCTGCCGGCCCGCGACCTCCGCGCGGCGGTGGGGCAGCCGGCGCCGCCAGGTGGAGAGGTCCGGCCATTCCTGGTCGTGGCGGTTGGCGAGGGGCGTGGGGTGATTGTAGTGGATACATTACTGGGTCGGCAGGATCTGGTGGTGGCCGCGGTGGAGCTTCCCCTCGGTGCACCGGGATGGATCACCGGGGCAGCGGTGCTGCCGGACGGGATGCCGACTTTCCTGCTTGATCCGGCCGGCTTGTTCCAGGAGGAGGTGGTATGGCAGAGGTGAGGGCACTGAACAACCTCGAGCGCGACGCGCTCCGTGAAGTCGCCAATATCGGGGCGGGCCACGCCGCCACCGCGTTGTCGCAGATGACCGGGCGCACGATCATGATCAATGTCCCCGAGGTCGAGATTCGGCGGCTTGAGGAAGTGGCCGAGCTGGTTGGCGCCCCCGACACGGTCATCGCCGCCATCCTGATGCACATGATGGGAGACCTGACCGGGCGGACCATGGTGCTGTTGCCGGACCCATCGGCCCGGGTGCTCTGCGATATCCTGCTGCAGCGCAAGGTGGGCACCACCACCGGCTACGCAGCCATGGAACACTCCACCCTCAAGGAAACCGGCAATATCCTGAGCTCGGCCTACCTCAATGCCCTCAGTGACTTCATGGGCATGATGCTGCTTCCCTCGGTTCCGAGCCTGGTCGTGGACCTGGCGGGCGCGGTCCTGACCACGGCGTACCTGAACTTTGGAGCCGAGCGGGACTTCGTGTTCTGCGTCGACACCTCCTTCAGGGTCGAGGGGGCATCCGAGACACTCCACGGCCAGTTCCTGCTCCTGCCGGACCTGCCTTCCCTCCACGCCATCTTCGACGCGATTCGACTCGACTGACGCATGCCGGGTCCGGCGCCCTCCCCGCGCGATCGTGCCATCCTGCATGCGCTCGGTCGCCGGATCGATCCCTCCGATCCCGGGGCCCAGAACAATCTCGGCGTCCTCTGCCACGAAAAGGGGATGCCCGCCGAGGCTATCGCGGCCTTGATTCGCGCCCTGGAACTCGATCCCCGCATGACGCTGGCCCGGCGTAACCTGGAGCAGGTGCGCCGGGACTCGGGATACTACGACCGACGGATTGGTGAGCTCGGTGACCAGCTGGTCCGGGAACCGGGCCGCGCCGACCTGCGGCTTGAACTGGGGCGCACCTGGCTGGCTCTCGGCAAACCGGGGCGCGCGGCGACCGAGTTCCAGGTCCTCCTCGATCAGCGCCCCGGAGATCCTGGCGCCCTGATCCAACTCGGGCTGGCGGCCCAGGCGGACGGCCGCCACGACGCTGCCACGGAGTGGTTTCAAAAAGCGGTGGCGGCCGAGCCGGACAGCGGCGTCGCGCGGGTGTACCTCGGCGAGGCGCTCTACAACCAGGGCCTCAATGAGCCGGCACTGGCCGCGCTCAACGCCGCCTGCGAGCGCAGCCCCGACAATCCCGATCTCCACTTCCTGCTTGGCTTTGTCCATGGCGACATGGGAGACCACGATGCGGCCAGGGAATCGGCCCGCCGCGCCATCGTGCTCAACCCAAGCCTGGCCCGGTCCGAGGCGAATCTCGAAATTTCGCCGGGGCGTCGGCCAAGACTGACGCCCCATCCGGGGACCCAGCGATCTCCGGTGGCCGGCCCCGATCCGCATACCACCCTGGGTCGGGCGTTCCGGGCGCGAGGCTACCTGGCGGAGGCGCTGCGCGAATTTCGGCTGGCGATGGAGACCGGGGAAGATCGCGCGGAGGTGCAGGAGGCGATGGCGGAAGTCCACCTGCTGCGCCGCGATTTTGCGCCCGCCCTCGATCTCTACGACCGGCTGCTCGAAGAACGGCCCGGCGAGGCCCGGCTCTGGAACGCCTGCGGCGTCACCTTCCATCAGGCGGGGAGGCGCACGGAGGCTCGCGCGGCGTATCGCCGCGCCGTGGAGGTCGACCCGACCTGCCATCATGCCTGGAACAATCTCGGGGTCATCGCCGCGGCCGATCCGCAGGGCCGCGAGGCAGAGGAGGCCTTCCGCGCCGCGCTTCGGGTCAGTTCCGGATTTCTCCTGGCACGACTGAACCTCGGGCTGTTCCAGTTCGGTCGGCAACGCTACCAGGAATCGCTCGAGGAGTATCGTGCGGTGCTGGTGGACCATCCCCGCAGCGCCGTGGCCTGGAATGGCGTCGGGCTGGTGCTCCAGGAACTCCGCCGCACCGGCGACGCCAGGAACGCCTTCGGTCGCGCGGTCGATGCCGACCCCACCCTCGCCGGCGCCCGCTACAACCTGGCTTTCGCGCTGAGTCAACTGGGTGAGTACGAGGCGGCGCTGCGGGAGACCAGCCGGGCGCTGGAACTGGAGCCCTACTACGTCGCCCAGAACTATGCCCTGGCGCTGCATCTTCCCGGCGAGGAAGGTGTCATCCCGGTGGCGCCGGACCTCGCCGCGGACCTGCCCGGTGCGGCCGGGGGCGACTTTGTCTTCGATCCCGCCTTGCTCGACTCCCTCTTCGAGGAAATCGCGCCCAGCGTGCCCGTCGAGCCGCTCAAGCCGGCGGAGGACCCGTTCGCGCTGGCCCGGGACTACCTGAGCAAGGGCCTGCTGGAACTGGCCACCGCCGAGGCAAACCGGGCGGTCGGTCGCGGTGCGCCGCGCGAACAGGCCGATGTGCTTCTCGGGGAAGTCTTTGCCCGACGCGGGCTGCACGGCGAAGCATTGGAACGATTCCAGGCGGCGCGTGAGGGCCAGCCGGAGAATCCTCGCGCCCTGCTCGGCACCGTGGCGTCGCTGCTCGCGCTCGACCGTCACTCCGAGGCGGTACCCGCGGGGGAATTGCTGGTGGAGGTGGCTCCCACCCTGGCGGAATCGTGGGCCTCGCGTGCCCGGATCCGGCTGGGCCTGGGCCTGGCAGGTCCCGCGCTCGAGGATGCCCGCGTCGCTGGCCGACTCGACCCCGGTTGCGCCGAGCACCTCCTCCTCGAGGGGGCAGCGTCGCGCCTGCTCGGCGAGCCTGAGGCGGCACTTCAGGCCTGCCGGGCGGCGCTGGCGCTCGACGACGGGCTCGCCCAGGCGTGGCTGGTCGTGGCGGAGATCGAAACCGCACGGGGAAATCTTGCGGCGGCCACCGAGGCCTACCGACGCGCCCTCGAGATCCTGCCGGCGCACCGGGCCGGGGTGCTCGCCCTGGCACGATTGCTGTGCCGAACCGAACGCGCCAGCGACGCGGTGGCGCTGGTCGCCTCCTATCTGCAGGCGGAGCCGTTTGCCCTCGAGGCGCTGGTGGTGCTGGGGCAATCGCTGCATCAGGACGGCCGTCCCGCCGAGGCGGTTCGCGCCTTCGATCGGGTCCTCCGTTTCGAGGCGGACCGCGCCGAGGCCTATTTCCATCGCGGCGCTGCCCGTGCCGCGCTTCGCCAGTATCGCGCCGCCATGGCCGACTGGGACCGGGCCGTGGCCCTCGAGCCCAGGGGGAGCCTGGCCACCATGGCGCGAGCCCATGCCAGGAGCGCCCGCGAACTCCAGGCCATCCTCATGCCGACGGAGCGCTGAGGCGTGGCGATCCAGGGTCCGCTCCGCGAGTTGGGGGTGCATGATGTCTTTCAATTGCTCGATCTCGGCCGGAAGACGGGGACGCTGCGCATCAGCTCGGAACTACGCCAGAATCGGGGGACGATCTGGTTTGAACGGGGCGCGGTGGTTGCCGCCGCGATCGACAGCAACCCCCATCCGCTCGGCGGCATCCTGCTTCGAACCGGGAAGCTCCGCGAGGAGGACCTGACCCGGGCGCTTTCGATGCAGGAGCAGGGAGACTCCCGGCGGGTCGGCGAGATCCTGGTGGCGTTGCAGGCCATCACCCCGCGCGAGCTGGAGGAACAGGTCCGGACCCAGGTGGAGGATGTGGTCTTTACGCTGCTCGGCTGGTCCGAAGGGCACTTCATCTTTGAGGAGGGCGACCCGGACGACATTCCCCGGGACGCCGAAATCCGTATCACCACCGAGTCGGTGCTCCTCGAAGCCGCCCGCCGAATCGACGAATGGTCCGAGATTGAGTCCCGGGTTCCTCACCTTGGCGTGGTGGCGCAGCTGGCCGGGATGGCCGGCGAAGATCGACCGGGATCCCTCCGGCTGGTCCCCTTCGAATGGCGAGTCCTGACGGCCGTGGACGGCAGCCGCGATGTCCGCGCCATTGCCACCGCAGTGGCGGCATCGGAATTCGCCACGGCCCGGGCGCTATTCGGGCTGACCTCCGCCGGTGTTATCGTCCTGCACGATGCCGCCGCGGCCTCGGTAGCCGCGGCGGCGGGGGTGACGGCCGATGCGCTCCTCCAGCAGGCTGAGGAACACCTGCGGCTCCACGATCTTGACGCGGCCCGCACGCTGGCGCGCGCGGCGCTGGCGGGGCATCCCGCCGAGCCGGCCCCGCAGGTCTTCCTCGGCCGGCTGGCGCTGATCGAGGGACGCTCCCTGGATGCCCAGGAACACCTGCGCGATGGGCTCCGCATGGAACCGGACCATGCCCAGGCTCGCCGGCTGCTCGGCGCGGCCCTTGCTGCGGCAGGACGGATGGAAGAGGCGGCCCGGGCCTGGGAAGACTGGCTGGCGCTCGACCGGCGACCAATCGCAGAAGAACGACGCCGTGCCCAGGTGGCAGGAGGGGCCGCCGCTGCCCGGGTGCTGGCCGACTTGATGAGGATCAGTGGTGACTGACCCGATCGAAACCTGGACGGCCGAGCTCAGTGCCGACCCCGACAGCCTGGTCTTTCTCCAGCTGGGCGAGGCGCTGCGCCGCCGCCGCCTGCTCGATGGCGCCCTGGCCGTGGCCCGTGGCGGCGCGCAACGCTATCCCGAACTGGCCGACGCCCACGACCTCCTGGCCCGCATCCTGTCCGACCGGGGGGAGGGGGATGCCGCCTTCGACGCCTGGACGATGGCGCTTCGCCTCAAGCCCGAGATGGTCGGAGCGCTGAAGGGGATCGGGTTTCTCTGCTATCGGATGGGCGATTTTGTCCACGCGCTCCGCCAACTCGAAGCTGCCGCCGCCCTCGTTCCGGACGATCCCACGATCGGCGTGGCCATCGCGCGGGTCAAAGCCCGACTGGAGGAACAGGCCTCCGGTCTGCCGGCCGACCCGTTCCTCGGCACGGAGGGGTGGCATGGCGCCACGATGCTCCTTGATGCCCGTGGCCGGCGGCTGGCGGGGAGCCTGCTCTCTCCCGATGGGGACGACCGCTCCGACGCGATCGCGGCCCAATTGACCGGGGTGTCCCGGGAGGCGAGCCGGGCAGCTATCCTGCTCGACTTGGGGTACTGGCAGTCGATCCAGGTGGAAGGGCGTTCGGCGCAGCTCGTGCTGACGGAGCCGGCCAAGGAAACGGTGCTGGTCATCCAGCGGCCGGCCGACACCCCGGTCGGCCGGCTGCCGCTGATTGCCGACCGCGCCGGGGCGATGGCGCGGCGGTGGCTGGAGCGGATGGCATGAGACAATTCCTGACCGAGACTCTCGATCAGCTGACTCGCGCCGATGGCGTTCGCGGAGCCCTCCTGGTCGCCGCGGAAGATGGGCTCGTCATTGCCGAGGCCGCGATGGATGGGGTCGAGGCGGCGCCGGTCGCCGCACTGGCCGCCAGCCTGGCCGGCAGGCTCCTCAAGGTGGCCGAGACCGCCGGGCAAGCCCCCCCCGCGCTCATTCATCTCGAGGCGACCGAGGGTGGGCTCTTCATTGCCATCGGAGAAAGCGGGCTCCTCCTGGTGGCGGTGACGACCGCCGACGCCAATGCCGGCGAGGTGCGCCTGGCGCTCCTCGACGGGGCCGGGCGCCTCTCCTGATGCGGTCGATCGAGCCGTGGGTCGAGGACCCGGTACGGACCTTCCTGGCCGAATCGGCGGCCCGGGTGGTCCTCCTCATGACCAGCGCCGGCCAGGTCGTGGCGCAGCATGGGTTCACTCGATCAATGGACGTCATGTCCGCTGCGGCGCTGGGTGCCGGCATTGTCGCCAGCACCGAGGAGATCGGGCGGGTCCTCGGCGACAGTGGACTGGGCTCGCAGGCCCATCAAGGCCGTCGACAGGGGATCGTGCTCGCGCCGTTCATGACTCCGCTGGGCCGCTGGATCGCCCTGGTGGTTTACGGACCCGAGACGTCCCTCGGGCTGGTGCAACTCTTCCTGGACCGGATGGTGACTGATCTTCGGGTCGCGGCTCCCGAGCCTCAGCTGGCCCGGCCCGTCCTGGCCGAGGACTTCGAGCGCGACCTGAACGCCAGCCTTCGCGCCCTCTTCGGCCGCTGACCATGAGCCTCGTCAACTTTGCCTCGCGTGAGATCACCTGCAAGCTGGTGTACTACGGTCCCGGTCGCTCCGGCAAGACCACCAACCTGCACTACATCCACGGGCGTGTTCCCGAAATGCGGCGCGGTCGGTTGATCTCCCTGGCCACCCAGGCGGATCGCACCCTTTTCTTCGACTTCCTGCCGCTTGAGCTCGGGCAGATCTCGGGATTCACCACCCGCTTCCAGCTCTATACCGTGCCGGGCCAGGCGTACTACAACGCCACCCGCCGACTGGTGCTCCAGGGGGCCGATGGCGTGGTCTTCGTGGCCGACAGCCAGGCCCGGCGATTCGAGGACAACGTGGAGAGCCTGCAGGATCTCCAGGAAAACCTCCTCGACCACGGGGTGGACATCCGCGAACTTCCGCTGGTCATGCAGTACAACAAGCAGGACCTCCCGCACGGTCTCACCCTGACCCAGGCTGAGCTCGACGATGCCCTGAATTTCCGTGGTGTCCCCAGCCTCCCGGCCGATGCCCTCCACGGCCACGGGGTCTTCGAGACCTTGAAACAGCTCTCCGGGCTGGTGCTCCAGCGGCTCGCCATGGCCCCACCGGAAGGATGAGCATCTCCTCCCTCGAGGGGGCCACCTTCGAGAGCTTCGTGGAGGGTCCCTCCAACAGCGCCGCAGCGGTGGCGGCACGGAGTGTGGCCAGCCAGCCAGGTGGGGGCCGCCAATCCCTTCTCCTCCTCGGCCCGGCCGGGGTGGGAAAGACCCACCTGCTCGGCGCCATCGCCGCCACACTTCGGACCACCCAACCGGGGCTTGAGGTCTGCCAGGAAACGGCGGCCTCGCTGCTCGATCGTGCCCGGGGTTTGCATGGAGGACTGGCCCCGCTCCATGAGGCAGGGTTGGTGCTCTTCGACGAACTCGAGCGGATCAGCGAGCACCGCGACCTCGAGGGCGCCGTCCTCGATTTCCTCCTGGCGCGCGCGCCGATGGGCCGGCCGGTGGTGCTCGCCAGCGCCCAGTCGCTGGAGACCCTCGGGTCCGCCGGGGCCGAGTTGGCCGCCCTCCTCAGCGAGGGCACGACGGTCCACCTCGCCCCCCCCGATTCGGGAACCCGGCTGGCCATCCTGCGGCTCCGTTCCGCCGAGTTCAAGCCGGGACTCCCGGATGATGTGCTCGCCGCCGTGGCGCGTCTGCCGATCACCTCCGTCCGCGAATTGCTGGCGGCGATCCAGCGGCTGGTGGCGTTCCAGTCGGTCAGCCCGGGGCCATTGGACCCTGCCCAGGCCAGGCTGCTGGTCACTGGTCGGGCCACCGCGAGGACCGACGACGATGAACCTCCGGTCCCCGCTCCCGCATCTCGTCAAGTCGAACTGCGGCCGCTGGAGCTGGCTGATGACGAGTTCGGCTCCTTCCTGACCGAGGTGGTGGCCAGCGTCAGCCACCAGGTGGACCGCTGGCGAGCGCAAGTGGGCGAGGCCATCCTCCGGCACGGTGGGGAGGGATTTCTCACCCGGCGTCTGGAGGCACTACTCGAGGCGGAGATGCCGGCGCGGCCTGGTGAGGTCCTCGACCGCTTCGAGCTCGACGTGATGCGGCTGCGCGCGTTGGAGTCCACCGCCGCGTCCCTCGCGCCGGAGCTGGCCGGATCGCCCGCGTTTCGCGATCCCGACCGGATCGACGACGCCGAAACAGCCCTGGCCCTGGCCCGCCTCCGGCACGACCCGCTCCCGGCGCCGAGCCCGGAGTTCAGCCTGGAACGGTTCGGCGAGGGGCCGGGAAATCGCCGGGCCCTGCAAGCCGTGCGCGGGGTCCTGCACCAGCCGGGGGCCCGCGACAATCCGCTGGTCGTGGTGGGGGCCAGCGGCACCGGCAAGACCCATCTGCTGCACGCCATCGGCAATCAGCTCGGCACCGGCGCCGGGCCAGTGGCGTGCCTGGCCGCGGCCACCTTCGCGGGAGATGTGCGACGACTCCTCGAGTCCGGCGGGTTGGCCAACTGGCGCTCGCGGTTCCGGCACGCCGGCGCCTTCCTCCTCGACGACCTGCACCTCCTGGCGGGGCGCCCCGAGGCCCAGGAAGAGTTCCTGGTGCTCTTTGCCCACCTGCTGGCCCATGGTCGCCAGGTTGTCGTGGCGATGAATGCACCACCCTCGTCCCTCAAGGACATCGATCCCCGCCTCCTCTCCCGGCTCGAGGCAGGGCTCGTCGTGGAACTGCCGCGCCCCGATCGGGAGATCCGGCTGCTGGTGGTAAAGCAGTTGCTGGCGGCATCGCCGGCCGCAGGAGACGCCGCCCTGGCCGACTGGCTGGCGAATCGCCCGGCCGATTCGGTGCGCGCGGTGCAGGGAGCGGTGCGCCGAGTCCTCAGCGCGGCCGAAGCCGAGGGGATCGGCCCGTCGCCGGCGCTGGCACGGGAAGTCCTCGACCGGATCGAGCCGGCCACTCGTCCCGCTTCCGCCGGAGGGACGGCGGCGGGGGGAGCCCCCGTGCCGGTGCGAACGGGGCAGGGCCCCGAAAAGATGGTGACCGTGTGGCCCCGGATCGGCGACCGGCTGATTGAGGAGCTGGACTGATGACCATCCAGGGAAGCCTGCGCGAGGCGAGCCTGCCGGATGTCGTCCAGCTGCTGTTTCTTGGCCGACGCACCGGCCGGCTGGCACTGGCCGACAAGCAACGACACGCCTCGATCTGGTTTGCGGATGGCTGGATCATCCACGCCGCAATCGTCAATCGTCGGGACCGCCTCGGGGAGGTTCTGGTCAAGTCGGGCGCAGTGTCGGGCGGGGAGCTCGACGCGGCGCTGTCGGTGCAGGCAAGCGAGCCCTCCCGCAGGATCGGGGACCTGCTGGTTTCGCGCGGCGCGCTCTCGATGGCCGACCTGCGCCGGTACATGCGGACCCACATCGAGGAGGCGCTCTATGCCCTCTTCACGTGGTCCACCGGCACCTTCACCTTCGAGGCGGGGATCACGCCCGAGGTCGACGAGGGAACGGGACGATTCAGCCCCGAAGCGATCCTGCTCGAGGGAGCGCGCCGGGTGGATGAGTGGAGCCTGATCGAGCGCAAGATCCCCTCGTTCGATATCGTCCTGGCCCGGGAGCCCGCTCACGACCCGGCCGCGGACCTTGGCTTTACCGAGACCCAGCGCCGGATCCTGCCGCTGCTCGACGGCCAGCGGGACCTCCGCCAGGTCATCGAGGAAACTGCCCTGGCCGATTTCACCGCCTGCCAGGCGGTTTACGGCCTGTTGACCGCCGGGCTGATTCGGCAGGTCGGCGTCCGAACGCTGGCCGAGCCGGCCCGGGAGCTGGAGAGCCAGATTGCGGAGCACCGCAATTTGGGTGTGGCGTTCTATCGCACCGGCATGCTCGACGAAGCGGAACGGGAGTTCCGGCGGGTTCGTGAGATGCGCCCCTCCGAGGGAGGAGCGCCGTTCTTCCTCGGCTTGATTGCCGGGCGGCGCGGGCTCTGGGAAGAGGGGTTGGCCCACCTGCGCGAAGCCGCGGACCGCAGTGGGCCCCGCCCCCAGATCCTCCACAACCTCGCGGTGGCCTACGAGCACCTGGGCCGGCTGGAAGAGGCCGACCTGACCTGGGCCGAGGCCAACCGGCGGGCGCCGGAGGACCCCCGGATCCTACTGGGGTGGGCGATCCTGGCTCACCGGCGCCAGGACCTCGAGCCGGCGCGTCGCCGGCTGCAGGCCGCCCGGGAACGCTTTGGCGACCGGATCCCGGCGCTCTGGTATTGGGCGGCGGCGCGGGCTGAAGCCGCAGCGGAGCAACTGGAGACCGCGGTGGCGATTGCGCGCGGGGCGGTCCAGGCGTTTCCCAACGACCCGGTGCTGGCCAACACCCTGGCCGTCCTGCTCGAATTGACGGGCGACTCCGCCACTGCCGAACGGATTCTTCGCGCCTTCCTCGAGGAAGACGCCACCCTGCCACAGCTCTCCCGCAATCTCGGCGACCTCTGCTATCGCAGCGGGCGCTTTGACCAGGCCACCGAATCGTATGAGCGGGCGGTGCGGCTGGCCCCTGACCTCGGGGACGAGATCTACTTCCGGCTTGGCAACCTGGCCTACCGGCGCGGCGACCTGGTCGGGGCCCGGGAACGATGGGGCCGCACCATCGCCCTCAATCCATCGCATCAACTGGCCCGCGCCAATCTTGATACCCTTCCTGTGGCCACCTGATGGCGGAGCCCGATCCGGGGCTGGACCTGGTGGCGCGTCACCTGGCGGAGCGTGGCGGGCCGCCGCTCGCCGACTATAAGGATCGCTGCCTGCGCAGGCGGTTGGCGGTCCGGATGCGGGCCTGCGGGACCGTCACCCTGAGCGACTATGCCTCCCTCCTCGCCGATTCACCGGAGGAGACTGCGCGGCTGCTGGAGGCGCTGACGATCAACGTCACCCAGTTCTTCCGGAACCCCGAGGTCTGGGATCGACTGGCGTCGGTGCTCGCGCCGCGGCTCACGCCTGGCGGCGCAATGCTCCGGGCGTGGAGTGCCGGCTGCGCCTCCGGGGAGGAACCGTTCTCGCTCGCCCTGCTCGTGGCTGGAACAGCGCCTGGCGAGGTGTCGAGGCATCTGCACGTGGACGCCACCGATATTGACGCCGCCTCGCTGGCACGCGCCCAGGCGGGCCGCTATCAGGCCGAGGCGGTCCTCCGCTCGCACCCGCTCGCGTCGAGTCTGGTGGTGTCCAAGGGCCACGTGACGATGCCGGAGGCCGTTCGGGAGGCAGTGCACTTCGGGCCCGGGGATCTCCTGCGGGGGGCGGCGCCCGCGCCCCCGTATGACCTCATCCTTTGCCGCAACGTCATCATCTACTTTGAGCGCCAGGCCCAGGAACGCCTGTTCGAGATCTTTGCCAATGCCCTGGTTCCCGGTGGGCTTTTGGTGCTCGGCCGGGTCGAAACGCTCTCCGGTCCGTGCCGCGACGTCCTCGAGCTGGTCCACAGCCGGGAACGCATCTATCGGCGGCGCCGATGAACCCGGAACGATGCCTCGTTCGCCTCGGTGAGTTCACGGTCCGGAAATCGCCGGCACAACTGGTAACCCTGGCGCTGGGGAGCTGCGTGGCGGTGGTGCTCCACGACGCGGAGAGTGGTGTTGCCGGGCTGGCCCACGCCATGCTGCCTGCCCCCGGCAATGAGCGCGAACCGCTGCCCGAAGGGCGCTATGTGGTCAGTGCAGTGCCGGCGATGCTGCGCGAGATGGCAGCGCTGGGCGCCTCGCCCAGCCGGACGACCGGCCGCCTCATTGGCGGTGCTTCGATGTTTGCCGCCCTGGCCGGGCAGGGCGTCATGCAGATCGGGGAACGCAACCTCATCGCCGCCCGCCGGGCCCTCGAAGAGGCCGGCATCCCGATCACCGGCGAGGCCACCGGCGGAGACTACGGCCGCAGTCTCGAAGTTCAGCTTCCCGGTGGTACGGTGACGATTACCTCCTACGCCCATGACCCAGAACAGCTCTGACCGGCCCCGGGTCCTGGTGGTGGACGACAGCCCGTTCTTTCGACGGCTGCTGTCCGACATCATCGAGGCAAGCGGGGAGTTCCAGGTGTCGGGCACCGCACGCAATGGGATGGATGCCCTGCGCAAGGCCCACGCCAATCCTCCCGACCTGATCACCACCGACCTCGAAATGCCGGAGCTCGATGGCCTCGGCCTGATCGGCTACCTCGGCTCGGAACTGCCCCGGCCGATTGTGGTGGTCAGCTCCTACGCCGGTTCGGGGACCGCCGCCGCCATTCGTGCCCTGGAACTTGGCGCGGTGGAACTGGTGGCCAAGGAGGAGGGGCGCGGTTCGGAACAGCTCGCCGCCTTCGGCGGTCGGTTGCTGGTGGCGCTGCGCGCCGCCAGCGAGGCCCGTCTCGATCGGGTGCCGATGCTGGTCCGGCCGGGAGTGCCGCTGCTGCCATCCCTCGGGGTGGGGAAGCCTGCCGGGGTGTGCGTGGTGATCGCGGCCTCCACCGGGGGGCCGCGGGCCCTCGCGGAGGTAATTCCTCGCCTCTCGCACCCCCTCGGGGCCGCGGTCTGCGTGGTGCAGCACATGCCGCCGGGATTCACCCGCAGTCTGGCGGAGCGGCTCGACACCATGAGCGCCTTGCGGGTCTCCGAGGCCACGGCGGGAGAAACCCTGCTGAATGACCGGGTCTATATTGCCCCGGGCGATTGGCACATGGTAGTTGAATCGGCGGGCCAGACGGCGCGGATTGCCCTCCACCAGGCGCCCTCGGAGCACGGGGTACGGCCGGCCGCCGATCCACTCTTCCGAAGCGTGGTCCAGCTCTTCGGCGCCAACGTGGTGGGAGTGGTCCTGACCGGACTCACCCAGGATCGGGAGAGCGCCGTGGTGTACGGTATGCCAGGCGCCGCGCTTGCCGGCGGCGGCGCGGAGCGAGTGGTGCCCCTCGCGGGGATGGCGGGAGCGATCACCGCCGCGCTCGCTTCCCGCCGCTCGCGGCAGCCCAGGATCGGGCATGCCTGACCAGCACCTGGCTGCACTCCGGCACGCGGTGGAGCGATTGCAGTCCCGGGCAGCGCTCACCGACTCGGCGGTACCGGATCGGGAATCGCTCCAGGCCGAGCATGCCCGCCTGACCATGGCGGTCGATGCCGCCGGGGAGGAGGCAAGGCTGCTACGGAAGGAACTGGACGCCGTGCTGCCCCGGCTCGCCACCCGGGAAGTCTCCCGGGCTGCGGTCCGGGAGGCGAAGGGTTCCCCGCTTCGCACCGACCATCTCGGTGCCTCGACGTATCGCGACAAGGGATGGACCCTGATGGCCGCCGGCGATCGGAACGGCGCGATTCAGGTGCTCCGTCAGGCCCTCCACCTGGCCCCGCTCGACTCCGATGCGGAGGTCATGCTGGGGTGGGCTCTGATGCTGGAGGAACGATTCGACGAGGCCCTCGCGGCCTTCAGTCGGGTCCTCTTGCGGGAGCCGGGCCATCCGATGGCGCGGGTCAACCTGGGATACATCTGTCTCAGGCGCCGGATTTTCGGCGAGGCGATCGAACACCTGACCCGGGTCCTGCGGGATTCCCAGGACCGCAAGGCAAGCCTCTACGCCAATTACTACCTCGGCCTGGTGTACCTCAATCGCGGCATGTTCGGAGACGCCGTCCCCTTCTTTCGGCAGGCCCTGGCGCTGGGGCCCAACCTGCACGAGGCCGCCTTCGACCTGGGGCGCGCCCTCTGGTTTGCCGGGCAGGAGGATACTGCCCGGGACACCTGGCGGCTGGCCGCCGATGCCGGTCCGGGCAACCTCTGGGCTGGCCGCTGTGCGGACCTGCTCGCCGCCGTGGACGCCGGTGGGGAGGTGCCACGCTCACCGCCGTCCTGATCGCCATCCTGGCGATCCAGGCAACGCCGGCCCGCATCGATGTCCACCAGGTCGGGCGGGTATCGCTGGTCGTGGAACCGGCCCGGACCGGCATCGGGCTGGCGCTGGCCGAGGCCGCCGACCGTCCCACCACCTGGCCTGGATTGGGCAGCCGGGATCCCTCGGCACTCCGCCTGTTCGTGGTCGACGGCGCCGAGGCATTCCAGGCCTCGGCGCCAGGTCAAGTGCCGCCATGGGGCGCCGGCCTGGCACTTCCCGGCATCCGGACCCTGGTGGTCCGGGTGGATGCAGTCGGTAACCCATTCCAGACCCTGCGCCATGAGTTGGCACACCTGGCGGTGCGCGAAGCGATCCGGGTCCGGCTGCCACTCTGGTTCGATGAGGGGTATGCCGTGGTCGCCGCCTCGGAACTGGGTCGCATCCGGGCCCTGGAGCTCAACCTGGCGCTGGCTGGTGGTCGAGTGCCGACCCTCAGGGAGCTCGATCGTGAACTGCGGGCTGGCCCCGTCTCCGCCTCCCAGGCGTATGCCCTGGCGGGAACAGCCGTTCAGCATCTGGCCAGACGCCATCCCGATGGGACGTTGGACGCCTTGATGTCGCGTCTGGAGTCCGGCGCCGCCTTTTCCGACGCAGTCCTGGCCTCGACCGGCCTGACCCTGGGGCAATTCGAGCTGGCGTGGCAGCGCGACACCAAGCGGCGGTACGGCCTGCTCGTCTGGCTGGTGGCGGGTGGTGGCTGGCTGATCGCGGGGATGCTGCTGGCCCTCGGCGTCATGCTCCGGCGGCGACGGGACCGGCCGCGGCGGCTGGCCCTTGACGTTGGCTGGGAGCTTCCTGCGCCGGAACTGGAGGAGGAGGATGCAGCGCTTGACCAGCGGGGCGAATCGCGCTAGTCTCATAGACTTATGCCCGAAAGATCTTCTGAAGTGAGCGGTCGCCGGGCCCTGCTGGGTGGCCGCAATCTGGCAGCCCTGGCAGCTGCCGCGATATGCCTGGTGGCCGGCTACCTGTTGCTCCAGGGTGGCAGTACCAGTCTGGCTGCGGTGCTGCTCGTACTGGGCTATTGTGTCCTTCTCCCGGTGGCGATCGCGCTATAGCTGGGCTTGGGGCGTGTGTCCCCTGTCCGACCCGATCGTCTCCTAGCTGAGGCTGGTCGGGCGGCGTTCCGTTTCGGGCGAATAGCTCAGCCGGTTCAGAGCGCCTGCCTTACACGCAGGATGTCGGGGGTTCGAATCCCTCTTCGCCCATTGCTATGCCACAGGTGCCGACGCACCATCCCCTTGTCGTTCTCGTTCGGAGGATTTCTGGAATGCGCTTGAACCGAGCCGTTGCCCTTGCCACCGCGTGCATCGTGGTTTCCACTGCCGAGCTCCCGGCTCAGCTGCGCCCCAACCGCAACCAGCCGACCCGGGTCAATACCAACCCCAAGCTGCTGGTCGCGACCCCGCACGCGTTCGCGGCCGCCGACTCCGCCGCCGCCGTCCAGGTTGGCAACGGGATGCGCTCCCGCCTGATCGGTCAGGCTGAGCGGTGGTTCAACGTGCTGACCCGCGACCAGATGAACGAGGCACTGGCCCAGTACGCCTATCCGATCGACGCCGTCCTGCCGCCGCCGGTGGCCCGGACGCTGGGCAACGCCCTCCAGGCCCGGGTGCTGGTCAGCTCCACGATGACCAGGGATGCCGGCGGCCGCTACACCGTGGCGGCGCGTCTGGTGGGGATGAATGATGACGCCGGCCACCTGGTGGTGGTGAACCAGCTCGCGGCCCAGAAACTTGAAGATTTCGGCGAGGCGGTGGCCAACGCACTGCTGCCGGCGTTCCGCGCCCTGCCGGACGCCAAGGCCTGTATGGATCAGTCGGTGACCGCACCGGACAAGGCGATCGGTGAGGCCCAGAAGGCGCTCAAGTCCCAGCCGAACCACGGCTTGGCGTCGTACTGCCTGGGCGAAATCGCCCTCAAGAAGCAGAATCAGGCCGAGGCGATCGCGAACTTCAGCGCGGCGGTCACCGGTGACTCCCTGTCACTCAAGGGGTGGAACCAGCTGGCGATTCTCTACCAGCTCACCAACGACAGCGCCAAGGTGGTCAGCACCTACCAGCAGATGCTCCGGGTGGCGCCGACCAATCAGTTGCTGCGCGAGGAGGCGTTCCAGCTCTTCATTCGCTACGGTCAGCCGGGCGCCGCCCGGCAGATTGCCGAAGAGGGGCTGGAGATGGATCCCCAGAACGCCGACCTCTGGGACCTCAAGTCCAACGCCTGCCTCTACGTCGAGGACTACAAATGCGCCATCGACGCCCTGGAGCAGGTGTTCAGCAACGACAGCACCAAGGCCGATACCACCTTCTACCAGAAGATCACCTTCGCGACCTCGCGCGGGCCTGATACCGTTCGGTTCCTGCGCTGGTCGCAGACCGGTGTCCGGAAATACCCGGCCAACCCGTTCCTGCTGGAACAGTTGCTCCAGGCCTATGGCTATGCCGGTCCGATCGACTCGGTCGTGGCGGTGACCCGCCGGCTGGTGGCCATCGACAATTCCGACATGACACCGGTGGTCCGCGCCATCCAGGCGCTGGGGAGCGCCGGGCGGGTGGAGGACATGGTGGACCTCGGCAGCTTCATCGAACAGTACGGCAACGGCGATGACAAGATGAACTATGCCGGGCTGCTCATGAACGCGATCCAACCGTGGCTGTCGCAGCCTGACAAGCACCCGTTGATGGTGGAAATCAGCCGGCGCGCGCTGACCCTGCTGCCCGAGGGCAACCAGACTTGGCGGGTGGCCAATTTCTTCCTCGGCGCCGCCAGCTGGCAGATGTTTGTGGAGCTGGACAAGACCATCGAGACCACCAAGTCGTGCGAGCAGGCCCAGAAGATGGCGGCGATGCTGAGCGAGATCGGGCCGGCCATGACGGCGGGACGTTCCATTTCCGAGGCATACGGCACCCAGGTCCTGCAAGGGGTCGAGGCGTACCGGCCGCGCGTCAATGCCCTGAACAACGCCTATTGCAAGTAACCAGCCCTTCCGGCCGGGTGGGGAGCCCGAGTATATTTCCCTGCTGTGCAACAGGGGCTGTAGCTCAGCTTGGTTAGAGTGCCGCACTGTCACTGCGGAGGTCGCGGGTTCGAGCCCCGTCAGCCCCGCTGCTGTTGCCAAGTCCAGCACCCCGTCCGCTTCGGCTGGCGGGGTGTTGTGCATTCCTGAACCAGTGAGATCCCCCTGACCACCTCCTTTCACCTTCCCGTGCTGCTGGAGCCGGTGCTGGAGGCCCTCGCCCAGGCGGACCGGATCGTCGATGGCACCTTGGGGGACGGCGGCCACGCCGCCGCCCTGCTGGCGCGGGGTGCCACTGTCCTGGGTATCGATCGAGATCCCGATGCGGTGGCGATTGCCCGGCGCCGACTTCCGGACGCCGCCCTGACCATCCTTGAAGCCCCCTACGCTTCCGCCGAGGCGGTGGCGGCGGTGGCGGCGTTCCGGCCCGATGGAATCCTCCTGGACCTGGGGGTCTCGTCCCGGCAGCTCGATGAGGACGCCCGGGGCTTCAGCTTTCGCCCCGGGGCAGAACTGGACATGCGGATGGGGAAGGACGGCCCCACCGGCGCAGAACTGCTCAACACTGCCTCCGAGGCGGAGCTGGCTCGCTGGTTCCGGGACTGGGGGGACGAGCGCCGATCGGCCCGACTGGCCCGAGAGATCGTGCGCCGACGCGACCGGGCACCCTTTGCCGCCAGCGACGACCTGGTCAATGCCATCCGCGGGGCGCTGGGTCCGACTTCCGGGCCAGGGGACTTTGCCCGACTCTTCCAGGCGATCCGGATTGCCGTCAACGAGGAGCTGGAGGGGCTGGCCGCGGCGCTGCCTGCCTTTCGCGATGCGCTGCAGCCCGGCGGGGTCCTGGCGGTAATCAGTTATCATTCGGGCGAGGATCGCATCACCAAGCAGGCGTTCCATGGCTGGAGCCGCAGCTGCCTCTGTCCGCCGAGGCAGCCGGTGTGCACCTGCCGCGGGGTGGCACTGGGTCAGGCCAGGCCCCGCCGTGCAATCGTGGCCGATGACGCCGAGGTCGCCGTGAACCCCAGGGCGCGGAGCGCCCGTCTCCGACTGTTCCGAAAGGCCGATGACGTTCAAGGGGCGGTACTGGACTCTGCTGTGGCTGGTGATCTTCCTGGCGGTGGCGCTGGGGGTCTCAAGCCGCCAGCGTAGCGGCTTTGCCGTCGCCGCCAGCGTCGACAGCCTGCAGACTGAGCGCCGTGATCTCGAAGCCCAGGCGGCCGACCTGGAGCAGCGGATTCGCACCGCCTCGGCCCGCGGGGTGCTCGATGCCAGGGTGGCGCGCAGCCACGGGCTCCAGATGCCCGGCAGCCACAACTCGGCAACCCTGGACCTCTCCGCGTCTCCGACCGGCAGACCCTGATGGCCAAGCCCGCCAATCGGATCCAGTTTCTGCAGGTCGTGCTCCTGCTCGGCTTTGTCGCCGTGGCGGGACGTTTGGCGCAGGTGCAACTGGTGCAGCACGAGCGCTGGGCCGAGGAAGCGGTGGCCAAGCGGACCCGGGTGGAACGATTGCCGGCGCGCCGCGGCACGATCTACGACCGGAACGGGGTGCAACTGGCCAACGCCCAGGATTTTTTCCGGGTCCAGATCGCCACCAACGAGGTGACCGACACCGCCGCCGTGATCAACCAGGCGGTGCGCCGGCTCGGCGCCAGCCGGAGCGACCTGGTCGACAAGTTCCGGAACGGGCCGCGGCGCTATCCCTCCTTCTACGGGCCGTTCACCGCCACCGAGGTGGATTCGATCCGCCGGCTGGGGGGGGTCCACCTGACCAAGGTCTACCAGCGGGCCTATCCCTCGGACGGCCTGGCGCGTCCTGTCATCGGCGAACTCAACGACAGCTCGGGGCACGGGGTGTCCGGGCTGGAGCGGATGCTCGATTCGGTCCTGGCGGGAGTTCCCGGCGAGCAGGTCTCGCTCCGCGACGGGCAGGGACAGACCTACGAATCGCCCCAACGGCTGGTGCGCAATCCGGTCGATGGGCTCGACGTGGTCCTGACCCTCGATGCCGAACTGCAGTCGATCGCCGAGTCGGAACTGGATCGTGCCATTTCCCAAATGGACGCCGACGGCGGCGATGTTGTGTTCCTGGATCCGCGCAGCGGTGAACTGCTCGCCGTGGCCTCCCGCGCGGCCAACGGTGCCCCCACAAGCTCGGTGTTCACGGTGGCCTTCGAGCCCGGATCGACCGCCAAGCTGTTTACGGCGGCGGCGCTGCTCAGCCACGATAAGGTGACCCCGGAGATGACGGTGCAGGTGGCGGAGGCCCCGTTCCGGATTCCCGGTCGCCCGGCGCCGATTTCTGACGCCAAGCTCAAACCAGGCAGCTACAGTCTGGCGCACGCGATCGAGGTGTCGAGCAACATCGCCACGGTCAAGTTCGGCCAGCTCCTGTCGCCTGAGGAGCACTACGACACCCTCCGCGATTTCGGATTTGACAGCCCGACCGGCGTGGAATTGCCCCGGGAAGCCGTCGTCCGCCTGCCGCCTCCTGACCGCTGGAACCCCGCCGACCACGGCCCGTCGATGTCGATGGGGTACCGGATGCAGGTCACCCCGATCCAGCTGGCCGTGGCGTATGGCGCGATTGCCAATGATGGCGTCCTGATGGCGCCGACTCTGGTGCGCGAGATCCGCACCGCCGGCGGCGAGGTCTCCTACCGCCATCAGCCGGACACCGTGCGGCGGGTGGTCAGCACTGAGGTCGCCGCAACGCTGCGCGAGTTCCTCGACCTGGCCGCGGGCGAGTCGGGTACCGGCGGGGCTTCTCAATTGGCCGGGTATCGCGTGGCCGGCAAGACCGGCACGTCGCGCCGCGTCGTCGATGGCCGGTACACCGAGACCTACATCTCCTCCTTCGCGGGGCTCTTTCCCGCCGAGGATCCACAGTTCGTCGTAATCGTCAAGATCGAAAATCCTCGCGGGGCCTACTATGGTGGAGAAACCGCCGCCCCGCTGCTCAAGGCCATGCTCGAGCTGGCCCTGCAGGCGCGCCAGAGCACCATCAACCGCGGGCGTGCGGTCTCGGCGACGGTGACCGCCACCGCGCCGCCGCCGGATTCCCCCGCAGCCTCGACCCCTGCCATCGTGATCACCCTGCCGCGAGTGGCCGCTCCCGCACCGGCCCCCGGGCAGGTGACCGTTCCCGATGTCACCGGGCAGTCGGTGCGCGCCGCGGCGCTGGCGCTGCACCGTCGCGGGCTCCAGGTGCGGGTGCGCGGCAGTGGCTCGGTCACTGCCACGCGGCCGGCGGCCGGATCCAGCCTGGTGGTGGGCAGTATCGTGGACCTGACCGCTAACCGTCCATGACCATGACGCTTGATCACCTGGCCCGGGTGCTGCGGGCCGAGGGCCTCCTGACCCGTGCGCCCGAGCGCGACGATGCCGTCAGCGGCCTGGCCACCGACAGTCGAGCGGTGACTGCGGGAGCCCTCTTCATTGCGCTGCCTGGCACCCAGGTGGATGGCCATCGGTTCGTCGACGCAGCGGCGGCGGCCGGCGCCCGCGCGGCAGTGGTCGAGCGCGAACTCGCGGCGACGCTGCCGCAACTGGTGGTGACCGACGCCCATCGTGCTGCCATCGTTCTGGCGCGCCACTGGCACGGCGACCCCACCGCCGCGATGACCTTGGTTGGCATTACCGGCACCAATGGCAAGACCACCACCACTGCGCTGGTTCGCCACCTGCTGGATCGGGACGGGAATGCCGGCACCATCGGGACCCTCGGGGCCTTTGACGGGGCGGGCCAGAAGGTGCGGTCCACCGCCGGAGCCCTGACCACTCCCGGGCCGGTGGATCTCCAGGCCACCTTTGCCGCCCTCGCGGAGCGCGGGGTACGGCAGGTGGCGATGGAGACCTCCTCGCACAGCCTCGACCAGGGAAGGCTCGACGGCCTGACCTTCGCGGCCGGGATCTTTACCAACCTGACCCGCGAGCATCTGGACTATCACGAGACGATGGAGCGATACCTGGCCGCCAAACTCCGCCTGATCGATTTGCTGGCCACCGACGCCCCCGCCATCGTCAACGCCGACGACCCGGCGTGGCAGGTCATTGGTCGCCAGCCACTGGTGACGTTTGGCCGGTCCTCGGCTGCGATGGTGCGCGCCGAGGGGGAGGTTCCCGGTGCAGGCGGCAGCCGGTTCCTGCTGGCGGGGGTGTTCGGGAGTCGGGAGGTGGACCTGCCGATCGCCGGCGAGTTCAATGTCTCCAACGCACTGGCTGCGGCGGCGTGCGCCCTGTCGCTGGGCCATCGTCTGGACGATGTCGTGGCGCGGCTGGCCGATTCCCCTCAGGTTCCTGGTCGGATGGAGCGATTGGCCGCCGCGCCCTGCACCATCCTCCGTGACTACTGCCACACCCCTGATGCTTTTGAGCGGGTGCTGAGTACCCTCCGGCCGCTGACCAGGGGGCGGCTGGTGATCCTGTTCGGCTGTGGCGGCGACCGCGATCGGGGCAAGCGACCCGAGATGGGTGAAATCGCCGGCCGACTGGCCGACGGGGTGTACCTGACCACCGACAATCCCCGCAGTGAGGATCCCGATCGGATCATCGACGACATTGCCGGGGGCATGCCGGGCCGCCGCTACCACCGGATCCTGGACCGCCAGGAAGCGATCGCGGCGGCGGTGGCAGACGCCGCCCCGGGCGATACGATCCTGCTGGCGGGGAAGGGACACGAGACCTATCAGTTGATTGGTGCGGAGCGGCTCCCGTTCGACGAGCGCGCCATCGTTCGCGACCTGACCGGACTGGGCCGCTGATGCGCTGGACCCACGAGGTGGTGCTCGCCGCGCTGACCCTGCCAGGATCCGAGGTGCCCGGCCCCCACGTCTACCCCTCGATCAGCACCGACACTCGGACCCTCGAGCCCGGCGCCTTGTTCGTGGCGATTGCCGGGGATCGGTTTGATGGCCATGCGCACCTCGTCCAGGCGCGCGAGCGCGGCGCGCTCGGCGCGGTGGTACACGAGGGGACCGAGTCGGTGCCCGGCCTGGTCATGTACCATGTTTCCGATACGGTCCGGGCGCTGGGGCGCCTGGCCCATGCCAGGCGCCGGGAGATCCCCGGTCCGGTCATTGCAATCACCGGGACGAATGGCAAGACGAGCACCAAGGAAATGATGGCCGCCGCGCTGGCCACCCGCTATCGGACCCACCGGACCGCTGCCAACGAAAACAACCTGATCGGCGTGCCGCTGACGCTGCTGCAGGCGCCCGAGGGCACCGAGGCGGTGGTGGTCGAGGCGGGAGCCAGCGTGCCGGGCGAAATCGGGCGCTACCGGCAGATCATCCAGCCGGAGATCGCGATCGTCACCAACACGGTGGCGGGTCACCTGGAGGGGTTCGGTTCGCTTGAGGGAGTCCTGGCCGAGAAGCTTTCACTCACCGACGGGGTGCCGCTGGCGGTGGTCGGGACGGAACCGCCCGCCCTTGCCCAGGGAGCCCGGGAGCGGGCCGACCGGATCGTGACGGCCGGGCTGGAGGCTGCGGACCTGGTACCTGAGGCATGCTCACTGGAGCCCGATGGCCGCGCCCGGGTGCGGGTGGATGGGGTGGAATTCCTGCTCGCTGTGCCGGGAGCCCATCAAGCCGGGAACGCCATGCTGGTCTGGGCGGTGGCCCGTGAACTGGGACTCGATCTGGCCGCGGTCGGGGTGGCGCTGGGTCAGTTCAGCCTTCCCGGCGGGCGGGTGGAAATGGTCCAGCACGGCCGGCTCAGTGTGCTCAACGACTGCTACAACGCCAACCCGCAGTCGTTCCGGGCGGCCATCGCTCTGGCCGCCGCGCTCCGTGCCGACCGGCGTCTGGTCTTCGTGGCGGGAACGATGCGAGAGCTCGGCGATCGCGAGGCCGCGCTGCATGTCGAGGTGGCCGGTGAGCTCGCGGCGCTCAATCCGGAACTTCTGGTGGCGGTGGGGGCGTTCGGCCCGGCGCTGGCGGGCCACGCCGCCCACTTCGGCTCCCGGCTCCTGGTGGCGCCCGACGCTCCGACCGCCGGCCCGATGCTGGCCCCGCTGCTGCGGGGCGATGAGCTGGTGGTGCTCAAGGCGTCCCGCGGCGTGGCCCTCGAACGTATACTTCCCGCAATCACTCTTCGCGCCCTTCCGCTGCACTGAGGTCGGATGTTCTACCACCTGTTCGCGCCGCTGGCCCGATCCGGCGGCATCTACAACCTGTTCAACTACATCAGCTTCCGGGCCGCCGGGGCGGTGGTAACCGCACTCCTGATCGCCTTCGTGGTGGGGCCGCTGGTGATCCGGAAGCTCCGCCAGCTCAAGGTCGGGCAGGTGATCCGGGCGGAGGGTCCCGCCAGCCATCAGGGGAAGCGTGGCACCCCGACGATGGGCGGATTGATCATCCTGGCCGCGACGATCATCCCGACGCTGCTCTGGGCCCCGCTGACCAATCGCTTCGTGGTGGTCGCGATGCTGGCCACCCTCTGGATGGGAACCATCGGATTCCTCGATGACTACCTCAAGATCGTACAGGGCAAGTCACGCGGGCTGGTGGCCCGCTGGAAACTGGCGGGCCAGGTGAGTTTCGGAATCGTGCTCGGCGTGTACCTGCTGTACTTCCCGGTAGTGCCCGAGTCGACGATTCCGGCGGCCGGCACCACGCTCCCGTTCCTCAAGTATGTCGTGGTGGTCTTTGCGCCGTGGATGTTTGTCGCCTTCGTCACCTTCGTGGTCACCGCCTTCAGCAACGCCGTCAATCTGACCGACGGTCTGGACGGCCTGGCCACCGGGCTCACCACGATCGCGGCGGGCGCCTTCGCCTTCTTTGCCTACGTGCTCGGCCGGGTCGACACCACCACCTACCTCCAATTCTTCTACCTCCCCGGTGCCGGGGAGCTGGCGGTGTTCTGCGCCGCCCTGATGGGCGCTTCGCTGGGATTCCTCTGGTTCAACGCGCACCCCGCTGAAGTGTTCATGGGCGATACCGGCAGCCTGGCGATTGGCGGGGCACTGGCCGCGGTCGCGATCCTGCTCAAGGCAGAATTTCTCTTCGTGATCATTGGCGGGGTCTTCGTGATCGAAGCCCTCTCGGTCAGCATCCAGGTCGGAACCCACAAGTACCTCAAACGGACCCGGGGGCGCGAATACGCTGACGCCAATCGCGTCTTCCGGATGGCCCCGATCCATCATCACTTTGAAAAGCTGGGCTGGGCGGAGTCGACGATCGTGACCCGGTTCTACATTCTCGGGATCATGTTCGCCTTGCTGGCGCTGGCCACCTTGAAGCTGCGATGACCCTCGCCGACTGGATGGCGGCGGGACGAGAGATTGCCGTGATCGGGCTGGGGGCAAGCGGCGTTGCGGCGACCCGGCTGCTGCGAGCCCGGGGGGTGCCGGTGTACGCCTCAGATGCCGGTAGCGACCCCGACCTTGGCGCGGTCGCGTCCGGATTGCGTCAATTGGGTGCGGTGGTGGAGCTGGGTCGCCATGACATGGAACGGATTGCGAGGTCGGGTGGGGTGGTGGTGTCTCCGGGGGTGCCGCCGGACGCCGCCCCGGTGCGGGCGGCACGGGACGCTGGTGTTCCGGTACGCGCCGAGGCCGACCTGGGGCTCGAGGTGCTGGAGGGGGTGCCCTGGGTCGCGATCACGGGCACCAATGGGAAGACTACCACCACGGCGATGGTTGCTCATCTGCTGGCAGCTGACGGCCGCTACGCGGTGGCGGCGGGCAACATCGGGACTCCCGTCACGGCGGTGGCTCTTGAGGACCGGCGCCCCGACTGGATGGCGGTGGAGCTGTCCTCCTTCCAGCTCCACGACTGCCATGGCCATCGGCCCACCGTCGGAATCCTTACCAACCTCTCCCCCGACCACCTCGATCGGTATCCCGGGATCGAGGCGTACTACGCCGACAAGGCACGGCTCTTTCTCCACGCGACCGCAGCGTCCACCTGGGTCCTGAACCAGGACGACGCTCCCAGCGTGGCCCTGGTGGGAGACGCGCCGGGTCGTCGAATCCTGGTCTCGGTCCAGGGAAGGGCCGATGCCTGGTACGATCGCGCCGCCGGGCAGCTGGTCGTGTTCGACCATCCGGTGATGCCGCGCGGCGACCTGGCGCTGCTGGGCGATCACAACGTGGCCAATGCACTCATGGCCGCGGCGGCGGCCACGGTGGCGGGGGTGGGGCCCGAAGCCCTGGCGGAGCGGTTGCGCAGCTTTCGCGCGCTGGCCCACCGGCTCGAGCCGGTCGGCACGGTGGATGACGTGATCTGGATCAATGATTCCAAGGCCACCAACATCGCCTCCACCGAGGTGGCGCTGGCGGCGATGGACAAACCGTATGTCCTGCTGCTCGGCGGGCGCCACAAAGGCGAACCGTACACCCGCCTGATTCCAGCGCTGCGCGAGGGGTGCCGGGCGGTGGTGGCGTATGGCGAAGCGGAAGACCTGATTGCCGGTGATCTGGCCGATGCGGTTCCTGTCGTCAGGGCCGGACCGGAGTGGCAGGCCGTGATCGCAGCGGCTCGCGGCCTGGCCCAGTCCGGGGATGCAGTGCTGCTCTCGCCGGCCTGCTCAAGCTTTGACATGTTCCGGAACTACGCCGAACGTGGCGCCCGGTTCCGGGCGGCGGTGACCCCGGCATGAGCCCCCCGGCCGTGCAGCATCCCGGGGAGCGCCGTTGGGAAACGCGGTTGCTGGGCGTCATCACGGTGACGCTGACGACCCTGGGCATCGCCTCGGTCTACAGCGCCGCGCCGCTGCGCGAGAATGCCATGAACCTGGCGCTGAGCCAGGTGTCCGGCGCGCTGGCCGGGGGGGTGCTGCTGGTGATCGCATCCCGGGTGGACTACGCCCGCTGGAGGCCGTATGCCTGGCCCCTCCTGGGAGTGGTCCTGGTGGCGCTGCTGATCTTGTTGCTGCCGTTTACGATCGGGATCAGCCCGCCGCGCAACGGCGCGCGCCGTTGGCTCATGATGGGCCCACTCAGCTTCCAGCCGAGCGAGGCGGCACGCTTTGCCATTGTGCTCTGGGCTGCGGCGCTGGCGGCCAAAAAGGGCGCCCAGGTCCGCGAGTTCAAGAAGGGGGTGCTGCCGTTCCTGGTCGTGTTCGGCACGGTGTCGCTGATGGTGCTGGGTCAACCGAATCTCTCGATGGCCACCATGCTTGCCCTGTTGGGAGGGGTGGTGCTGTTTACCGCCGGCGCCAAAGTGGGGCAGTTCATCCTGCTCGGCTTGGCGGCCGGGCTGATCGTGCTGCGCAAGGTGCTTGACACCGGTTACCGCAACGAGCGGCTCCTGGCGTTTCTGAACCCCGAGGGCACCCAGGGGGACGCAGGGTACCAGGTCTATCAGTCGCTGGTGGGGTTGGGGAACGGCGGGTTCTTCGGGGTCGGCTTCGGTCAGGGCCAGCAGAAACTCAACTACCTGCCGGAGGGCTACTCCGATTTCATCTTCAGCGCCATCGGCGAGGAGTGGGGATTCCTCGGCACCTTCCTGATCGCGCTCCTTTTTGCCGTCTTCTGCTGGCTCGGATTCCGGATTGCCCGGACCGCCCGGGAACCGTTCGGGCAATATCTTGCCACCGGGCTGACCGCCGGAGTCGGGATCACCGCGTTCATGCACATGGCGGTCAACTTGAGTCTCATGCCGGCCACCGGGCTGCCGCTTCCATTCATGTCGCATGGCCGGTCGAGTCTGATTATCAACCTCTTGGCGGTCGGGGTCATCCTGAGCGTGGGGCGGGTGCGTGGTAAAGCAGCGAGAAGCGAGAAGCGAGAAGTGAGGAGTGAGAAGGGGTGAGAGGTGAGAGGGAAGAAGTGAGCAACAAGAAGTGAGAAGTAAGAGGTGAGAGGAAGCGCAGGGGTTCGCACGAGCCGAGGGACAGACTCCCGTTACCCAGGACGATGATGCCAGGAGGCCGAGCGTGACCACGGTGATGATCGCCGGTGGCGGGACCGGCGGGCACCTCATGCCTGCGCTGGCCATCGCCGACGCCATCGTGGCCGCGCGGCCCGATGCCAGAGTCGTTCTGGTTGGCGCGGAGCGCGGAATCGAGGCCCGGCTCCTTCCCGGCCGGGGGTATCCCTACACCCTGCTGCCGGCCGAGCCGATCTACCGCCGGGAGTGGTGGAAAAATCTTCGCTTGCCGGTCACCATGGCCCGGGTGCTGCGCCTGGCCGGTGTGCTCCTTGATCGTGAACGCCCCGATGTGGTGGTCGGCACCGGCGGCTACGCCGCCGGGCCAGTGGTCTGGCTGGCGGCGCGGCGAGGGATCCCCGCCGCCATTCAGGAGCAGAACGCCTATCCGGGGATTGCTTCACGGCGGTTGGCCGGGGTGGTGAGAGAGATCTACCTGGGAGTGCCGGAAGCGGTTCGACGTCTGAGGCCGGGTGGCCGGACCGCGGTGGTGGATACCGGCAACCCCATTGCGCCACCCGATCGCGGTGCCAGCTTCCGTGCAGCGGCCATGGCCTCGCTGGGGCTCAGGGAGGGGGTGCCCATCGTGGTGGTGACCGGGGGCAGCCAGGGATCGCTGGCCATCAATACCCAGACCGCCGAATGGCTGGACGCTGGGGGAGGGGAAGGGGTGCAACTGCTCTGGTCGGCGGGGCGAGCCACCGCGGCCCAGTTTGCGAGGTTTCATCGGCCGCCGGGGGTGCAGCTGTTCGAGTTCATTGATCCGATGGCCGCCGCCTGGGCGGTGGCCGATCTGGCGGTATGCCGGGCCGGGATGATGACCATCGCCGAACTCGCCGCCTGGGGGGTGCCCAGTATCCTGATTCCCCTTCCCACCGCGGCGGCCGACCACCAGACCCCCAACGCTCAGGTCATGGCGAACGCCGGGGCGGCGATTCACCTGCCCCAGCGAGACCTGACCCCGGGGCTCCTTGGCCGGGAAATTGACCGGGTGCTGGGGGACCAAGTTTTCCGCACAGGGCTTATGGAATGTGCATTATCACGTGGAAAACCCACCGCCGCCGCCCAGATCGCCGCCCGAATTCTGGCCCTGTCTGATTCTTGACGGGCTTTCGCAACTGCCTGTCCGTTTTTACATTAGCTCACTGGGATGAACTTATTTCTCTCCTCCGACCCCCGCCCTGTGCATTTTGTGGGAATCGGGGGGGCTGGAATGAGCGCACTGGCGCTTGTTGCCCTCAAACGGGGGCTATTGGTTACCGGTTCCGACCTCGATATCGGCGGTTGCCAGGATCTCCGCGACGCCGGAGCAGCGGTCCATGCGGGGCATGACGCCGCCTATGTGGGAGCGGCCAGGGCCGTGGTCGTGAGTGCGGCGATCCCCGAGGGGCATCCCGAGGTGGCACAGGCACGCGTCAAGGGGATTCCGATAGTCCCCCGCAAGGAAGCACTGGCGGGACTGATCGCGGGTGGCACGGTGGTGGGCTTGAGTGGGACCCACGGCAAGACGACGACTACGGTCATGACAACTGAGGCGCTTGCGGCGGCGGGGTTTGACCCGACCGGGCTGGCCGGGGGTCGGGTGGCCGCGTGGGGCGGCAACGCCCGGATCGGCGGCACCGCGTACTATGTCGTCGAGGCCGATGAGTACGACCAGGCGTTCCTGGCGCTGCAGCCTACGGTGGCAGTCGTGAACAACGTGGAGCCGGATCACCTGGAGTGCTATGGGTCCCTGCTGGAGCTGGAAGCGGCGTTCGTCGAATTCGCCGGGAGGGGTACCACCGCGTTGATCGGTACCGATGGCGAAGGCGCCGACCGGGTCGCGGCAACCCTTGGGGCCCGGGCAACGCGGTTTGGACCTGGAGCCGATGGGGTGCGCCTTGAAGGGGTCAGTACCCGGCCCGAGGGCAGCAGCGGCACGGTGACCTTCCCGGACGGGCAGGTGGTAACCTTGACGCTTCGGGTGCCCGGAACTCACAACCTGCGCAATGCCACCGCCGCCCTCGCGGTGGCGCACGCGCTGGGAGCGGATCTGGAGGCCGCCAGCCGCGGGCTGGCGGAGTTCCGCGGAGTCGGCCGGCGATTCGAACGGCTGGGAAGCCATGGCGGAGTGGAACTGGTGGATGATTACGCCCACCACCCCACCGAGCTGGTGGTGACCCTGGCGGCAGCGCGGCAGGTGTTTCCGGGCCGGAGGCTGGTGGCGGTGTTCCAGCCGCACCTCTACAGCCGGACCGCGGCCCACCATGGCGCGATGGGATCGGCGCTGGCAGCAGCGGATCTGGCCGTGGTGACCGAGATCTACAAGGCCCGGGAGGAGCCGATTCCCGGCATCTCGGGAGTCCTGGTGGCGGAGGCGGTGCGGTCGGCCGGGGGTACCGTGATCTTCGCACCGGACCGTGCCGGATTGGCGGATGTCGTGACCCCCCTGATCCAACGGGGCGATGTCGTCCTGATGCTGGGGGCGGGGGACATTACCCGGCTTGGCCCCGAACTGGCAGCCCGATGCGCATCACGGCGGGACTGACCCGGCGGCGGGTGCTCCTGGCGGGCGCGGTGGCGGCGCTGGCGGCAACGAGCTGGTTTGGTGGCCCGCCGTTCTTGCGCAAGGTGGCGTTCTTCGAGGTGAGGCGGGTCGAGGTGCTGGGAACACGGTACCTCGCGGGAGACACGATTGTCACCGCAATGGCGCTGCTCCCCCGCGCCTCGGTGTTCGATCCGGTGGAGCCGCTGGAGGCGAGGGTCTTCGCGCTAATCGGTGTACGCGAAGTGGCCATCAGCCGGCGGCTTCCCGGGACCCTCAGGGTCTGGATCCAGGAATCGGAGCCGGTGGCGCTGAGCCCGGACGATGGCCGGCTGGTGCTGGTGGATGAGCGGGGTTGGGTCTTGCCGTTTGATCCGACCCGGTTTCCCGCCGACCTGCCGATCGCTCCGGCAGATCCAGGTGTGGCTGGAGTGCTGGCACGGGTGCGCCAGGCGGACCCAGGGCTGTTTGCCGCCCTGCTGTCGGGAGCGCGGGAGCAGGATCACGTGGTGCTGGAGACGGCGGATCGTCGCCTCCTGCTTGAGTTCGATGCGTCGACGGAGGTAATTCAGGACATGATGGCGGTGGCGCAGAACCTGACCCGTCTCGGACGGACATACCGCGAATTGGACGGCCGGTTTGCCGGCCGTGTCTACGTGCGCGGGATTGGTTCCTGATGCAGGCGCCCCGCCTGGTGGCCGGACTCGACCTGGGGACTACCCGGGTGGTGGCGATCATCGGTGAAGTCACCGGGGACGGACGCCAGGGCGGGGTCAAGGTCCTCGGGGTGGGCACCGAACGCAGCACCGGTATCCGACGCGGCGCGGTGCGCGATGTGGAGGAGACCACCCGGGCCATCTCCAAGGCGCTCAAGGCCGCCGAACGGATGGCCGGGCTCGAGGTGGGCACAGTATACTGCGGGGTGGCCGGGGAACACGTGGCCGAGCGGAGCTCGCACGGGGTGGTGTCGGTTACCGGCAACGAGATTCGCACCACCGACGTGGCCCGGGTCAACGACGTCGCCAGCAACATCTCGTTCGGCCGCGATCACGAACTGCTCCACGCCATTCCGCAGGACTACCTCGTCGACCATCAGGGCGGGATCACCGACCCGATCGGGATGACCGGGCAGCGGTTGGAGGCCGAGGTCTACCTGGTCACCGTGCTGTCCACGGCACTGACCAATTTGCGCCGGTGCGTGGAACGGGCCGGGTACCAGGTCGGGGAGTTTGTCCTGGAACCGCTGGCGGCCTCACTGGGGGTCTTGACCAGTGAAGAGCCCGATATGGGCTGTGCGCTGGTGGAGCTGGGGGGGGGTCCACCAGCGTCTCGGTCTTCCAGGAAGGGCGCATCCGGCATACCGCCTCGCTGATGTTTGCCGGCGGCCATGTCACCAACGATATCGTGCACGGGCTCCAGGTTACCCAGCAGGATGCCGAGCGTCTCAAGGAGCGGTTCGGCGCCGCCTACGAACCGCTGGTGCCGGAGAGCGACCTGATCGAACTGCCGGCCACCGCCGGCCAGCGCGCCCGCACTGCCGAACGCCGGGTGCTTGCGCATATCATGCACATGCGGCTGCAGGAGGTCCTGGAGCTGGCGGCCGATGAGCTGCAACGGACCGGCTATCACCAGCACCTCCCGGCTGGAGTGATCCTGACCGGCGGCGGGGCGGAGACGCCCGGCATCGAGGAGCTGGCGCGCGAGGTCTTTGCCCTGCCGGTTCGGGTCGGGATGCCGGGCCAGGGGCTGTCGGGGCTGGTGGACAGTGTCGAATCGCCCCGGATGTCCGTGGCGACAGGCCTGGTCATGTACGGGGCGCGACAGGTCATGCTCAGCGGTGGCTTCGGTGCCGGCGGCCGCAAGTCTCCCGCCGTTGAAAAAGTGTTCGGTCCGGTCAAGCGTTGGCTCCAGGATTTCTTCTGAGCAGGTCCACGAGGGGGATGCCATGAAGTTCGAGCTCGATTCACAGGTGCCATCCAGCGCCCGCATGAAGGTGGTCGGAGTCGGCGGGGGCGGTGGCAACGCCGTCAACCGGATGATCGAGGAGCGCCTGCAGGGCGTGGAGTTCATCTCGGTCAACACCGACGCCCAGGCGCTGGCTGCCTCGCGCTCCAACATCAAGGTCCAGATCGGGCGCAGGCTGACCCGCGGGCTCGGCGCCGGTGCCAGGCCGGAGATCGGGCGCCAGGCGATCGAGGAGAACCGCGATGAGGTTCTCAATGCCCTCCAGGGCGCCGACCTCGTCTTCGTGACCTGCGGCATGGGCGGCGGCACAGGGACCGGTTCGGCGCCGGTCATTGCCGAGCTGGCCAGGGATATCGGCGCGTTGACGGTCGGGATCGTCACCAAGCCGTTCCTGTTCGAGGGTCGCAAGCGGATGAAGCAGGCCGAAATGGGCATCAGCGAGATGCGCCGCAACGTCGACACCATGATCGTGGTCCCCAACGAGCGGCTGCTGGCCGTCGTGGGGAAGGGGATTCCCTTCCAGGACGCGCTCAAGAAGGCCGATGAAGTGCTGCTCCACGCCACCCAGGGGATCGCCAGCCTGATCACCAGCACCGGCTTGATCAACGTCGACTTTGCCGACGTCCGCACCATCATGCAGAACGGCGGGGCGGCGCTGATGGGCACCGGGGTCGGCCGGGGCGAAAGCCGGGCGCTCGAGGCGGCCCAGCAGGCCATCTCCAGCCCGCTGCTTGACAATGTCTCCATTGCGGGCGCCACCGGGGTGCTGATCAATATCATTGCCGGCGGCGACTGCACCATGGAAGAGGTGGCCCAGATCAACGAAATCGTCCACGATGCCGTCGGGGACGAGGCCGAGATTATCTTCGGTCATGGCACCGACGACACCATGCAGGGCGAAATTCGGGTTACCGTGATTGCCACCGGGTTTGACCGGGCGGTAACCGGCCAGCCGGTCGTGGCCAAGCCGGCGGGCGGGGTGGTCCACTCCCCGAGCG
>Ga0163152_10001773_pt1 | contig 33136 bp, 34 predicted proteins | sample OliLakLV19MP8IB2_FD_148635 | JGI IMG/M metagenome (GOLD analysis project Ga0163152, IMG submission 148635) | Freshwater microbial mat bacterial communities from Lake Vanda, McMurdo Dry Valleys, Antarctica - Oligotrophic Lake LV.19.MP8.IB-2 | ecosystem: Environmental > Aquatic > Freshwater >...
GGTAAGCAACCTTAAATAGCTTAGAGCCTTTAAGATAGTTAGGCGGTTTTGGCTTAAAATGCAGCTGACCTTTGATATACAAGTCTCTTAATTGTTTGAAAGACCTGAATGTTTCCGTAACGGACATCAATGTTTGTTGCATTGGTATTGATGGCATTGATTGAGCTAGTAATGATTTTGCTACGCTCGGCTCATATACTAGGTCAAATTTCCCGGTTAGTATTCTGCCAGTTTTAAATAAGATTTGACGAGCAAAATACACCCCAGTATTATAGAGTTTACCTGATTGTTGACAGAGATACTCTAATAACGCTTTAGTTTCTTCATCCGGAGATAGCCGAACTTGCTGAGCTCCCATTGATTTATTGTTTTTAGCCATTGGTTTCACCTACCTTGGCTTTGTTGACCTTCCTATACTAATCGACTATCTTAGGATTGTCAATAGCAATAGAAAAAACAACAATTAATTATGCTGACTCAGGAAGACTACAAAACCCTTAACCATGTCAAATTCCTGGTTAATTACCATTTTGTCTGGATACCGAAGCGCAGAAAGAAGGTTTTAATAGGAGATATCGCAACAAGGACTAGGCAAATCTTTGCTGAACTGGCTATAGAAAAGGGTTGGGATATTCTAGCTTTAGAGATAGCACCTGACCACATTCATTTGTTTGTTAGTGTCAAACCCACGGACACACCGCATTTGGTGATAAAAGCCTTTAAAGGTCGTTCCAGTTTTTATTTGAGAAAGGAGTTTCCCCAACTAAAAAAACTGCCTTCACTTTGGACTAGCAGCTATTTTGTGAGTACCGCAGGCAATGTGAGCAGTGAAGCGGTTAGAAGATATATTGAAGACCCACATCACGGATAATATAGAGAAGACCACTGTGGTTAAAACCACCCGTGTCGCTTATATCTCAGCCCTAAAGGGACTGAGTTTTACGCTTACCGTGTATTCTTATAAGTGTAGCTTCAAGTTAACCGAACGAGTAAACTCGCGGTTACACGGGCAAAGCCTGCGAAGGCAGGCTCAAGAGTTCTAGCCCGCGTCGGCGGGCTTGGTTTGTGTAGCCCCAGGCTTTAGCTTGTGGGGATATATCAGCAAAATGGTTATGAAAGCTTTTTTCAAGATATTGGTTGTGGCACTTGTAGCGACAGCGCCCCAGTTGGCGGGAGATACCCACGTCGCTACCAGTCAGAATGTACCGACGGGAAACTTCCTTACGGCACAAGTCAAGGCAGATGAGGCATCTGTACCTGTAGCATTGCCCAATTTGGCAGACATTTTTCTCAAAGGCGGTGAGTCGTGGAGTGGTCGCGTTACGGCGATTGATTCCCAAACGCAAAAGTTATCGATTCAGCGAAATGGTATTACCTCCATACCCCTCAGCCAAGTTGAGAAAGTGGTTTTTAGGGAGAGTGGTTTAGTTTACAAAGCTAGTGGACAGCCAGTTATCCGAGGTGATGGAACAGTACCCGCAGCCAAGCAACCTGGAGTGGTGTCCCCCTGACTGCTTTTCGCGTGCAAGACCCGATGAGAGGTCAAGCAGAAGTGAGATTGGGGCCACCTGTAGTTTCTAGATTGCGATTGCAGGGTATTGTTTCGGTGGCGAAAGATAGGACTTATGTGGTGGATGAAATGCAATTTGATTTGCAAAAAAGGACGATGACTATTATGGCGACGCCGTATTAGGTTAATCGTGTAAGCTGTTAGATAGTAACTCAAGTTGCTAGCTATATAATTGATGCTAGAATTAGGTACGTAGTTGCGCTTTAGCGCTCTTATTACAACTGGGATAAGAGCGCTGAAGCGCAACAACATACCTTTATGCAAGTAGCTAGCAACTTGCGTTAGTAGTAGGGAGGAAAAAATATGAAGATTAAAGGGATTAAGCGGGGAAAAACTATTGAACTGTCAGAAGAAGTTAATATTCCTGATGGTCAAGAAGTGAATATCCAGATTGAGGTGATTCAGCAAATGAGTAACGAGGAAAGGGTGAAAAAGATGAAAGAATTACTTGCTAATTGGGAAGAAAAAGAAGATTTTGTAAATACAATAAAAATGCTAGAGGAAGAGAAAAAATCTCAATGGGAAAAACTTTACGGAAACCAATCATAAATTAAGGTGAGAAAATTGTGTATTTGCTAGACACAAACATTTGTAGTGCAATCATCAACGATCATCCTCAAGCAGTGGCTAGATTTTACCCAATATTCAGCCAGTGTTGCCTTTCGACAATTGTGATGGCAGAACTGTATAAGTCTGCATACTGCTCTCAAAAAGTTGAAGCAAATCTCAGAAATATCCACAACTTTATGGAGTTGATACTCACTATTGTTCAATTTGATAAAGATGCTGCGATCGAATTTGCTAAAATCCAGGGTGAGTTAAAAGTAATAGGCAGACCTACAGAGGATATAGACGCGCTCATTGCGGCGGTGGCTCGATCGCGTGGAGATATTTTGGTAACTCACAATACTAGGGATTTCATCAATATTCCAGGGTTGCAATTAGAAGATTGGTTAGAGGAATAGGAGAAAATAGAATAATGAAAATTAACGGCATCAAGCGGGGAAAAACTATCGAACTGTCAGAAGAAGTTAATATTCCTGATGGTCAAGAAGTGAATATCGAGATTGAGGTGATTCAGCAAATGAGTAATGAGGAAAAGTTGAAAAAAATGAAGGAATTTTTAAACAGCCTTACGGATGAAGATAGAGAAGAATGGAGAAAAATGAATGATTTTTTGGAAAAACAGCGCCGCCTTCACCGGGAAATAGCACAAAAAGTATTTGAATTAATGTGATGTAATCGTGTGTCTATACAATGACACGCTGACTATCCCAGAGTTATTTCCTGGTTGGGAATTGCCGATTTTGGAAATTTGGCCGCAAGTGTTTTAGTTAAACGCTGTTCGAGTACAATTTTAAGTAAAGTTTATTGCGAGGGAAATTATGGAAGCCGTCAATATCAAACAAGAAGCCCGACGATTAATCGATAGCTTACCTGAAAACTCTACCTGGGATGACCTGATGTATGCAATTTATGTTAGGCAAACAGTAGAAGCGGGACTGGCTGATAGCAGAGATGGTAAAATAATTCCTGTTGAGGAAGTACGCAAGAAATTTGGATTACCAGAGTGAAAGTTTATTGGACAGAGCCAGCAGTAGAACATCTTCAGGCAATTCACGCCTACATCGCTCAAAATTCCCCTCAATATGCTGAGAGACTGGTTGACCGCATAACCAGACGTTCCCAGCAAATTGCAGATTTTCCTCTTTCCGGTCGGGTTGTCCCAGAGGTGGGAATAGAGCAAATTCGTGAAGTAATTGAAGGTTCATATCGAATTATTTACTATCTCAAATCAGAGCAGATAGATGTGCTGGCAGTTATACACGGTTCGCGAAAATTTACGCTACCTGAGTAATAGCGATTACCAAGTTATTTAAGTTGATTGCAGTTGCTTGTTAGGTTTGCTAATTCCAGGGGAGTGAGGTTATGAAACGCATTATTATTGGTGTTTTGGCTTTGGGTGTTTGTTTGACTCCTTTGACTGTTCCGCTGATGGTTAGACCTAGTTGGGAGCAAAGTGAAAATTTACAGGAAGAATTGCAGCAACTTTTACACCAAGCAAAGCAACAGACACAGCAAGGGCAACAAATACAGGCTATAGAAACACTTCAGCAGGTTTTAGCTATTGCAAGACAACTTAAAGCAAGAGAAATTGAAGCAAAAGCACTACTGGGAATTGGTTTTAACTATAGCAATATTGGACGGAAACAGGAAGCATTAAATTATTATAATCAGGCTCTCCCTATCTATCAGGAAGTGAAAGACCGTTCTGGGGAAGCTACTACTTTGAATAATATTGGTGCAGTTTACCGAGATATCGGACAACCGCAAGAAGCTTTGAAATACTTTAACCAGGCTTTACCAATCACGCGGGAAGTGAAAGACCGTTCTGGGGAAGCTGCTACTTTGAATAATATTGGTGCAGTTTACCGAGATATCGGACAACCGCAAGAAGCTTTGAAATACTTTAACCAGGCTTTACCAATCACGCGGGAAGTGAAAGACCGTTCTGGGGAAGCTGCTACTTTGAATAATATTGGTGCAGTTTACCGAGATATCGGACAACCGCAAGAAGCTTTGAAATACTTTAACCAGGCTTTACCAATCACGCGGGAAGTGAAAGACCGTTCTGGGGAAGCTGCTACTTTGAATAATATTGGTGCAGTTTACCGAGATATCGGACAACCAACGCAGGCTATTTCTAATTTGGAACAATCAGTCGCAATTACCTTAGAAATGCGTAGAAGTTTACAGAAGGAAAATCGCCAAAAGTTTTTGGAATCAGATACTCGTGGAGGAACACCAGTCGCACTCATCTCCCTCCTCATCGACCAAAACCAACCAGAAAAAGCCTTTCAATACGCCAACCGCTTCACCACAGCCGACCTCGCCGACTACACCCGCCTAATTAACGCTAAAGTTAGTAACCCACAAGCACAGCAATTAATTGACCAATGGAATCAAAAAAATGATCAAATTCAATCTTTATATCGACAGAATGATTCTAAACCTTCAGACCAATTATCCCAGCAAATTAATACTTTCCAAGCAGAGAACAACAAACTAGCAGAAGATATCTCCCGCCAATTTCCCGAAGTTGCCGAACTCTTTGAAACCACACTCACAGATATAGAAAAACTGAGATCCTCTATCCCCGCCGGAACCGTTGTAATTCAACCCGTCTTGCTAACCAATATCAAAACTGTCCCCAATACCGTAGCCATATTTATCTTAACCAAAGACCAACTGAGCGTAATTAAAAAACCAATTGACGCGACAGAATTTGATAAACTCATCACCGAATACCGCGAACAACTGCAAAACCCTGGCGATGATAGCTACAAGGAAAACAGCGCCAAACTTTACAACATTGTAATTCGCCCAGTAGAAGACAAAATCAAAGCATTATCCCCCAAAGAAGTGAGCATCATCGCCACAGGCAAACTGCGATATATCCCCTTTGAAACTCTCTGCGACGAAGAACAAACAAAAGAATGCCAATTCCTAATCCAGAAATATCCCATCAACTATCTCACTCGCCTTTCTCCTCGTTCATTGTTAGTAACTCGCAATTTCCCGCTTCTAAAAAATCTTGCCACACTACCAGGTATCGCCGCAATTATCATCATTAGTAGCATTGCGATCTGGATGTGGCGCAAGTTTGGGATCGTACCAACTGGAGTTTTGATAATTATCTTAGGTGGCGGCGCATACTTCTTCATAGTTCAGCCGAACGCTCATGTTTTAGCATTAGGAAATCCCATCCCTCGCGCACCGCAAAATCTACCCGGAACGGAAGATGAAGTGAGAAATATCGCCCAAATATTCCCCGGTAGCGAATCATTTCTCCACAACGACGCCACCCTCGACAAATTCAAAACTTTTGCACCCCGCTTTCCCTTCCTGCACCTAGCAACACACGGCTGTTTTCAACCCGAAGGCTGTCCAAAATTAGGCATGGAAGCGAATACTATCCTTTTTGCAGATAAACAATTAAATATTGCCGACGCCGCTTTATTGGGATTGCAAAACACCGAACTCCTCACCCTCAGCGCTTGTCAAACCGCCCTGCAAGCTAACTCCAACGGGGAAGAAATAGCGGGACTTGCCTATATATTTGAACGTGCGGGTGCAAAAGCGGTGATGGCGAGTCTCTGGAACGCTGAGGATAATACAACTAAGGAGATTATGATTCAGTTTTATCAGAATATCAAGAATGGGATGAGTAAAGGGGAAGCGCTGCAAAAAGCGAAAATTAGTCAAATTGGACGCCATCCTTTTTATTGGTCGCCTTTTATTTTGATTGGCGATGCGCGGTGATCGATCTTGATTAAGTTTTACAATAGAGCTATAATGGAGAAATAATTGTTTCTGAGATAAAAGCTATGCAGCAAATAACTTTAGATGAAGCAACCAAAGATTTGTTATCTTTAATTGAAGCAGCAATAAAAGGAGAAGAGATTGTAATTACCAAAGACGATAAACCTGTGGTAAAATTAAGCCCAATATCTCCCGCAAAGAAAAGTTGGCCTGCCAAAGCAGGGAGTGCCAAAGGTTTGGTGACAATATCAGATGATTTTGATGAACCAATCGCAGATTTTGAGGATTATCTGCAATGAGGTTACTTTTAGATACACATACTTTGATTTGGTTTGTTACCGACAGTTTTAAACTCAGCGCTACAGTCAAATCACTAATTGAGGATGAAAATAACCAAAAGCTGCTTAGTATAGCTAGCATCTGGGAAATCGCAATTAAGCAAAACACTGGTAAATTATATTTTGGTTTACCGTTTAGGGAGTTTATAGAGCAGCAACTTAGCTCTAACAGTATAGAATTGCTGAATATAAATTTAGCACATATTGATATTATAGCCTCTCTACCTTTACATCATCGTGATCCATTCGATCGCCTAATAATTGCACAAGCTATAGTGGAGAATATACCAATTTTGAGCGCCGATACTATTTTTGATAGTTATCCAATTCAGAGATGGTGGTAGGCAGAACTCCCCCCCAGAATTGCGGAGTCGGTGGGCCAACTCACTGCAGCAAAATCGAGCTAAACTTTTAATAAGCAATATTTTCCTCAATCTAAAATCTAAAATCGATATGAGTTATTGCCTCAATCCCTATTGCCCAAATCCCCAAAACCCAGATGTAGCACTCTTTTGCGTCACCTGTGGCACCAAATTAATCCTAAAAGACCGTTACCGCGCCATCAAACCCATCGGACAAGGCGGTTTTGGCATAACTTACTTAGCAGTGGATGAAGACAAACCATCGAAACCCCCTTGCGTAATTAAGCAATTTTTCCCTTTAGTTCAAGGTGCGAGTAACCTTCAAAAAGCATCGGAATTATTTACCCAAGAAGCGGTACAACTGGATGAATTGGGCAAACATCCTCAAATTCCAGACTTGTTAGCATATTTTATCATAGATAATCAGCAATATCTAGTCCAAGAATTTATCGACGGACAAACTCTATCCCAAGAATTAGCTGAAAAGGGTACTTTCAACGAAACTCAGATTCGGCAATTACTCAGCGATTTATTGCCAGTCTTGCAATTTGTCCACAGCCATGAAGTTATTCACCGCGATATCAAACCTGATAATATTATAAGGAGAACAAGCGACAAAAAACTCTTCCTCGTCGATTTCGGTGCTGCTAAAACCACTACTGGCAAAGCTTTGCAGCAAACTGGCACGAGTATCGGCAGTCCAGAATATGTCGCACCGGAACAATCTAGAGGCAGGGCTGTTTTTTCTAGCGATATTTATAGTTTAGCAGTTACCTGCATTCACCTATTAACTGGAATGTCGCCTTTTGATTTATATGATATGAATCAAGATGTTTGGGTGTGGCGGCAATTTGTGAAAAACCCGGTCAGTCACCAGATGGGTAAGATTCTTGATAAAATGTTGGATAATGCGATCGATCGACGTTATCAATCTGCTGCTGAAGTTCTCAAAGATCTCAATATTCAAACGCCACCTGCTGCAACACCAAAACCTGCTGTTGTAAAACCATCTCCCGTTACGCCAGCTATTCCAGTTAAAAGTAAAATTGATGATGAATTAGCACAATTAAAATCTGAATTGCTTAATCCTGCTGCACCTAAAAAAAATCAGCCATCGCCATCTCAGCAAACGCCGTCACCTAATTCTACCACAGCCAAAAGCCAGATTGATAAGGATTTGGAAGAGTTGCGATCGCAATTCGGACAGCAGAATTAAAATAACCCAAGTTGCTACGTAGTTGCGTTTTAGCGCTAAAGCGCAACTACGTACCAATTACCAATCAACCTGTATTCCGCATCCCCGCCGCAATACCGTTAATCGTCAACAACGCACCTCGCAGCAATTCGCCGCGACTGTGACGAGAATCGATCACTCCAGAAGCAGCTTGAGTCTTGCTTTGGCGGAGGCGTTTCAGCAGAGACACTTGCAAGAAGCCCAGCGGCACAATGTTACCATTGCGTAACTGGACCGATCGCTGCAAATCCGGATCTCCATCCAACAAACGTTTGTGATCGGTAATGCTTAACACGAGATCGCGAGTCAGATGATATTCATTAGCAATCTGTTCAAACAAGCTTTCAAACCGGGGGATATCTTCGGTTAAAGATAATTCCTTTACGTAATGATGAGCGAGTTGCAGGTCAACTTTTGATAAAGTCATCTCCACTTTTGAGATGACCATTTTGAAGAACGGCCACTTGTAATAAAAGTAGCGCATTAACTTCAGGTTTTCCTGGGAATCTTCATTTAAAAATTCCTGAAGTGCCGTACCAACACCATACCAAGCTGGTAGCAGGAAACGGCTTTGCGTCCAGCTAAACACCCACGGAATAGCACGGAGAGTAGTTAAATCTCTCTTCCCGCTGCGGCGACGCGCCGGACGAGAACTAATTTGCAATTGGCTGATTTCATCAATTGGGGTAACGCTATGGAAGAAATCGATAAAATCAGGTTGTTCGTAAATCAAGGCGCGATAGTGGGTGCGTGATTTAGCTGACAACTCTTCCATGATTTCGTTCCAGGGTTGAATATCATCAAACCCAGTCCGCAATAAGCTGGCTTGAATTACCGCAGAAGTGACAGTTTCCAGGTTGTAGATAGCTAATTCCGGCCAAGAATACTTGGAGGCTAACACTTCGCCTTGTTCGGTAATCTTGATCCGCCCGTTGATGCTGTGACCGGGTTGTGCCAAAATAGCTTCGTAGGATGGGCCGCCGCCGCGCCCTACGGAACCGCCGCGTCCGTGGAAGATGCGTAAATGGACATCGTATTTTTCTGCGATCGCTTGCAGTGCTTTCTGGGCCTTGTGAATTTCCCAGTTACTGCTCAAGAAACCAGAATCTTTATTGCTATCAGAATAGCCCAACATCACCTCTTGCAGGTTTTGCCTTTGTCTGTTAGCAGAATCAGGCGTTTCGTCGGAAGTTTTTACTGATATCGCCGACTTACCACCGGCCAGCAAAGACCGATAACAAGGCAATTCAAACAGCGTCTGCATCACGTATGGAGCCTGTTTGAGGTCTTCTACGGTTTCAAACAGAGGCACCACGTACAGGGTACCTTCCCCTGTCGATGGGTCGTAGAGTCCGGCTTCCTTCGCCAGCAGCAACACTTCCAGCAAGTCACTCACGTCGTGGCTCATGCTGATGATGTAAGTTTGGCAGATTTCCGGGCCAAACTCTTGCTGAAGCTGGCGCACTACGCGAAAGGTTTCAATAATTTCGCTGGTTTGGGGGCCAAACGGCAGTTCTGTGGGAATTAAAGGTCGTCTGGTTTGCAGTTCCGCCACCAACCATTCGATTCGTTCTTGCTCTGTTAGTTCGTTGTAAGACCGGGGTAAAATTTGCAGATATTGGGCAATTTCATTAACAGCGTCAGAGTGATGGGTACTTTCCTGGCGGATATCCAGGTGCGCCAGCTTGAAGCCGTAAATTTCTACCTGACAGATCAGATTTTCCAGATCTCGGCAAACTAACCCGGTTTCCTTGAGGTTGCGCTGGATTAGCCGCAACTGAGTCATGAATTCTGAGGCAAACTGGTAGTAGCTACCTGGATGGGGTTGCTTGAGCTTGTCCAGTTGCACGTCATCGCTGTTGTAGAGTCGCCAATTGCGATCGCGGGTATTTTCCAACCGCTTCTTCACAAAAGATAGCTTTAAGCGATAAGGCTCTTGCCGATATTTAATTGATAGTTGTTCGTATACCTCTGGCATTTGCATTTTATTTTGCTCCAGAGATTCTAGCAGTTCCGGTAATACATCGCACCAGTGCAAAGATAGGCTCAAGCGCTCGATCAGCTGTCCTACCGATTTGATGTATTTTTCCAAAACCAGATTGCGCTGGTAGCAAGCTGTTTGCCAGGTAATCGCTGGTGTCACCGAAGGGTTACCATCCCGATCCGATCCTACCCAGGAACCAAACTTGCAGAAGTTGTGATTGGGAGGACGCAGATTACCAAAGGATCTGTTTAAACTTCTCTCCAAGCGTTGATAAAGTTGAGGAATTGCATCAAACAATACTTCTTGGAAGTAGTGGAGGGTATAGTCTACTTCATCTAACACGGAGGGTTTGAACTGGTGCAATTCGTCGGTTCGCCACCAGAGACGAATTTCTTCTGTCAATTCCTCTTGGAGTGCTGATGCTTCCCAAGGTGCTTCCGCGCTGTTCCACAGGGACGCTTCTGTGATTCCGGTACTACTTGGGGAAACCCCAAGGTTAGAGTAGCTGAGGTTACAGTATAAGGTTTGCCCGTTTTGCTCCACTTCGTCGAGTTGTTGTAAAATCTTGGCAATGCGCCGCTGCTTGTCTCTAATGGTGTGGCGGACAATTTCCGTCGGGTGAGCTGTGAACACCAACCGGATATCCAGGTTGTCAATCAGTCGCTGGATAACTTGCGGTGGCATATTTAACTGCCGCAATTTGGGAAACAACGCTTGGAAGGTGCCTTTTTCCCGCTTTTGCCCGTTTGTTTCTTGCCAATTTTTTTCTAGGGAGTCTCCTCCGGGTACGGCACTTTTGGCTTCTGCATCCAGTTTGGCAAATGCTTGCAGGGCTGGATCGGCTGGTTCTTTAGCGGGTGCCATCCTTAAGGAAAGCTGTTGGGCCCGTTGCTCGTAGTGCTGTTCGACAATGTTGATTAGCTGGAAGTATAGCGCAAAGGCTCTCGCAGCGCGAATGGCGGCGTTAATATCCAGGTTTTCAATTAATTTAGAGACTTCCGCGTCTTTTTCGTTGGTCGCTTGTCCTTCTGGAGAACAAAGCGATCGCAGTTGTTTTAGTAAATCTACCAGTTCCTGACCGCACTCCGATCGGAGAACACATTCCCACAACTCCTCCACCACTTTGAGGCGATGGCGCAGATACAATTCTGATGGCGAATCGGATGGCGATGCAAGATGAACTGCCTGATGGTCAGAGTGGAGTAAGGAACTCATAGGTTCTACTTTAGCTGTTCTTGGATATTCTACAATTTTAGGCTCTTAAGTTCGATGAATTAGTCTCATAGAAGACCAACTGACCGCTAGAGAGCGGTCTTTTTTTATTCAGTTTGCTTTTGGGCCCGATCGGGGAATTCGATCGCCGGTAAGCGATCGCCCCGAAATACTTCCTCGCTCGCTTCACCTAGCGCTTGGAAAAATTCTAATGCCCTTTTACCACATAATACTCCCAAAAGCAATGGCCCTGTCGCTAAGGTCAGGAGGATTTCTGTGGGAATTATACCGTGAGAAACGTTAAAAGCTTCTGTTTGGGGTAGATTTGTGCGATCGGATTGCATGGTGTACTCGGTTAACTATGACAAAATATCGAAACGCAATACGGCACCGCTCGCCGCATCACCGCGCTCTTATTTATTATTATTGCGGAACTGCCTTAAACCAGCATTCGTGGCATAGCTACAAAGAGTAGAATCTTGCTACGGTTAACTCCAGAATGTCATAAGTATCAAACTAAAAATGTTAAATACTGTGTCCAAACTATGCTCTTAGCCTGAGATAGTAAATAAGAAAATGAAAGAAACAGGGGCATGGCTTGAGGGAAAGGGAATGGTGATTCACTCCCCCACTCTCCCACTCTCCCACTCTCCCACTCTCCCACTCCCCCACTCTCCCACTCCCTAATTCTTGTCCTCTTGGTAAACTGATCGGAACAGGCTATAATGCCAGTCGTCTTTAATTCGGCGGATCTGGCCAATCAGCGACCGAAAGGTCAAAATGACGATTCCCAAAAAACTCAGGTAATATTGCCCTGATGGTAAAAGTCAATGAACGCAAACTGGCGAACAACGCCTCAACCCTAGAGCAATGGGCCGATCGGGCCATAAGAATTGCCGGAGTGCAAGTCAGAGTCCGATTACGAGGTAACAAGCTGCATATTCTGTGCGAGGGTCAAGAGTGTCCCGACAGACAAACAGCTGTGGATCGATTCTTTCAAGCGATCGGGGCTACAAACATCAATGACCTGCTTGGTGCAGAAGAGCCTTCGATCAATCGAGTGTTTCTTTACGGTCGCCCTTTGGGTGAAAAACGCCCAGATTGGACAGAGCCGATCGACCTCAACCAGCTATACAATCATCACCAAGAGCATTTAAGGGAAGTAAAATTTCCAAAAGCGGGATTAACCAGCAGCCTCCAGAAAATGTCAGAAATATCGTTAAAACCGCCTTTAAGCCGTCAGGAAATTCTACCGGGTCAAAAGGCAGAAGTAGTGGAATCGACTGAATCTTCCCAAAACCAGGCTCGTCAAGGACATCCAGAGGCGATCGCCCGGTATCTCGGTAAAAATCTCCAGTCCTTGGGAGTGCGGGTCAAAGTTGTAGCAAAAAGCCTGCAAAGAAAGAATGACAGCGACTGGATGAAGAATGAAAATTCGGCAGGGTCGGCTGTAAATCCAGATGCAAAAAAAGAGCGTCGCCTTTGGGTGTTCTGCGAGTCCGCCTACAGCCCAGATCCGTCATTGCTAGCTTCCCCAATTGCCCAGCAGCTGAGGGATCTGCGCGTTGAGGGGTTCAGAGATGCCGTCATTATCAGCCAGGTTAGCGGCGAAGAAACTCCAGATTGGATGCTGCGGGTGGATCTGACTTCGCCAGAGGAAATGCTCAAAGCATGGGCAAGCTGGGGCGACGATCGGGCTATAGAGCGATCGATCGATCGGGCAACAGAGCATCTGGATATGGAAGTAGCGGTGGTGCTAAAAGAATCGACACTGCATATTTCTTGTACGGAAAGGAACAAATCTGCTAAAAAACAACAGGACGATCGCGAGAAGCCGGATAAGGAAAAGGCCGTAGGAGCGATCGCACCCCTTTTAACCTCCCTTGCACCTAGAAATATTCAAGCTGCTATTATTTACGGTCACGAAGCAGAATCCTCATCACCAGTTTGGGTAGATTGGCTGAATTTACCAGCAGCAAGTCAACCGGAATTAGCAACCCCCGCACAAGAACTGGCATCTGCTGGAGACGAAGCAGCAATAGAGTTTTTGCTAGGTCGGTTACTCAATCCAGACCTGGATTGGCGTCTAGCCACAGGTGGCATTCGCGTACAAGCCCGATGCAAAGAAGATTTATTGCATATCATGACCGATGCGCCGGTTTGTCCGAGCCAGCGACAGGTGGCCGTGCCTGTTGCGAACTTCGTGCGTAAGCTGGAAATCCCAGGAATTTCAGGCGTCAGGGTTTATGGTCGTCGCGCCGGTCAAAAACAACCGTTGTGGAACTCCGGACTGGATTTTGTCGCCAGGAATCGCCAAGCAGAGGAAACTACCCCAGATTTTGCGGCAAGCGATGAATACGTAGAAGAGGTGACAACCGATAGCCTCAACTTGGAAAATTCATACCCTCCTTCATGGGGTTCACGGTTAGCAGATGTAACCGTAGCAACAGAGGCAAGGGAAGTCTCAAAAGAGATAGATCCGCCACAAAATACGCCCCGCCTCAAGCTTGCTTGGCACAAGATGATGCAGGGGCTCTCGCAGGCACTGATGCGATCGCAAATTTTCACTCCCAGTGTCGAAACGCAAAACTTCCTGTCTTTACCCGGTCAAGTAAACTATCAAGGCGTTAAAGTGGCTTTGGTTTGGGGTGCGGTGGGAATTACGCTGACCTGGAGCCTGGATTTAGTTCTAGGCCAAATCCTCAGAAACGCGGAAAATCAGATCCAAGAGTCGTTAGTCTTATCTCAAAAGTCATTAATTTCTGACGAAATGACCGATGAGCAAACACAAAAGCCAAAGAAAGATCGCAGCAATTCCTCTCAATTACCGCAAATCTCTCTTGGGCAAACGGCTGCTAAAAATTCCCAAGTATTCAATTCGTCAGGATTTACTAAACCCGGCGGTAAGGAATTCAACCTAAAGGCCACGGATGGAAGTGCCAGTTTAAGTAAGCCCGCGTCCTCCTACCCCAGTTTCAACAATCCTCAGTTAGACGAAAAACTCGCCCTTTACAAACAGCGCGTCGCCCAGTTAGGAGCCCCCGATATTCTGATTTTGGGCAGTTCCAGGGCACTGCGGGGTATCGATCCGCAAGCGTTGCAAAAAGCTCTGGCCGCTCAAGGTTATGGAAAAATGGAGGTGTTTAACTTTGGCGTAAACGGTGCTACAGCCCAAGTCGCAGATATGATGCTGCGCCGCTGTTTGACACCAGAACAATTGCCAAAAATGATTATTTGGGCAGACGGGGCTCGTGCCTTTAACAGCGGTCGTACAGATGTTACCTATAATGCGATCGCCTCATCCGCTGCTTATAAACAAATGGTTTCCGGCACTCTGCCAAGACAAAATTCCCTAGATGATCGACCTGCTAAAAACCTAGAACCTTTCACCGCAACACCAATCGTTCCAGGGGGAAGCGGGCTGTTTATCAACTCGATCGCGATCGAGCGATGGTTAAATCAGTCTTTTGCGATCGCTTCCTCCACCTACGAAGAACGCGATCGTTTGCAAACCCTGCTGCGTAATGGATTTGCCAACACATTCAGTTTTTCTTCATCTCAGCGTCAGAAAAACCAGCAGCCCGTTATCGGCGACAGATTGGTTGACTGGGATGGCTTTTTGCCAGTGACTATCCGCTTCAATCCCACCAGCTACTATGAAAAGCACTCCAAAGTCACAGGCGAATACGACAACGACTATAAAAGCTTCCAGCTAGCAGGCACCCAAGTAACTGCCCTCGAATCCTTCGTTCAGTTCACCCAAGCTAACCAAATTCCCGTGATTTTTGTCAACCTACCCTTGACAAAAGAGTACCTAGACCCTTCACGGAGTCGGTACGAACAGGAATTTCAGATGTATATGCTGCGCCTCTCCCTCAGTCGCGGATTTATCTTCCGCAATTGGAGTCAGTTATGGCCTACCCGCAATGACTACTTCTCCGACCCCAGCCACCTAAATCGCTACGGTGCGATCGCCGTCTCCGAACGTCTCGCTCAAGACCCGCTCATTCCTTGGCCCAAGAAATAGGGAGTGGGAAGTCAAAAGTCAAAAGTCAAAAGTCAAAAAGGGAGTGGGGGAGTGGGGGAGTGGGGGAGAATGACAACTAACAACTGACAACTGACCACTGACCACTGACCACTGACCACTGACAACTAACAACTGACAACTATACTTCGCACGGGCATAAATGGGCGAAGCATTCCGTGAATAATTTGTTGGTTGAAACCAAAGATCTTGGACGGAATGCTTCGCCCCTACAGGGATAAAAAAAGCTCGGTCTGTGACCGTGCTGAGTATAACAACTGACAACTGACAACTAACAACTAACAACTGACAACTGACAACTGACAACTGACCACTGACAACTGACTAATTTTGACTTATGAATTTTGTCTCAATCTTTTATGGAATATTCTTGTTGTGCATCCTGGGAATATACTGGACTGTGCAACACCAGACATTGCGATTGTGGATACTTCTAATTGCCAGTCTAGTCTTCTATGCCACATTGCAAATCCAGTATATTCCCCTGCTTTTTGTCGTTATCCTAATTAACTTTCGGCTGGGACTTGCGCTGGGACAACGTACCGTACCGAAGTTGCTTCCTTCAAACTGGCAGTTGACCAACGAAGATTGGCAATCTCTACAAATCGACTGGGATAAACGACGCCAAAAAATATTATGGCTGGGTATCGCCATAAATGTTTTGTTATTGTTGGGCTTTAAATATGTACCCTTTTTCTTAAATTCGATCGGGGCATTACTGCACCTGCCACAAGCACAAACACAAGCTAGCTGGGTCAGCCTTCATCTGATTGCGCCTTTGGGAATCTCGTTTTTCTGTTTTGAGTGCATCGCCTACTTAATTGATGTATATCGCGGTGCTACTGCAACTGGGGAGTTTCTCAAATTTGCGACTTACAAATTTTTCTTTCCCAAACTGATTTCAGGGCCGATCGCTCGCTATCATCACCTGTCAGCCCAGTTTAATACGCTGCGGTTTCCCAGTAGCGATCGCGTAGTAGAAGGATTGTGGTTGATTGCCTGCGGAGCCTTTAAAAAAGCCCTCATCGCCGATAATTTGGGAATTTTCGTCAAACTCTGCTTTGACAACTTACAGCGCACCGGCAGCGGTGACTTGTGGCTGGCTATCCTCGCCTACGGACTTCAGCTATATCTGGATTTCAGCGGTTATGTCGATATTGCTATTGGTAGCGCCATCCTATTGGGATTGAATCTACCCCAAAACTTTGATTTCCCTTACTTCACTACCAGCATTGGCGACTTCTGGCGGCGCTGGCATATAACTTTGGGAGATTGGCTGCGTAATTATTTATACTTTCCCTTGGGTGGATCGCGCCAAGGTCTGGCACGCACCTGCCTCAACTTGTCGATCGTCATGCTAATCGCCGGGATTTGGCACGGCGCAGCTTGGGGATTTATCGTCTGGGGGGGATTGCACGGTTTGGCATTGGTCGCTCACCGACTCACAGAAGCTTTATCCCATCGTTTTTCTGGGTTGAAAAACTGGTGGCAAAGTATACCAGGTACACTCGTGGCATGGCTGCTCACGCAATCGATGGTCTTCACATCCTGGATCTTTTTCCGTTTACCTAATCTGCAAGATGCTGGCTGGGTAATTCAGCACCTGTGGGGACATAAAGGTGATGTTCAATTTGCACAGAAGGTTTACGTGGAAGCACTGGGACTGGAGCGTTTCCAACTAGCTTTGTTAGTTTGGGCAATAGTTGCAGTGATGGCGATCGTATTTGCCTTTCATCGAGGTCTGAAGTTACAGTTAAATTGGCCGATCAAAATACTATTAGTGCCGGTAAGTCTGTACGCAGTTTGGCTGTTGGCTCCCAAAGAAGGTTTACCTTATATCTACTTCGATTTCTAGAACACCTGCACAGAGGGGACAGAGTGCGATCGCATTCCCGAAAAAATCGGCAAAAATAGAAGCATCGCTCTATGGTGAACTCGATTATGGGTAGAGAAGAACTGTTACTTGAACGCTGGCGAGAACTCACACCCGATCTTCAACAAAAAGTTTTCGAGTTTGTTGAAGCGCTTAAATCTGAATCAGACGCAACAGCATCAGAATCCGACTACATTCCACAAACGCCCTTAGCTAAGAAGCTGTGGGAAATTCGTCAAAGAGCGATCGCCTCTGGAATGCAATTACTCAACGAAGCAGAAATTGAACAAGAGCTTGCTGAACGTCGGGGTGGACACCGTGAGTTCTAAGAAAACATACATCGACTCTGGTGTTTTGATCGCTGCTTTTCAGGGTGTTCACTCAACCAGCATTCGAGCAAACCGCATCCTCAATGACGGAAATCGAGAATTTGTGTCCAGCCAATTTGTCAAGTTAGAAGTACTACCAAAAGCAATTTATCACCAACAAAAAGACGAAATAGACTTCTACGAAACCTTCTTCAGCGCTGTTAGCCAGTGGACAACAGACTCGGAGCAAATTACACAAGATGCTTATCAACTTGCCGGTATATACGGTTTAGCCGCGATGGATGCACTTCATGTTGCTGCCGCCCTGTGGCTCAAAGCCGATGAACTGATTACCACTGAAAAGTCAACTAAACCAATGCACCGAGTTACGGCAATCCAGATTATCTCAATCTAGTTTTAGCTGATAGCGTCTCTAGACTTATTCCAACGCGATCGACAAAAAAATCCAAAAGGAATTATTGCTATAGATTTAGTGAGGTTTTCTCCATGATTAAAAATGAAAAAGAATATCAATATTCCCAAGAGTGCGTCAGGGGATTTCAACAATCTATCGCCGCTTGGGAAGCAGCAGAAACTGAGAAAAAAAATGACCCGGTAGGCTGGCAACTTCAGCGTGCTACTTTACAAAGACATTTGGATGCTTTGAACGCAGAAATTGCCGAATATGAAACTCTTACCAATCACGATTCTCACACGCCGATCGTACTGAAACTAGACGATATCGACTACCTACCCCAAATTATAATTAAAGCTAGAATGGCAGCCAAACTCAGCCAACAAGAATTGGCAAATTTAGCTGGATTGACGCTCGCACAAATTCAGCTATATGAAAACAGAGACTATGAAAATGCCAGTTTTCTTGATGTGACAGCAGTGATTGATGCGCTGGATATAAAAATTCGATTGGCTGAGTTTTTAGTTCCTTTATACACTCTTAGAAGAACACCGATTACTAAGGAAGAATTGCTATCGAAATCATACCAAAAAATAAGTTAGGAGTAACTTTATCTACTGCTCATTGGGACACACATCATCTAGCCCTCTTAAAATCCCACAATTTACACCCTCATTAGGCACTCTTTCATCATTTCTAGGAGAAGGTGTTGGTGTCACCCAATTTCCGCCAATTACCGGATCGGTATCGATTTTTAAAATTGCTTGTAACCCAACAGGCAAATCTGATTTAAAATTTGCCAATAGCCTGCTCGAAACCCCCAAATTATTACCGTAATCTGGCGTAGGATTTGCCGGTAGAGGCTGACAAGCTTTCGGGTTATACTGTTCCTTTGAATTTTCTGTTTTCGCATGAATTGCCACCACGCGACCACCTGCATCAAACAAAGGACTACCACTCATTCCCTTAATAGTATTATTATTATAGTACACATCATATCCAACCAGATTATTGTCACTAGCTGATGCCGTACTTAATTCAATTTGTTGAGTAATATTTCCCAAGCTAAACTGAGAGCGAACCACTTTCACTCCATTGGCAAAAGTCGCGCAAGGAAGATATCCAAAAATATAAACAGGCATTCCCGATTGTAAGGGCGAAATTGCTAATTTAGCCACTGCTTTCGCCTTAGCAGGTTGGCGGCCAGACTTTAGCTCTAATACTGCCAAGTCGATATTATTAGGCAGTTTTTTGACAATTCGTTCATAATTTAAATTAGTAACTAGAAACCTTTCCCCATCATAAGTAATAACTTCATAAGGATCTTCAACTTGTAATCTACCCTGACCGTTATTCACCACTCCGGGAGGTCTACCAATAACGTGGATAGCTGTCAGAACGTAGATAGTATTACCCCTCTGACCGATAATTACTCCAGACCCCAAACCTTGACCACCACGGCTAATCGAGACGGTACTTTTTTCTGCGATTTCCTTAATTCTATCTTGTGGTAGTGCTTGGCGTACTTGTGCTTGCGAAATAGTCCGATCCACCAGTGATATCGTTTCCGGTTGTGTCTGAATCATTATGGCCGCAGAGGGGCAACCCCACCCCCAACCCCTCCCCGTCCCACGGGGAGGGGAGAAGGAGAGAGGGGCAGAGGCGAAAAACGAACAATTCCGACGCAGACGGATTTGATATGAGGCATTTGTACCAATTGCTAGATTTATAATTATGTCAGCAGCAATTAGGAATAAAAGTATTAACTTTGGCAATTTTAATTTCCTAAGTGTTTACTAATCTCGACATTTCTCATTTTTACCAGTCAAACTAACCAAAGACTATCCTCCTTTTTTTTGTGTAAATATACCGAAAAGCTCAAGTTTGTTTGCAGCATTCAACAATACCTAATGTAGCACTAGCAATACCCACTATTCCCAGTAAATATAGGAGAGGTAATGATGTGAACTTTTTACCTAATTGTGCAGCATTACTGGTTTTTTGAGATGATATTTTGATCTGCTCAAATGGTTTAATAGGAGCCAGCTTTAAGTAAGTTTCAATCGGAATACCCCAGGCAAAATGTTTCATAAAACCTTGAGTTTCTGGTGGAGGTTGCGTTCCATCCATGTAGGCATAGGGATTATCATGTACAGTTGGTTCGCCAGAAAATAAGACCCGTTCTTGATTCTTCCCCCTACCATTAATGCCTACTAATCTACCGCTTTCATCCAAAATAGGGCCACCACTCATTCCTTCCCTGGTGTCATTACTAAATCCTAGTTGATAGCCAGCATCTAAAGGTTTGCCAGATACAATGAATGAAGTAGCTGCACGACCGGATGTAAAGGTAAATCCTTCTTTACAGGAGTCAGTTCCACAGGGAAAACCAGCAACATATACCTTATCTATATACTCTTTTAAGCTGTTTGCCTGACCCCATGCGGCTTTTTCATAGTTGCGATCGCTATAAAACCATAACAGTCCCAGATCGTTACCCCGAAAGTTAGCCTCGTATAGAAATAAGTCGTAAATTTTATTATCATAGGTTTGCACTTTATATCCACCACCCAAAGCTTTAGCTCTTTCCTTCAATATCTCTAATACATGATCGTTAGTCAGCACTAAGTATAAGTAAACCGACTGCTGACCCTGTTTTTGTTCTTGTTTGTCAATTAAAATTCCTGATGCTCTGTCCTCCAAAAACTTTTCTGGGAAGACTCTAACCGTAATCTTTTCGGCTAGACTCCGTAGCTTTGAATCTGATATTTTAACAGGTTCGTGTGGCAGATCGTTTATTTGGGCTACACTAGATAAATCAATAGCCTGGATGGATAATTGGATCGCAATAATACACAAACAGGCTATTGCAAAAAGTATGGATCTTCGGCGGTTCATTCGCTCAAATTATTCTGGGGAGTGCAAGCTACATTTGCTGTCTGACTTTCACCTGCCAGCCAAGCATTGATATCAAAATAAACAGGACAACTTGACGATTCAATCCTGGGATCATTTTTAAAGTTTTCGCGGTTCAATCGCAGCAAATCCCGCAGAACCTCTCGTCCATCGTCACCCGGCTTTAGGGTGTAGAGTAGATCGGTGCAACCTGCACCACTCTTGTTGGTCATGCAGATTACAGACCGATTGCTCATTGTGCCATAAGTGATATAGCGCGAACCGGAGGCGATGTACCGATTCAGTCTATTTGTTACTTCCGTGCAGCGACGTGACGGAGTATAGCCTCTGAAACCATCATAAGTCCAACGAATAAACTCTCGCGGTCCATTTGAGGTTTTGGCAAATGTGGTTGGCGTACCGTTTCGGTTTGATTGACAAACAAAAGTATCTGATGTAGCTTTGGCAAAGTCGTTGGCTACAACAACAGAGCTAACTGCTAGGGCAGATGCGATAAATACAGATATGCTACCGTGAAATTTCATTCGTCTGACTACCTCTTTACTGTCGGTGACTGGGCTTTCGGAATTATTATGCTAATGTTCACTATGGAACATTTTGGTAGGGACACGGCATCATAAATATGTCGGTCATACCAAAATTTTAATTCTGCCGTGTCCCTACAACAGCATATTTGACCCGAAAGAACCCAGTGACTTTAGTGTTAATCCCGTGGATTATATCATATTTTGGAAAAAATAACAAGATGATAGTAGGTTCTAAATCCATTGCAGGGGCGATCGCATTTAGCCTCATAAACTTGAATTTAGCGGCTGACTTTGTGATTCCCAAGGGCACCACTCCTCTAAGGCTCTCAAAGGGCCACAATTTATTTTTAATGAGCTTTTGACGATCGGAAGAACTAGAAAAATAACTATTCCGACAACTACGATAAATGCGAATATTCTAAGGGTATGACTAGGCGGATTAGCTCTGAACCATTCAGTTAGATTAAATCTAATTGCAGATTTTCTTGCTCTACCTGTTCCTTGCCCATTTTTTTTCGGCTTTTGTAGCTTATTTATGACATCCTGCGCTGATTCATAGCGTTGCCAAGAGTCATCGCGCACCATAAGGGACAAGATTTGTGCGAGTCCATTGCTAACCTGCGCTTTCTCCCGCCAGATGACTTCACCTAAGTGACTATCTTTTGGTAAATCTTTTGGATCTAATCCTGTTAGTGCTTGGATAGCTGTCATTCCCAGTGCATATATATCGCTGTTAGGTTTTGGTTCCCCTTGAATTTGCTCTTTAGGAGTGTAGCCTTTTATATAAATTACAGTTGGTCTTGTTTGCGGTCTGCTAGTTGCTGATTGCGCCAGTACTTCTTTAACAGCACCAAAATCAATCAGGACTAACTTGCCGTCCCGGTGTCGTCGCATCAAATTTTCTGGCTTAATATCGCGGTGGATGATACCTTTAGAGTGGATAAATTCTAAAATTGGCAGCACATCTGACAAGATCTCGACAACTCGCGCTTCCCTCAGCTTTTTTCCTTTCTGTAGTTCATCGCTCAGGGGGTGTCCCTCAATAAATTCCTGGACTAAGTAAAACTGTCTATTTTCTTCAAAATAAGCATAAAAAAGTGGAATCTGGTCATTTCTTGGGGGTTGGCTTAACTGTAGTAGGACTGATGCTTCCCGTTCAAACAAGTCTTTAGCTCTGTCAAAAGTTTGCGAATCCTTATTGACAAAGTTGAAGCGTTTAACGGCACACTTTCTTTCCATTGCATACAAATCTTCGGCTAGGTAGGTATCGCCAAAGTTACCAGCGCCTAGCAGTTGAATAATTCGGTAATGTCCCCCTACAACTTGTCTGGGTTTTAGAGGTTGCCCCGGTACTACAGTCATGTCACACAATTGGTCAGAGCGATCGCGTACTTTTTTCTCATTCTAAAGTAAGATTATCCAAGTAGTCTTATAAATATTTCCCCCCGACCTCTAAGAGGTCGGGGATTCTCAGATCGCTCTAATCATTTAGCGGTTATATCGATCGTTGCGGTTATATCGATCGTTGCGGTTATATCGATCGTTGCGGTTATATCGATCGTTGCGGTTATATCGATCGTTGCGGTTGTATCGATCGTTCCTGCGACTCCCAACCGAGAACTCGGCTCGGCAACCATTCCTCACCCAAATACGATTCCTGTCATAGCCCCAATTCCCATTACATCTGCTTTTAGAGAGCTTTCTGACGAGTCTTACACCGCCACTTGTATTCACCCGACAAAAATTCCGCTGGCGATTATTACTTTGACAAGTTACAATTCGCTGCGCCTCGGCTGGGATGCCAGCAGCGAAAACCGTGCCAATACTAATCGCAAAAGCGGTAGCAATGACTGAAAAACGGTTAACCATATTAAATTCCTCCATTTTTGGATTGGTGTTCGATGCAGAGCCAAGGAAATAAAATTGGCCTCAAAGCTTTGCAATAGACTGAATTTAGCGTTTAAGTACTAAGCTGTTGCGCTTACAAGTTGCATATGGTCGCGACAAGGTAAAGGTTAAAGGCCAAAGGTGGAAGGAGTGACATCTCCTACACCAACTTGGGTACAAGTGTGGTGTAGGCTTCGCAACCAATCCGGCTATCGCGTAGGAGGCGTTGCGCTTTAAGAACGGAATGCCCTACCGCTCTATTTTTGATGTTGATAGCTGCATTGTGGTCGCGGTCTAGACTGCACCCACACTTAGGGCAGTCGTGCCAACGAATATGCAGCTTTTTAGTTACTTTCTCGCCGCAATTGGAACAATCTTGAGAGGTGTTATGGGCGCTGACTGGAATTACCAACTTTCCCAGCATTTTCGGCTTTGTTTGCAAGTATTGACAGAAAGCTTGACCACCCAGCATCCAACACAGACTTAGCCAATCTGGTACGAGCTAGATCGACGAGTATATCGAACCAAAGTTTCCATAGCACGTAGTTTCTTTTACGTCAATTGGAGTGTTACTAATCCTTATATCATTCTTCGGGATCGGAATTACACTCCTAAAGGTTGATTTTGAATAACCACAAACGTTCTCCAGATGGCGATCGCTTTCTTTATGATTGAAAAGGACGAATTCGGAGGCAGTACCACGGTTTACACACGCCCTTTAGCTCGTTTGATCGAGCAATTACAACGCCTGCCCGGTGTTGGCCCTAAAACGGCTCAGCGCTTGGCTCTACATATCCTCAAGCGATCGGAAGATGAAGTCCAGGCACTTGCCCAAGCTTTGATTGAGGCTAAACAACAAGTTGGTTTGTGTCAAGAGTGTTTTCACCTATCTGCTGAGCCTGTTTGCGAGATTTGCCGCAACCCAAATCGCGATAATACCACTCTTTGTGTGGTAGCGGATTCGCGGGATCTGATCGCTTTGGAAAAAACGCGAGAATATAGCGGTAAGTATCACATCCTGGGCGGTGTAATTTCTCCGATGGATGGTATTGGCCCAGAACAGTTGAATGTTTCGCCCTTAGTGCGGCGGGTGAGTCAGCAGAAAACTAAAGAAGTTATTTTGGCAATTACTCCCAGTGTGGAAGGCGAGACGACGACGCTTTATGTGGGTCAATTATTGAAGCCTTTTACAAAGGTGACGCGCATTGCGTTTGGTTTACCTGTGGGTGGCGAGTTGGAGTACGCGGATGAGGTGACTTTGGCGCGTGCTTTGGAGGGAAGAAGAGAGTTGTGATCGATTCAGAACCTATCCGAAAAGTCAGTTTTGGAGATTTTTTACCGCAGATAAACGCAGATAAACGCAGATAAACGCAGATGAAGGACAGCGGCTAAATGATTTTTCGGATCGGCTCTAAAAATGGAGAATTTGGAGGTAAGCTATGACTCTTAAAGAGTTGGAAACACAACTCGTTTCTTTAACTCCTGATGAAAAAGTTCAGGCAATACAAATATTAACTTCAAGTTTAGCCAACAACTGGCCTGAAATTAATAAGACTCCCGGCGTAATGGGTGGTGACGCCTGTATCAGACTGACTCGGATTCCTGTTTGGTTGCTAGTCAGTTATCGTCGCGATGGTGCGAATGATGCAAAAATCCTTGAGGGTCATCCCGATCTTAGTGCCGCCGACTTGGTGAATGCTTTCGCTTATGCTGATGCACACCCTGATGAAATTGAAAGAGCAATCCGAGAGCAGGAGGAAGCCTAAACCTTGGCGCGTTTCTATACAGATGAACAATTCCCTTTCCCAGTTGTGGAATTCTTACGCTCTTTAGGTCATGATGTCTTGACGGTACAGTCAGCGGGAAATGCTAATCAAGGTATTCCCGATGAAGATGTACTGGCTTTTGCTATCAGCAACAATCGAGCAGTTTTGACGCTCAATAGAGATGATTTTATCCGGCTGCATCGGTTACAACCAATGCACGCTGGTATCATTGTCTGTACAAAAGACGATAATTGGGAGAGGTTGGCTAGACGGATTGATGAGGCTATTTCTACGGTAGAAACATTAAGTGGTCAGCTAATTCGAGTTACCCGTCCTTCATCATAAAATTGATTATCTAGGGTGCGATCGTCTATGGTAGCGAAAAACGTTTGTCTTAATTAAGGAAATTTTTATGTCGAAACCCCAACAAGCAAGTGGCTGCCAGAAGATGCTGCGGCGGACTTTTTTATTCCTGTTCGGCATGGCAGCAACTCAAGTTTTAGCTGAATACTTTTCAGTTCCACAACATCGGGACAAAACTGTCAAACTTTTGAGTCAAATCTGGCAAAAAGTTCTAGCTTTCAGGTCAACAAACGATCCAGATGTAATTCCGCCACCAGTTAATAAGGGTCCGATCGCACAAATTAGTCCTACTCCTCAACCGCTGATTATAAATGAAAAAGATAGCCCTAATATTGAGCCTTTCGGACATCAAGGCAAATCCCAATTAACGAAAATACCACCCAAAAAAGCACGACCTTTAGAATTTAGCCGCAGAACTGTAGGTGGTGTCAGTTTTTATCAAACTACAATTGACCTGACTGATCCGGAAACTTTTATTACTACCGGATTAGCAAATAACGCAAGTTTTGCCAATAACGCGACTTTGACCAACGGCGATGAAGCTTTTGAGAAGCTAGTCGATCGCTATAAAGCAGCTGTAATTGTCAGCGGCACTTTTTTCGGTAAAGATACTCAAAAAGCTGTTTTGGGTAACATGGTAGCGGGAGGAAAATTTCTCAAATATAGCCGCTGGGAAAATTACGGTACTACTTTGGGAATAAAAGCTGGCAATCAATTGGAGATGGTTACAGCACGCACAGAAGGTCAACCGCAGTGGAACGAACATTGGTTTTCTCTTACTTGCGGGCCAAGATTGGTCAAACAGGGAAAAGTTTGGCTTTCTCCTTTATCAGAAGGATTCAAAGATTCCCATGTGTTAGGTGTTGGTGCGCGTAGTGCGATCGGATTTCCGGCATCTAAACAACAACTATTTTTGGTGACTTTTTTGCAAAGCTTATCTTTGCAACAAGAAGCTGAGATTATGAAGGCTATTGGTTGTATGGAAGCGATGAATTTAGATGGGGGTGCTTCTGTTGCTTTAGCTCGGAAAGGAAGAATTTTGTTGGCACCGGGACGGAACTTGACGAATGTAATAGTGGTTTACGATACTGAATATCGAGCGCCACAAGATCTGAAAATGTCTTGGCAGCGGTTTCAAAATGGCGATCGGCCCTTATATCCCTAAGTTGTAAGGACACAGGAGGCAGAGGGAGAAAAAAACGCTCTGACTCGCCTATCCAGCATTGCCCCATGCCCCATGCCCCAATAAAACTTGCCTTTCTTCCGAATGGCTAGGTCATACCAAATCCGGGTTAACTACCCCCTTTTTCTTGAAGCCCGCGCAGGCGGGCTTTGTACGCGCAAGCCGCGACTTTAGTCGTCGGGTCAAAAAGGGGTTATGCAAGCGGATTCCGTATCACTTGCTGCCCATAAAATATTATCTTTTGTAAAGGTGAAGATTAATATAGGTGAGGACAAAGGATGTACATCGTACAAATTGCCTCTGAATGCGCTCCTGTCATCAAAGCCGGAGGCTTGGGCGATGTTGTTTACGGGCTGAGTAGAGAGTTAGGAATTCGGGGTCATGGGGTAGAAATTATTCTGCCAAAGTACGATTGTATGCGCTATGACCATATTTGGGGGCTTCATAACGCCTATCGCGACTTGGAGGTTCCGTGGGATGGCGGCGCGATTACCTGTTCTGTGGATTGTGGCTGGGTACACGGACAGCTATGTTTCTTTATCGAACCCCAATCGGGCGATAACTTTTTTAACCGGGGTTGTTACTACGGTTGCCTAGACGACCATTTGCGCTTTGCATTCTTCAGCAAAGCGGCTTTAGAGTTTCTGCACAGAACTAACAAGCGTCCTGATATTATCCATTGCCATGATTGGCAAACAGGCTTAATTCCGGTCATGCTTTACGAGATTTATAAATATCACGGGATGGAGAATCAGCGGGTATGCTATACGATTCACAACTTTAAACATCAAGGGATAGCGGGTGCGAATGTGCTTACGGCGACAGGTTTGTATCGGCAGGAATACTACTATGATGTCGATCGCCTGCGCGATGATGGCAACGAAACGGCGTTGAACTTCATGAAAGCAGGCATTGTCTACTCGAATTTTGTCAACACGGTTTCGCCGCATCATGCTTGGGAAGCGCGTTTCACAGACGTTGGTTGTGGTTTGGGTTACACCCTGCACAAACAGCAGCACAAATTTGGCGGGATTCTCAACGGCATTGATTATCAGGTCTGGAATCCAGAAGTCGATCGCTACATTCCCTATCACTACAGCAAAGATGATTTAGAAGAAAAAGCCAAGAACAAAAAAGCCCTGCGGGAACGCCTCTGGCTGAATCATGTCAATAAACCGATTATTTGCTTCATCGGTCGGTTAGACGATCAAAAAGGCGTTCATCTCGTTCATCACGCCATTTATTACACGCTAAGTCAAGGAGCGCAATTTGTGCTGTTGGGTTCGGCGACAGAACCGGGGATTAACGACCATTTCTCGCACGAAAAACAGCATCTGAACGATAATGCCGATTGTCACATGGAAATTGGCTTTAACGAAGAATTAGCTCACTTAATCTATGCAGGTGCCGACATGATTATCGTCCCCAGCAACTACGAACCTTGTGGGCTAACCCAGATGATTGGATTGAAATATGGAACTGTGCCGATCGTGCGGGGTGTTGGCGGCCTTGTCAATACTGTATTCGATCGCGACTACGACCAAAATAAACCGCCAGAGGAACGCAACGGCTATGTGTTCTACCAGACAGATTATCAAGCTATGGAATCTGCGATCGATCGGGCCATTGGTTTGTGGTACAAAAAACCCAAAGAGTTTCGCAAACTCGTACTTCAGGGCATGGAGTACGACTACTCCTGGAACCATCCCGGCGCTCAGTATGTAGGGATTTACGACCACATTCGGCATAAGTGAGGGGCGAAAGTCAAAAGCAGTAGGGTGCGTTAGCGATCGCGTAACGCACCGTCTCCAGAGAATTCTACAGCCTAGAGCTTGATTAAATTGCCGAATTCTTGCTCATTCTTGCCTATAAATTCATTGTTTTCATTAATTAGGTCTTCTTGAGAATAGCAGACCTATCTTTTTTCGACAACAATGGGTCAACCCCGCACGCAGTAAGGGGTTGACCCATTGTTGTCACCCCGTCAGCAAATTGTAAGGAGAATCATCCTGATAATGATAACTGATGAAGTATTAAATAATTAACCCAAAAGGCTTAGTTGCCCTATCTCCTGCTATTCTCTAGCCTTGTCGAAATTACGTAAAAATTAAAGAGTTAAAACCAAGTTATGCCACGCCCCATTGTTCTCATACACGGTTACTCAGCTAATTCAACGGCTTTTAGTGAATGGGAAAAAAAACTTGAAAGTCACTACAAAAACACAGATGTTATAGTCATCCATACAGCTAGCTATAAATCTCTTACTAATGAGATAACCATCAAAGATATTGCTGAAGCATTTGACCGAGTGCTTCGCTCCTATATTGAAGATGAAGAATTTGATGCCATTGTTCATTCAACTGGAATGCTGGTTATTCGCGCTTGGTTAACTACTTACGCCTATGCTGCTGATGTCAGTCGTCGTAGTCGCCTTAAACACTTGATTGGATTAGCACCAGCAACTTTTGGCTCTCCTTTAGCCCATAAAGGAAGAAGTTGGCTTGGTTCGGTTATGAAGGGAAATCAAATACTTGGGCCTGATTTTATGGAAGCTGGCAATCTGATTTTGGATAATCTTGAATTAGGTAGTCGTTTCACTTGGGATCTTGCTCATCTTGACTTAATTGGCTCTGCCCAAGATAAACCCGAACATAAACCCTACTATGGCGAAGATGACAAGACCCCTTATGTGTTTATTTTCTGTGGTAATAAGGGATATGACGGATTGAGCGGATTAGCTAATACTCCTGGGTCTGATGGTACTGTCAGATGGGCAGGTTGCGCTCTTAACACCCGCAAATTTATTGTAGATTTGACGCAAGATCCATCTCAAAACAAAGACAAGGCTTTAAAAGAACGAAGCAAACCAGACGAACATCCCCAACACCAGATTGATATTCCACTGGTGCTAGTTGATGGCCATAATCACGAGACAATTCTGAACAGCCCTAGCAAAGATTTGGTTGATTTGGTGGTACAAGCTTTAGATGTTTCTGATCGAGACAGTTTTGGCAGATGGACAGCTAAGGCTAAAGCTCATATGGATATCCTGAAAAATGAAAAAGGAGATAAATGGGAAGAATGGCAACAGTTTATTATTCGTGTTGTAGATGAGCGTCTCGATCCAGTCACAGAATGGAATGTTCAGTTTTTTATGAAGGATAAAGATGGAAAAGAATTTTGGTTGGATGAAAAGTCAGATTTACACGTTCATACCTATGCTCGGGACAAAAGTCTGCGATGCTTTCATGTCAATCTAAGTAAACAGAAGCTAGAAAGCCTTTCTGAATTATGTATGAAGTTGATTGTTTCATCTGGAACTAGCCTTGTTGCGTATTACGGTTATGGCAGTGGAAAAATTACAGTAGATGGCGAGCTACAAGAGTCAGATGGAAGATGGGATGCACAATTGAAATTAGATCATCTTCTTAAGGCAGAAGTGAAATTTTTCTGCCCTTTTACAACTACTCTTATTGAGATTCGTCTGAATCGTGAACCAATGCCAATAAACAGAGCCAAAGAAAATAATATTTTAACCTTTGCGTAGAAGCCAAAGGAAGCTCTGTAGAGCAAGAAAGCGTGGCTGTCCCGTTAATCTGCTTCTTACCCCAAATATAGCGGGACTGCTATCAGCCGCAAAACGATAGCCTTATTAGGATTGCTACAGGTGCGTTACACTGCGTTAACGCACCCTACGAAAGTGGTTCTTTCGGGTCAAATATGCGGTCGTAGTAGCACAGCTAATTAAAATCTTGGTATGACCGACATACTGATGATGCCGTGCTACTACAAAATGTTCGTTTTGAACATTAGCATAATAATTCCGAAAGACCCATTAGAAATGAACAATCAACAATGAGCAACAAAATCTCACTACTTGGGTAAAACTTGGCGTAATGCTTCTAAGAGGCGATCGACATTTTCTTTCCGACTGTTGAAACCCATTAAACCAACACGCCAGACTTTACCCGCCAATTCCCCAAGTCCGCCGCCAATCTCAATGTTATATTCGTTGAGTAACTGGCGCGATACTGCCTTCCCATCTACACCCTCTGGAATGCAGACAGTAGTTAGGGTTGGCAGGCGGAACTCTCGCTGGACGTGGAGGGAGAGTCCCAAGTCTTCTAATTCCTGCCAAAGATACTCCACATTCTTTTGATGACGCTGCCAAGAGTTTTCCACACCTTCTTCGGCAACTAAACGCAGGGCTTCCCGCAGAGCATAGTACAAGTTAATGGGGGCTGTGTGGTGATAGGTGCGTTCCTTACCCCAGTACTTAGACAATAACGTCATATCCAGATACCAGTTGGCGACTTTATTTCGACGTTGCTGCAATTTCTCTACAGCACGGGGACTCATCGTAAATGGCGAAGCACCGGGAGGACAACCCAACCCTTTCTGACTACAGCTATAAGCTAAATCGACTCCCCACTCATCTAGAAATATGGGAACGCCGCCCAGACTGGTTACCGTATCCAGCAACAAGAGACAGTCAAATTCGCGACATAGGTCACCGACACCTGACAAAGGTTGACGCGCCCCTGTGGATGTTTCGGCATGGACTAAAGCCAGGATAGCCGGACGGTGAGTTTCTAGCGCTGTCCGCACTTCGGTTAGGGAAAAGACTTGTCCCCAAGGTTTGGTAATGGTTCGCACGTCCGCGCCGTATCGTCCCGCCATATCGACGAGGCGATTGCCGAAGTATCCGCTGACACCAACCAGAACGACATCGCCCGGTTCGGTGACGTTGGCGATCGTTCCTTCCATTGCGGCGCTTCCCGTACCGCTAACTGCGATCGTTAGCGGGTTTTCCGTCTGCCAAACGTAGCGCAGCAAGCTCTGGATCTCATCCATCAGCGCCAGAAATGCCGGGTCGAGGTGTCCTACAGGCGGAGTATTCATCGCTTGGAGGACGGCTGGATGGGCATTCGACGGGCCTGGGCCAAGCAGCAGACGAGTCGGGATTTTCAAGGGAGCGAGTTGAAGTCGCTGACTGTTGTTAATTGAGGATGTTAGAGTCATTATTTGTTACATTTTGAAATATTTTGAGAGGAAAACTAATAGCGCTCAGCATCTAGATTACGTCAATATCCTGCAATAACTGCCCCTAATAACTGGAATCTAGACTAACCGCGCTTTTCAGGTGCGTAGGTACGCGAAACCCGGTTTCTTCAACAATACCTTCGCCATTTTTTTCAAACGCCCCACCCTTCAGGGTGAGGTATTTTGGCTCAGCCAGTCCCGAAACTTAGGATGATAAAAACTATAACAATTTTCTCCTCTTATTATTTCCTGATGTAAGAATTCCCGCCAATTTTCCAACACTTCCTCTACATCATATTCATCTTCATCTATCATTTCAGCAATTAATTCTGCTGAAATCAGGTGCTTTTGCTGCGATAAAACTTTCATTACTGCTAATTCAATCGAATCCAAACTATTACCTATCATTTGTTGCCAATGATTTTGGTAATATGCTGCTAAACCTGGGGTAAGAAACCCAGGTTCTCCTAAATAAACCGGGTTTCTGAGTTCCTCACCCAAAGACCCTGCAACCAATTTCTCAGCAATAACAGGTAAGATTTGACTCAGATACATAAAATTATTATCGGTTTCGGCGATAAGCTGTTCAATGAATTCTTGTTGATTGATATTGAGATCCCCCCCAACCCCCCTTAAGAAGGGGGGAGTTGGAGTTGTAGAAAGGTATTTATTGATATAATTTCGCACATCTTGCCGATTTTCCTCTGGGTATGCTGACAAATCCAAAATTTGAAAAGGCGCTTCAATTAATAAACCCGATTTCTCACGCAAAAACGGGCGACGAGTCAGAATAAAATAAACTTTATCGGGTAGATATCTGGGCAGATAAAATAAATTTGTGCCTGGGGGTTGGTGGTTAGCATCAATCCTATCTAAACCATCAATGGCAATTATCAACCGTTCATCGGGTGATAGTAAATCGCTGATTTTCTGAAGTAACAGAGAAAGAAACCAACTCCCCTCTGATGCGTTCCCATTCCCGATTCGCCGCAGCAATTCACTACAAACAATGGCGAGAAATTCTTCAGCGCGATTTTTCCCCGCAACTTCGGCATTATAATAGATAACTTGGGGATTTTCGCTGACATATTTGGCGAGAATGGCACTTTTGCCGCTACCGGGTGCGCCGACAATGGTGAAATAACCTCGGTTTTGGCGGGAAAAAAAGTTGTTAATCGCAGCAAAGACGAATTCGCGACCGACAAAATTAGCGCTTTTTTCTCTTATTAATTGCCGAAATTCGGTTGGGTAGATAGTTGGGAATAGAGGTGTGGTGTTCATGGTTATTTTTCCATCCCTTCCAGTCGCAAAAAATGCACCCGTCCCGAATCATCACCCGCGACAATTGTCACTCCATCTGGTGCAATCGCGCAGCACCATATCGGATAATCAGCAGTGAAACTGGCAATTTCCTCCCCAGTTTCCAAATTCCACAGTTTGAGAGTTTTGTCATCTGAACCAGAAATCGCTTTTTTCCCATCCGGTGTGATGGCGACTGCTGTTACCGGATTGCGATGACCATTAAAAGTAAACAGTTCCGACCCAGTTTCCAAATTCCACAGTTTGAGAGTTTTGTCATCTGAACCAGAAATCGCTTTTTTCCCATCCGGTGTGATGGCGACTGCTGTTACCCAACTGCTATGACCATTAAAAGTAAACAGTTCCGACCCAGTTTCCAAATTCCACAGTTTGAGAGTTTTGTCATCTGAACCAGAAATCGCTTTTTTCCCATCCGGTGTGATGGCGACTGCTGTTACCCAACTGCTATGACCATTAAAAGTAAACAG
>Ga0163152_10001775_pt1 | contig 33133 bp, 24 predicted proteins | sample OliLakLV19MP8IB2_FD_148635 | JGI IMG/M metagenome (GOLD analysis project Ga0163152, IMG submission 148635) | Freshwater microbial mat bacterial communities from Lake Vanda, McMurdo Dry Valleys, Antarctica - Oligotrophic Lake LV.19.MP8.IB-2 | ecosystem: Environmental > Aquatic > Freshwater >...
ACACCACTCATTGGTGGCGGCAACTGGCTGAGTCGAAATATCAATTTATGGAATCGAGGGATAACACGTACGGTGGTTTGTACCGAGTCGAGCGTGATGGCAGTGGAGTGCGTCACTTCAAGATCGACCACCCCACGGCGAGGTATCACTTTAGTAGAGACTCCGGGAAAAGTATTGAGCATAAGTTGGCGAAGCAGGAATCCAGAGTGGTCGATAGCCAGACGGGAGAAGCGCTTGGTGAGTATCGTGTCTATATTCGACAAGCGCCTTGGTTTTTCATCGGGTTGGATCGTCCCAACATGGGATGCGACGGACCAGAAGGCGGGCCACACAGTAAGCATAAGAACAGTTTTCTTATCTATCGGGATATTCTGAATCCAATTACATCTCAGGGCGGAGAGACAAAGTGAACATTCTCGATGCTTTCAGGTATGCCTCGTTGGCTACCGCAGCCTACGTCCGCTTGGGAGGGAGTCCGTGGGAAGGGGCTACCTTCGTCACGTTAGCCTCGTCCGAGGAACAAGACCGCCTCCCCTTGTCGATCGCGACAGAGCTTTTCAATCCGGCCGACCCAAATGCGTCGCGTTGGACCATCGCCCACTACTACAGCGGTGACGTGCCCGGAACGAACGACGACACGGGCTTTGCGGCGACGCTTTTCAAGAGGGAGGACGAAAACGTACTGGCCATTCGCGGGGTGGATCTCGCTGCTGGTTTCAGGGAATGGTTCAAGGACCTGGTGGGCGCAAGCGCGGGAGGCATAGGCTTGCTGGGTGTGGCGGTGACACAGGTGGTGGACATGATCAACCTTATCCAGCGATTGTATGGGGCGGGGATGGTCACCCAGCTCAGCGCCACGCTGACTCTGACGCGTCCCGATGAACCGGGCGCGCACTTTATCGCCTTGCAAGGCAGTCTGCCCAGTCCCCGTCCCATTCCCGGGTTGCCGGGCATCCCGATTCCGATGTACTTGTCGTTGAGCACCTTCCAGGCGCCGGGTGAAAAGCGCCTCGAACCCGGCGACAAAATTACCCTGACCGGACACAGTCTGGGTGGCCACCTGGCGATGGTGGCGGCGCAGTTGTTTGGCGACCGCATCAATCCCGATGTCTATCTGTTCAACAGCGCCGGGTTCGATCCGGTCAGCGTGAACGTGGCCTCGGCGGCGGCGAGCCTCTCGGTCTATCTGGGGCCGGTGGCGCAGGCGCTTATCACAGGCGCGAAAGTCGCCCTGGCCGAATCTCTGGGCTCGAAAGCACTATTTCTTTCCAGCGATTCGCAACAGGCCAGCTCGAGCGTCATTGGGGGAATCCGTTCCGTGCTCGGCACCCCGGCCGGTGCTTTTACGGTACACAACCTCGAGAGCGAAGACAGCAGTCCGGGCAACGATTTCAGCGTCGTGGCCAGTGTATTCACCGGAGCGGGCGGCCTCGGAACCGCGGTGCTGGTGGGCACCGAAGTCAACAGCCATTCGATCGAACAGATCATGGATGCGCTTGCGCTGCATGCGGTGTTCTATCGCCTGGATGACACTCTGACACTGGAAAAGATCAAGAAATTTGTCGATGCGGTCGAGAAAGTCCCTGGAAGGAGCGAGGAGGTTCTGACTGAGGCGCTGCATGCGCTGCTGATAGCAGGCAGCCGCTTTGCCCGGGATGGGTTGCAACTTTCCATTTCAGATGCTTCAGCGGGGGTGGATGTCTGGACGGACAAAGGAGACATCACTGCGCGTGACGCCTACCACACTGCAATTCTGGAATTGAACAGGCAGCTTGATGAAGGTGACCTGGAGAACATTCAAGTCGTGTCATTGATCAACGAGCCGTCACAACCAATGACCAGCCAACAGTTGATCGACCGCGCCACCTACGGGCCCGACGAGCATGCCTATCGCTATGCGCTGAAGAAACTGTTGCCGTTTTCGGTTACGGGCATCGACTACCAGACATTGCACAACTTCAGCGGTGAGCTGGAACTCTACGACCGGCAGCGTCACAGCGGGACGCTTACGACGGACTGGATCAAGGATCGGGCGGAATTTCTTTACTGGAAGAACGTGGCTTTTCGAGGGGATACGGACCTCGCATACGCAGCGGAGACTCCCGATCAGATGTTTGTCGATCTACACACCAGATCTCGCGTCTTTACAACCACCGTCACGGTGGAGGACGGCCTGCAGAAGCCGATCGATCCGCCCCGCTTCGTCTTCGGCGGCGACTACCCGGATTTCGTGACCGGCGGTAAAGAAAGCGACCGCCTCTACGGCGGAGCGGGGACCGATTTTCTTGCCGGCTTCGCGGGCAATGATCGCCTCGAAGGCGGACAAGGTTTCGACGTCTACCAGTACGGGGCATTGCGAACCACGGGCCCAGAGGGAAATGTCAGCGACAGCAACGATGGCCTGGATACCATCCTGGATACGGATGGTCGCGGGGTCCTTCGCTATGTCGTGGACGACCCGACGAATCCGCAGGAGGCCGCAGTCATTGCCGATGCACGCGTCAAGGTATCGGATGCCGAATGGAAGAGTACCGACGGCCGCTTCGCTTTTTTCAAGGCGCCGAACGAAGCAGGCCTGATCGATCTGCGGGTGGAAGTACTGGATGGCCCCGGCGGCAGCATGATTCTCAAAGACTGGCGGGAAGGCGATTTCGGCATCCGGCTCGGTAGCGACCGCGGTGCGACCGAGGCACCGAGTCCGGTTCGCGTCGTTACAGGCGACAGGAAGCCGGAGGTTGCTGAAGCGATTGTTCCCGCTACCGAAGACGGGCGCCCGGCCAACGTACAGCCGGAGTGGCGCATCGTTGCCCAAACGCCAAATGAATTGGAATCCTCTGTGACAGTTGGATTGAGCGAGGTCCCAGAATTGCCGGGCAATACCCGGATAGTGTCCCGAACAACGAATTTTGATTCCGAAGGAAACCCGGTTTCGGACACGCTCGCTCTCCGGGAAGTGGTGACCTTTGCCCTGACCTTCAACCGGGCGGACGACCTCGGGAATCTGGAAGGTACGGATCCGGAGCCCGATCGGCCTGACGTGTTGTACGGCAGCGAGGGATCCGATGTCATCATTTCTCTCGGCGGAAATGACCAGGTTCACGCAAAAGGCGGCGCGGATCTTATTTTCGGCGGGACGGGAAGCGACGTGTTGGACGGTGACGCCGGGGACGACCGGATCTATGGCGAAGCCGGCAAGGACAGGCTTCGTGGCGGCACGGACCACGACGATCTGTTCGGCGGCCTCGATGGCGACATACTCAATGGCATGGAGGGAAAGGACCGTCTCGCGGGAGAGGGCGGCAGGGACCTGCTGTTTGGGGACGACGGCAATGACGAGCTGTACGCCGATGACATGGTCGAGGCTATCGGCCTCGCGGCAGCAATCAGAAATGGCGAGACACAATCCGGAAGCGGCATTCAAGGCGAATGGCTGGACGGGGGTGAAGGCGACGACCTGGCTCTCGGAGGCGCCGGCGACGATCAGCTAATGGGCGGCGGTGGAAACGATGTCCTGATCGGCGGTGGCGGCGACGACAATCTCAATGGCGATCGTTACGGCATCTCCGTCGATCCCGATTTCTGGCGGGTCGAACGCGAAATCGTGTCCACCGACGGATTGAGGCTCTTTCGGGAGCAGTACAACGCATACATCCAGTACGCGGAGAGTGCAAATGGGGGCGACGACCTGATCTATGGCGGGGCGGGTGCAGACTGGATGTTCGGGTGGGTTGGTCAGGATCTGCTCGACGGCGGGGACGGCGACGATATCGGCTTCGGTGGCGCGGGCGATGACATATTGATGGGGGGAGCAGGGGCGGACGAGTTGAGCGGCGACAACGGGGACAACTCGGGACCGGGCGCCGACTTTCTCGATGGAGGAAGCGGAGCGGATATTCTCTGGGGTAACGACGGCAACGATATTCTCATCGGCGGCCACGGCAATGATGAGTTGTACGGTGGCAGCGGCGACGACGTTCTGTTCGGCGGAGCGGGAACGGACGTGCTCAAGGGCGGTGCGGGTCAGGATACTTATGTTTTCGAATCGGTGGAGGGCAAGGAGCAGATCGATGATGTCCCGGACAATGCTCCGGGTTCCGTTTCGGAAAGAAGCATCCTCGTGCTGGGCGACGGTCTTGAGCGTGAGGACTTCAAATTCAGACAAGGCAGCCTGATGCTCGACTTCGGCGAGGGCAACGAGATCCATTTCCTCGGTTTCGACAGGGACGATCCGTGGTCTACCGCGGTCCTCGGCGAAATTCAATTCTCCGACGGCACGTTCATGACATTCCAGGATGTGCTGGACCAGGGATTCGAGCTGGATGGAACCGAAGGCGACGACAACGGCGAAGAAGGCGCCGCTCCGATGCTTGTCGGGACAGCAGTCAACGACCGCATTCACGGACATGCCGGGGATGACATCCTTGCCGGCATGGGCGGCAATGACGTTCTGGATGGCGGGGATGGTGCCGACATGCTGCAGGGCGGTGCCGGGGATGATGCGTATGTCGCCGATGGCACCGATACCATATTTGACATGGAGGGCCGCAATTCCCTGGCTTTCGCGGATTCGACGACGGTGTTCGATGTCGAGATCGGCCGGTTTCTGATCGATGAGGCCGCGCACTGGGCACTGTCGATCGGCGGCCACGGTTTTCTGGCCATTAATGCTGACCAGCCCGCGTTTGATTTGTTCACTTTCTCCGATGACTCCTCATACAGCCTGCTGGATCTCCTCGGGCTGCGATATTTCGAGGGCCAGAGCATTTCTGGTGGCGAGGGCAATGACGCCATCCGGGGTTACGGCGGCAATGACTATCTGGAAGCGGGGAGCGGGAATGACGTGGTTCTTGGTTATGGCGGTGGGGATTTCCTGGCCGGAGGGGATGGCAATGACGAACTGGGCGGCGGCGCCGGTTCCGATATTCTCCAGGGCGACAGCGGCGACGATGTTCTGGACGGTGGGATGGGAGATGACACGCTAGAGGGCGGCGACGGATCCGATGTGTACGTTTTCGGAACCAACTCCGGATACGACTCCATTATTGAAGAGGGATCGATCGGTGACTATGACGTTGTGGTCCTCGACGAAGGTTTGAGCGTCGAAGGGGCAAGCTTTGAGCGACTGTCCAATGGAAACCTGGCGATCTCCCTCGACTACGGCAGTGCCGGATTTGAAGTCGAGGGGTACTACGCCAATCAAAGCCGCAAGATCGAGGCCATTGTCTTTTCTGACGAGACCGTGATCGAGGCCTCGTTTCTTGATTCCCTTGAAGTCCCGCCCATTACCGGGACCGGGGAAGCAGACGAGATCGTTGGCACTGAGTGGAACGATACGATCGAGGCTCTTGAGGGCGATGATGTCCTCGATGGGGCGTCCGGAAGCGACTTGCTGCGTGGAGGTGACGGCGCCGATACCTACCTCTATACCCGAGGTACCGGGCAGGACACGCTGACTGATGGTTCGGGGGTCAACCGGATTCGGCTGGGATTCTCAATCTCGTTCAGCGACGTTGGCGCGCGTCGCATTGGCAATGACCTTTCCCTTGATTTGCGTGGAACGGGCGACAGGTTTCTTGTCCAGGGATATTTCGATGCCCCTCAAAACTGGACCATCGAAACTGCTGACGGAGAGGCGGGACAGTTCGACGCACTGATTGCCGAGACCCAGCGGCTCGATTCTGATGAATTCGCCCGTGTGGCGGCCTTCAGTGAAGCGGTTCATCGGGGCAGTTTCATCTCCGTTTTCCAGGCTCAGGGATATCAGTTGGTTGACGGTACCTCCCTTGCCAGAAGGTACGCTACCCCGGCGTTGGTGACCTATGTCGACGGAGTGCAGACCAATACTACAACCTATACGTTCTTCGTCAATCCGGACAATCCATCGGTTTCGACACAGACCTTTAATCTCGACGCCTGGAACTATGAGGACAGTGGCACGGTGCAGGACAACAGTGTGTCACTGCAGAAGCAGTTGATCATCAGCGATGCGGCGGTTATCAGTGGCACCGTCCAGAACATCCATCAGATCGGGAATGAGTGGGTCTGGGCATCGACAGGCTGGAGCGAAATCGACAATCCGGTTCATCGCTTCTCTACCGATTCGTCGGTCGGGTTCATATCCGGGCAGGAGCTCGATCCGCAGACCGGCCAGTATCTCGCAGTCGGTACCGTCAGAACAGTCCGGGAATTCAATTACAACACCGGATCGGCGCAGAGCTACATCATCGAGCTGCATCCCGGCGAGTCTTTTCCCGCTCCGCACTATTCCGCTCTCTTCCCGGATAAAAGCCTGTACGAGTGGATGCATGAAACCTCTATCAAATACTACTCAGAGGTCCGCGCGGGCAACTCCGACAATCAGATCTCCGGTGCGTTCATCGTCGATGCCGGTGGCGGCAATGACGTTGTGTGGGGCTCGGTGATTGTCAATGGCGGAGAAGGCGATGACATCCTTACCGGAGGCGACTACCTGTTTGGCGGATCCGGCAACGACGAACTGTATTGGGCTTACACGATGAAGGGCGGGCCTGGCGATGACCGGCTGGCGGGCGGTACCGAAATGGATGGCGGGGAAGGCGATGACCGGCTGTTCGACGGCTCGATCCTGAGCGGCGGATTCGGAAACGATCTCCTGGATGGCGGTCAGGGTGCCGATCTTTATTTGATCAATTCAGGCGACCTTGGTGTCGATCTTGTCGCCGATTCCAGTGGTGGTTCGACGGATGACTTCCTGAACGCCTACTACGTTTCCATAGGGTTGCCGGACTGGCGGCATCTGCAACGCATAACGACTACAACCTATCGAATATGGGGCGGCGAAGGGCCCACCTTCGACACCGAGGAGCAGGTTCGTAACTTCTTTCTTGGTCGGGGCATGACTTTTGAAGAGGCGTATGCCCGCGGCGATGTCGAAATTCTCGAACCGCTTCCCCCGGCGCCCCGGCCGGCTTCCAACGACTTTGAAGCGCTCGAACCTTACTATCAGGCGGGAGCTATCGATCTGGACACAGTTGGGTTTGCCGAAGGGGTAGCCATCGGGAACTTGACGTTCTCCTGGGGGCGGCAGCGAATCAACCTGGCTGATCGTGACAATGAACAAGAGGCTTCCGACCACGTCACGCTGGATATCGCCCGGGATTCAAGTAAGACGGTACGGGTTGTCATCCCACGCGCCGATGACCCGATCGGCAGTGGTGTCGAGCAGTTCCGGTTTGCGGACGGTGCTGTGCTGACGCTTGCTGAAATGATGGCGCTGGCGCCTCCCGCCCCCGATTTTGATCCGCCCCCGATCGTCACGGGCACCGAGGGCGCCGACGAAGTGTTCGGCACCGACGCCGACGACATCCTGTACGGGCTGAGTGGCGACGACTCCCTCAGCGGAGGTGAAGGCAACGACGAGTTGATCGGGGGTGTCGGAAACGATCAGCTTTATGGCGGATCGGGAGACGACCTTCTGTCCGGTGGAGAGGGTAACGATATTTACGTCTATGAGTGGGGTGATGGCGTAGACCAGATCTTCGATCATCCTTCGCCTGGAGAATCCAACACTCTTCATTTTGGTGAGGGTATTGCGCCCGACGCGATTTCGCTCGGACAGGGGTCGCTGGTAATCCGTATCGGCAATGATCAGGGGGCGATCCATCTTGGATCATTCGATCCGATCAACCCGCTCGTCTCCCGGGACATCGATCTGTTCGTATTCGCGGATGGAACGGTATGGGACTACCTGGCGTTGCTTTCCCTTGGAATAGAAGTTTCTGGCGGTCCTGGAGCCGACTTTCTGCAGGGGACGGCAGTTGCCGATCGAATCTTCGGATTCGAAGGGGCGGACCGGCTAGATGGCCGCGGAGGCAATGATTTTCTGGCCGGTGGAGAAGGCGGGGATGTCTATCTGTTCGGTGCGGGGAGCGGGCATGACGAGATTCTGGACGAAGGGGGTGCGGGAGGCGTTGACGCCATCGAATTGACGATGGGGATTGTTCCCTCGATGTTAGAGATTTCAAAAATTGAGAATGACCTGCTGCTCGCCATAATCGGGAGTGATGACGCCATTCGAGTCAGACATTGGGAGGATCCGGCGTCTCAAATAGAAGAAGTACGGTTCGCAGATGGCGTGATATGGGGAATGGACGTTCTTCGACAACTTGCCAACGAGGTAAACCGTGCACCGGTACTCAACGCGGCCATTCCCGATCAGACTGTTCAGGAAGACGAGTTGGTGGGTTTTCGATTGCCGGAGAGGGCTTTCCTGGATCCTGATGCGGGCGACGAATTGACGTACAGCGTAAATCTTGCCGATGGATCGACGCTTCCGGTCTGGCTTGAATTCGATTTCCTGACCTTGACGTTCCGTGCGACGGCGTTGAATGCCGATGTCGGAACAATCAGCGTAAATGTAACCGCCACGGATAGCGATGGAATGCAGGCATCAGACCGCTTTGATGTGACGGTTATCAACACCAACGATGCGCCGGTCGCAGCGAATGACGTGTTACTTATGATCGAGGATGAGATCCTTTTATTGAATGCCGGTACCTTGATCTCGAACGATGTCGACGAAGACCCGACTCAGGACGCCTTGGAGATTGTTTCTCTGGGGGACGTGTATCACGGCAGCGCGGTGCTCGGGGCCGATGACGGCGTGGTCTTTGTGCCCGAGAGCAATTACAGCGGGGCTGCAGGGTTCACGTATCTCGTTGGAGACGGGAATGGCGGTTTCTCGATCGCAGCCGTGGAGATCTGGATTGAAGCGCAAAACGATGCGCCCGTTCTGGCGGCTGTTCCCGTCGACCAACGTGCCCTGGAGGATCGGGAAAACTCATTCAGGCTTTCGCCTGGCACATTTGTCGAAGTCGATGCCGGCGATAACCTTGACTATGCGGTGCAATTGTCCGGGGGCGAGGCTATTCCGGCCTGGTTAGTGTTCGATCCGGCGGATCTGTCATTCATGGGCGCGCCGGGCAATGAAGATGTCGGCACGCTGTCGATCCGGGTAACTGCCATTGACGACTCCGGTGCGTCGGCCTATGTGGATTTTCAGATTGATGTAGAGAATGTCAACGATGCTCCGATGCTTGGCACCCCATTGCCCGACGTGTTTTTCCAGGAGGGCATCGAGTTTGCGCTATCGGTTCCAGACGGGGCCTTCGTTGATATCGATCAGGGGGACATTTTTTCCTATGGGGCCACGCTCGTGAATGGTGACCAGTTGCCGGCCTGGTTGACATTTGACCCGGGCACCTTGACCTTGCAGGGCACTCCTGATGCCGCTGCTATCGGCAGTATCGAGGTGCAGGTGGAGGCGACTGATCTGGGGGGCGCATCGATCCGGGATGATTTCATCCTGACTGTGGAACCCGCTCCCGGTTTGCTGCTGAACGGCACAGGGGATGCTGATAATCTCATCGGGCAATCCGGTAATGACGTTATCAACGGATTGGAGGGCGCCGACACCATGACTGGAAAGCTCGGGGATGACCAGTATTACGTCGACAATTCTGGCGATGTCGTATCCGAGTTGCCTGGCCAGGGAATCGATACTGTTTTCAGTTCCGTAGCTTACCGCCTCCCGGAGAACGTCGAGAACCTCACACTCGTCGGGACAAAGAGTACCGGCGCCACCGGCAATTCTCTTGATAATACTCTCGTCGGAAACGATGGCTGGAATGTGCTGGATGGGGGATTCGGCAATGACTTCCTGGACGGCGGAGCCGGTGCCGACATACTGGCTGGTGGAAAAGGGGATGACGCTTACGTTGTGGACAATGGGCGTGACGTTGTTGTCGAGAAGTCTGGTGCTGGGATGGATACGGTTCGCAGTCACATCTCCTATGCGCTCGGACCGAATATTGAAAATCTCGTATTGCTCGGCACTTCGGCGATAAAGGGCACGGGCAACACTTCGGACAATCTTTTGACCGGAAATTCCGCGGCAAATGTGCTGTCGGGTTCCAGGGGCAGCGACATTCTTCAGGGAGAAGGCGGAAACGACACCCTGAGTGATTCGAATGGCAACGCGCTCTTCGATGGCGGTGAGGGGGGCGATTCCCTTTCCGGCGGCGGCGGTGAGGAGATGTATATCGGCGGCCCTGGCGACGACAGGGTTGATACAGGCGGCGGCGCGGACATCATCGCTTTCAACGCCGGAGACGGCCAGGATGTGGTCGTTTCAGGTACGGGCAGGGACGATACGCTGTCCCTGGGCGGCGGCATTCGCTATTCGGATCTTGGCTTGTCGAAGTCAGGCAAGGACCTGATTCTCCATACTGGCGGGATGGACCGGTTGACGTTCAAGGACTGGTACGCGGGTGCGAACCATCGTACCGTGGTCGGGCTTCAGGTCATTGTCGAGGCCATGGCAGAGTTTGATTCTTCCAGTGCGCAAACGCTTTACGACAATAAGGTTGAAACCTTCGACTTCAGGGCACTCGCCTCGGCCTTTGATGCGGCGGGCCGCGTTAACGGCTGGGCACTGACCAACGCGTTGCTGAATGCACATCTGTCCGGGAGCGACACGGCAGCGATGGGAGGAGATCTGGCGTATCAGTACGGCCTGAATGGCAGCCTGTCGGGCATCGGTCTCACTCCCGCGCAGGATGTATTGAAGGCTGCGCAGTTCGGCACATCCCCTCAGGCGCTGCGGCCGCTCCAGGATCTGCAGCAGGGCCAGCTCCGCTTGGCATAACCCGAATGAGAGGGGAGGCAGTCATGACCAGAAAAGTTCCCATTGCAAACACTGGTGCACTGGAATTCGCCCCGGCGATCATGCGGATCGAGCATGAGAGCGCCTCTCCGATGCCGCGTGCCGTACTGTACGTCACGCTGGCATTGTTCGGCGTGATGCTGATGTGGGCATTGTTCGGGCGGCTGGACATCATTGCGGTTGCTCAGGGCAAGCTGATACCCGGCACCTATGTGAAGATCGTTCAACCCGCAGAATCGGGTGTACTGCGGGAGATTCTTGTGCGCGAAGGCGAGGAAGTGCAGTCCGGGCAGGTGCTGATGCGCATGGACACTGACGTATCGGATGCGGAGCAGACCACCGTCGAGACGGACCTTGCCTTGCGCCGTTTGCAACTACGTCGCATCGATGCTGAATTGGCCAACACCCCGTTCAATGCGACGAAACAGGACCGTCTGGATCTCCACGCCCAGGCCGCCGCCCAGTACCGCGCCAACCGGGAGGCCTATCGCAGCCAGATGGACAGCGAGCAGGCCGTCCTGGCCAAGGCGGAACAGGACCTGAACGGCGCGATCGAGATGGAATCGCGCTTGCGGCAGATCGTGCCCATCTACCAGGAACAGGAAGCCGCCCACGGCAAGCTGGTCAGGGACGGCTTTGTCTCCAAGCTCGCCGGCCGGGACAAGACCCGCGAGCGGATCGAGAAGGAGCAAGAGCTTAAGGCGCAGGCGCATCAGGTCGCCAGCCTGCGGGCCACCATCGAGCAATCCAGAAAACGTCTTGCCCAGATCACCTCCAGCTACCGCCAGCAGCTCCAGAACGAGCACGCGGAAGCCAACGCCCAGCGGATGCGGCTCGAACAGGAGGCCGCCAAGCAGGCCTATCGCCGCGGCCTGCTCGAGCTGAAGGCGCCGCAGGACGGTGTCGTCAAAGACCTCGCCACCCATACCTCCGGGACGGTGGTTTCCCCCGGCACCATCCTCATGACCCTGGTCCCGCACAACGACCCGGTCAAAGCCGAGGTCTGGGTGACCAACGAGGACGCCGGGTTCGTCGAAGCCGGCCAGCCGGTCAAGGTCAAGCTGGCGCCTTATCCGTTCAACAAATACGGCATGGTCAAAGGCAGGGTGGAGTACCTCAGCCCCGACGCTGCGGAACTACCCGACGTCCGCGAGCGCGACCGCAAAGACGGCCAGGAGCACGTCATGCCGCCTTCAGGGTTTCGCGCGCTGGTCGCCCTGGACTCGCCTTACCTGGAACGCAACGGCAAGAAGTACGCGCTGAACGCCGGAATGCAGGTCTCCGTCGAGGTCAATCTCGGCAGCCACACGGTGATGGAATATTTGCTGTCGCCGGTTTCAAAAACGGTTCTGGAGGCGGGGCGGGAGCGGTAAAGAAAACGTCTGCAGAACGAGCGAGTTTACCGGGGCCCGGGGAAGTCTCTCTCGATCCTGCCTTTAACAAGTCTGCTTGTCGCAGGATCAAGTTTTGTCGCCGTCAGGCGAGCCAGCAGAACTTCCTTGTTTGTCATTTTGTGTCGCGCCAGTTCCCGGGTGAATTCTAGATCCTTTTCGCGACCGGCTGTGTACTTGGAAATGGCGAGATCGTTTGCTTCCAGGCAAAGACCGGCTGCGCCGCCGGTATTGGGATTCTCGATGCGAACCAGACGTTTCTTCCAGCGGGCAGGAAGGGTGGCGGTGTCGGGGCCTACGCCCTGGGCGTAATAACCGTGGGTTTGGTGAAACTGCGACCCTTCGCCGATTGCGCCGTCTACTTTGTCGGCCAGCTCCGGGTGTTTCAGAGGGTAAAGGTCGGCGTCCATGGACCGTAGCAATGCCGCAGGCGCCTGCGGAAACTGGCCAAGAATGGATTGACTGCCGATGATTACGAGTTCGGGCTCGCCGGCAATCTTGCCCGCGGCACGAATCAGGTGCTCAAGATCCGAACGCCGCATAGATCCGTTCCCGCTCGTCTGTGCTGAGTACGCTGGAGAAAGGCGACGATTGCCGCATGCGTGTGGCGCCTTCGCCTGGATCCGTGATGACCGCGGAAATTTGAGGCCACGGACGTTCCAACATCTGCCGCCACTCCTGCAGGGCTAACGGTACGTCGTCTTCATAGCGTGCCAGCCAACTCGCAAGAATCTTCCTGACCTGCTTCAGAAGCATGCGATTGCGTTCGATCTTTGCGGCTGCTACGCAGTGCATGGCCAGGCTGCGTGCGTCGAGAATACGGTGCTTTAGCGCGCCTGCAGACAATTGCCGCGTTGATGTTTCGAGCCGGGTAACGGTGCGCACGCCTGCTGCGCGCTGGCGGATGCGATAGCGACGCATGCGCTCCGAGGCGGTCTGCGCCTTACCAGTCGGCGGGCGGCCACGTGGAGTTTTGGCGATCTTTGCAGGAGTTGCCACCTATTTATCGTAACAAGCGACAATAAATAGCGCAAGGTTGGGAGCCCGATGACGGGCCCATCTTATTGCGCTTCCAGCCCTGCTTTTTCCGTCCTGCCTCGGCTCGACGGGATTGAGGGGAGCCAGCGCGGAGTTCAATTCCCGGGAACAAGGGCGTCGTGGATCGGCTTCACCCAGTTGTCGGTCTTCATGTCGAAGACGATGAAATCGCCATCGAACTGCCAGTAGGTCCAGGCCCACCCCAGGGCCTCGGCTTCGCGGGCGGCGGCGGCGGTATAGGCGACCCGCGATGCCATGTCGCTCTTGTCATAGGCACCGAACTCTCCCAGCAGGATCGGCCGGTCATGAGCTTTGGCCCAGCGCTGCACCAGTGCGAAATCTTTCTTCATGCTCGAGCGCTCGGCGGGCGTTCCCCAGGTGACGCCGGTCCTTGACCCGCCCGAGAACCACGGCGCGCCCTGATGGGTGAATTCCATCGGCAGGTAGTAGTGGACGGTGGCGATGATGTGGCGGTCGGCTTTGGGGAGGTCGAGTGCGTTCAGGTAATCAATGTTGTTCCAGAAGACCGGACCGATGACTACGTTCCGGGTCGGATTAGTCTGGCGGATTATGGCCAGGGCCTCGACCAGCCACCTGTTCCACACCGCGGCGCTAAGTTGTCCGTTCGGTTCATTAAGGATCTCGAACACGACGCCGTCGTCGGCGTCCTTGTAGTGCCGGCTGATTTGCCGCCAGAACGCCATCAGACGAGGTTTGCAGGCGTCGGCTTTCTCGCCGCAGGTACTGAAATTGTGCTCGTCAAGAATTATGGTCAGCTTCTGTGCGAGGGCGGCGAAGACCACTCGATCCAGCAGGGCCAGCCACGCGGGCTCGATCCGGTTTTTGGCGTCCATGTGCTCGAAGGCATGCAGGTTCACGCGAACGGTGTCAAAGCCGGCCTTCTTGATTCTCGCGAGGTGTTCCAGCCGGAAACGGGCCTGGGCGGGATCGCGCCAGATCGGGTCGTAGCCCAGGATATTGACTCCCCGTCCCATCATCTTTACCTGCGCTTGCGGAGTGACCTGCGCCGTCGCCGGGCCGGCGGTGGCCAGGGCCAGCGTTATCCATGCGATCAGCGTGTACGCGATTCGAACCATTACCTTCTCTCTTTGAACCCACAAATGCGTGCGCATCAGAACTTTCTAATTTACCGGTGGCATGTAAAAAATTCCTCCTGCCGATGCAAGGAATTTTCAGTCCAAAGAAAGATTAGTAATATTTTCAATAACTAAGCACCGGCCACTCGCTCTGGCGAGAAAATTGCAAGGTACTTTCGTCACACACCTGGATGGCGTGCGTACCTATTCCCGGAGGACGCGATGAACGACCCACAGATCACCGAACTGTTACTGCAATCGCTGGAACATGATTATGAAGACATCGAAGAGCAGGAGGATGACCATATTTATCGTTCGCAGGACTGGAAGCGCGACCTCCTGATGGATTCTCTCGGCATGGAAGCGGCGCTGCCGGCACCCGAAGAGGGGCTGCATGTCTGAGCAGTACTGGGCTTGTGCAAGCAGGCGACGAAAGGGATAGAGGACGGCCATGGCTGCAAGGTCCCTCGCGTCGTTGACTATCTCTTTCGGCCTGGTTTCCATACCGGTCAAACTCTTCTCCGCGACGCAAGCCCAGGCCGGGATTTCCTTCAATCTCATCCACGCCAAGTGCGGCTCCCGCCTTCGGCAACAGTACGTCTGCATCAAGGAGGACGTCGTTGTCGAGCGGGACGCGATGGTCAAAGGCTACGAATTCGCCAAGGATCGATATGTCACGTTCACTCCGGAGGAACTCAAGCAACTGGAGGAGGAATCCACCGGCACGGTGGAAATAACCGAGTTCGTGCCGGACGAGAAAATCGACCCCGTCTACTACGACAAAGCCTATTTCCTCGCTCCCGACAAAGGCGGTGCAAAGCCTTACGCGCTGTTATCAGAGGGCATGCGTTCCACGGGCCGGTGCGCGCTTGCGCGTTGGGCCGCCCGCGGCAAGCAATACCTCGTTCAGATACGCCCCGTGGAAGGCGGTCTTGTCATGCAGCAGCTCCTCTACGCCGACGAGGTGCGGGCCATGGAGGAAATCGAGATTACGAAGTCCCCCGTCAAAGATGCGGAACTGAAGCTGGCCGTCCAGTTGATCGAGCAAATCTCCGCGGACGAATTCAATCCCAAGGCCTATGAAGACGATGTCCAGAAGCGCATCGAGGCGGCGGTGGAGAAAAAGATAGCGGGAAAGGAGATCTCTGTCTCCCCCGAAGTGCCAGCAGCCAAATCCGCCGAGATCATCGACCTGATGGGCGCCCTTCGCGCAAGCCTGTCGAAGGGAGCGCCCAAACGAACGGACGCGCAACGCAAGCCGCCAAAACGTGCGGCCGCCACCCCTGTTCCGCTGAAGGCAAAGTCCAGCCGGCGGTGAGCATTGGCGGCTACCTACACGATCGATAACGTCCGCTCCATTCTCGGGCTTACCCGGTCCGCGGTGATGAGTTTGATCCGCCACGGATTCATCGCTCCGTCACGAGGGCCGCGGCGAAGCTACCTGTTCACGTTCCAGGACCTGGTCGTTCTCAGAATGGCAAAAGCGCTACAGGATGCGCGATTGCCGCCGCGACGAATCTCCGCGTCAATGCGGCGCCTTCGGGAGCAACTCCCGCAGGAAGCCCCGCTACAAGGGCTTCGCATCGCCGCCGTCGGCGGTGATATCGTCGTTGTCGAGCCCTCCGGACAATGGCGGGCAGACGATGGACAGCTTCTGCTCGCATTCGACATAGGCCAGAACGGAACCGTGTCCCTCATCGCGCCGGTTGAAAACATTGATTGGTTCTCCCGCGCATTTACCATGGAAGAAACAGCGCCCGATGACGCCATGGAGTCCTACAGAAAGGCCATCGGCGAGGATGCGTGCGCAAGCAGAGCGTACGCAAATCTGGGCCGCTTGCTGCATGAATCGGGGCGGATTGCGGAAGCAGAGGCCATTTATGTGACCGGGGTGGCCGCATGTCCTGCCGATCCATTGCTCTACTTCAATTTTGCCGTCCTGCGGGAAGACCAGGACAGGACCGGCGATGCCATCAATCTCTACATGCAAGCCCTGGAGCAGGATCCGACCATGAGTGACGCGCATTTCAACCTGGGCTTGCTCTACGAGACGCTTCGCCAGCAAAGGGAGGCTGTGCGCCACTTCAGCGCGTATCGAAAATTGACCGCGATTCCGCCGGAGCGTTAGTGTCCGCATGGCTCTCGAAACCTATCGCAAGAAGCGCAATTTCCGGATCACGCCGGAACCGGCAGGGCGAAAACCCAGACAGAAAAGGCGGGGCCTCGAGTTCGTGATCCAGAAGCACGCGGCCAGCCACCTCCATTACGATTTCCGGCTTGAACTCAATGGTGTCCTGCTGAGCTGGGCAGTTCCAAAAGGTCCCAGCCTCGACCCCAACGACAAGCGGCTGGCGATGCATGTCGAGGATCATCCGATGGAGTACGGGGCGTTTGAAGGGATTATTCCGGCGAAGCAGTATGGCGCGGGAACGGTTTTGCTATGGGACAGGGGCATCTGGCTTCCGAAAGAGGATCCCGCGGCCGGATACAGCAAAGGAAAGCTGAAATTTGAACTCAAAGGCGAAAAGCTGGGCGGAGGCTGGACGCTGGTGCGGAGCCACGGCAGCAAGTGGAGCCACGGCAGCAAGTACGGAGGCGATAAAGCCTGGCTCCTGATAAAGGAGGATGACCCTTTCGCCCGGCGCGGCGCGGATGCGGGCATCGTCGACGACAGGCCGGAGAGTGTGGTCACCGGGCGCAGCCTGGAAGACATCGCTGCCGAAGGCGATCGGGTCTGGCACTCCGGTAAATCCGTTAAGGAAAACGTCAGGAGTGGCGCCGTCAGAAAGCGCAAACGCGCTTTCGACGTGTCCGGGATTGAAGGTGCCGTCAGGCGCGCCAATCCACGTTTCGTGGAGCCGCAGCTTGCTACCCTGGTCAAAACCATTCCGCCGGGGGAAAGCTGGATCTCGGAGATCAAGTTTGACGGGTATCGAATGCTTTGCCGTGTGGACAACGGGGAAGCTCGCATCTATTCCAGGAACGACAAGGAATGGACAGCCAACTTCCCCTCGATCGCGCACGTAGCTTCCCGGCTTGCGGTGGACAGCGCATGGCTTGATGGAGAAGTCGTGACGCTGGACGCAAAGGGCCGAACCAGCTTTCAGGCCCTCCAGAAAGTGCTTTCGGAAAATGAAGAGGGCAGCCTTTCCTACTTCGTCTTCGATATTCCCTACCTCAACGGCTACGATCTGCGTCAGGTCCCGCTGCTTGAGAGAAAGAAAGTACTCGGACGAATCCTGGATGCGGTGCCTGCTCCGCTACACCTGAGCTTCCACCAGCGGGGCGGTGGGACCGCCTTCCTTGCCGAAGCGTGCAAGCTCGGGCTGGAAGGCTCCATCCTGAAGCAGGCTGACTCCCGATATTCGGCGGGGCGAAATCGGGCGTGGCTTAAACTCAAGTGCGGTAAACGGCAGGAAATGGTCATCGGCGGTTTTACCGATCCGGCAGGCAGCAGGACGGCTTTCGGAGCGCTGCTCATGGGTGTGTACGAAAACGGCCAGCTTCGCTATTCGGGCAAGGTCGGCACCGGGTTCGATGATGACGCGCTGGAAACGCTGCGTCGGAAATTGGACAAACTTGTGCAAGCAAAGCCCGCGTTCACCAATCCGCCTCGGGGCGCGGAGGCCCGCCGCTGCCATTGGGTGAAGCCGCTACTGGTCGCGGAGATCGCATTTACCGAATGGACCGACGGGGGGGGCCTGCGCCACCCATCCTTTCAGGGACTGCGGATGGACAAGAAGGCGAAGGACGTCGCGAGGGAATTGGAAATCGACGTCGCCCCTGAAACCGTTCCGCAAGAGGACGACCCGGGAGGCCCGCAACGCAAGAGGTCAAAAAGCCGGGAGAGAACAGTCATTCAGATATCCAATCCGGACAAGCTTTTTTACCCGGAGGCGGGCATCACCAAACGCGACCTGGCGACCTATTACCAGGCTGTGGCGCACTGGATGTTGCCTCATCTCCAACAACGCCCGCTCAGCTTGCTAAGGTGCCCGAACGGCTGGAGCCAGCAATGCTTCTATCAGAAAAACGCAGACCGGGGCGCCCACGAGGCGATCGACCGCGTGCAGGTTTCCACCAGCGACGGACCCGCCACGTACATGATGGCGAATACCGAGGATGCGCTGATTGCGCTGGTACAGATGGGCGTACTCGAGATTCATCCATGGGGATCGACGGCAAAGGCGCTTGGCCGCCCGGATCGCATCATTTTCGATTTCGATCCGGACGATGATCTGCCGTGGAAGAATCTGGTCGAAGCTGTCAGATTGATCAGGACGCTGCTCGAAGAAATCGGCTTGCAGGGATTCCTGAAAACCACAGGCGGAAAAGGGTTGCATGTGGTGGTTCCAATCAAACCCACCCGGCCCTGGAGTGAAATAAAGGCTTTCAGCAAAGCCATAGCAGAGCTCCTTGCCGTCACGTTTCCGGACCGGTTTACCGCCAGGATTTCCAAGTCCTCGCGAAAAGGAAAGATCTTTGTCGACTACCTCCGTAATGACGAGGGCTCGACTGCGATTGCGCCCTTTTCGCTGCGCGCACGCGCGAAGGCTCCTGCGGCCACGCCGATCTCCTGGGATGAACTCCCGAAGGACATTCGCTTCGATCACTTCAATATAAAGACCTTGCCCAAGCGTCTGCGGCAAGCGAGGCGCGACCCCTGGTCAGATTTCTTCGCTGTGCGCCAGGCCCTGACGCCAGGCATGTTGAAGAAAGTGGGCGCATAAGCGACGGTGCTTGTTATTTCTTCTCGCCATCAGCGGCCGTGCGATTCAAAGGGCTCATAGATTTTTTTGGCGGTGGCGCCTTCGTGCGGAACTTTTCCCCGAAAACCGCTTCCTATAACCAGACGATCTGTTTGTGGCCCCTGTTGCCGCAAGCGGACTCGTCGGCCCCCGATTCTCCCTCCCTTGAGCCGGGGGCCTCTTATTTGTGGCCCAGATCCGGATTTCCTGGGTCGCGGACGATAAAAAGCCCGGCAGAGTTTCCCCTGCCGGGCTTTTGCTTTCCTGGCGCTGCCTAGCCGACGATCCGGACCAGGCTCCTGACGCTCTCGACCGACTTGCCGCCGTTCGGCCACTCCACGCAGGCGCGATCGCCGTACACCGCTTCGACTACGCCATCCGTGCGTTCGGTACCGCCGAAGCTGCCGATCAGGTTGACCTTGGCGCGGGTGACGATTTCGGGGCGGCGGGTGCTGATAACTGCCCTCAACGCTGAGAACATGGCCGCCTTACCACGGGTTGTTGTTGCGGGTGTCCATGACGCGCAGCCTGCGTTCCAGGTCAGCGACGTTCTGCGATTCAGCGAGGTAAGCGTCACGACGCTTGGCGTCGAGGTCGCTGAAGAAATTCTCGATCGAAACGAACACTTTTTCGAAGACATTCATGTTTCTCTCCACTGACTTAAATGATGCTTTGCACCATCCCCCGACAGCGGTCATGCTTCCTTAGTTCGTTTTGCGGATCGTCCTGCTGGCCCGCAATTAATCCTTCTTGAATCAGATGCTAAAGAAGCTTCCCGGCTATTCCGCCGATTTGGTGTAACCCGGCTATAAATGCATCATCCCAGAAGTTATACCGCATAGCAACAAGAACTGCATGACGTTTATGCGAAGCCGCGTACATATGGCTGATCCGTTGGATGAAGGTATGAGATATCCAGAGCACTGAGCCTAGATTCCGTAGCAGGTTCGAGCCAGCAAATCGGTAACCCTGCCGGAGTTCCAAATCACCCCCCTCAGCGGATCGCACACGGCGTTTCGACACTCCGGCGCCGGGACTGGCGGGGGCGGAAGGTCGGGAAGGAGTCACACCAGCGGTGTACTTGCCCCGGCGCCGCCGCGCGGATAGTCTTGGGTGAATCCGACTTGTCGCGCCGTTGCAACTCATGAGATTCCTGCTGCTGGGTTTTGCCGTTGTTAGCGGTTTCGCCTGTGCCCACGACTGGGCACAAATTTCCTCGGACTACGAATCGTCCATCTACTTCGATCGCGGCGGCCTGAAGCGCGACGGAGACATCGTCGAAACCCTGCTGCTCTGGGATTTCGCCAATCTGCAACTGACGCGGCGGCCGGTGAAGCCTTACCTGTCGGCAGCCCGCCTGACCCGCTTCGACTGCGCGAAAGGCGGTCGCGCCAACATCGAAACCACGCTTTATCGCGAGAACATGGCGAAAGGGGAGGTCACCGATGTTTACCGCACGCCCGATGCGGAGATCCGTTTCGAGTGGGTAAATGCCGATGCGCCCGGTGGGGAAAGCATGCGCCAGGTTTGCGCCGCCGGCCGCAAGTAACGGGTGCCGGTTAAACCCCGGTTAAACCTTTGGATCTTCACCGCAGAGGCGCAAAGGTCTGGAGCAAATTGCGAGGCAGCGCAAGGGTGTCGGTTATAATTGCGCGCCCTTGAAAACTCCTGAATCCAACAAGCGCCGGCTCGCTGCTTGATGCTCGAAGTCACCCAGATCACTTGTGTCCGCGGCAGCCGCTGCCTGTTCGACAATCTGTCCTTCCGGCTCGAACCGCAGCAGGCGCTGCGGATCCTCGGTGAAAACGGTTCCGGCAAGACCAGCCTGCTGAGGATTGTTGCGGGGCTGGCGCCGGCCGAGTCCGGGAATATCGCCTGGAGTGGCAAGTCCGTCGGCGAATTGGGAGAGGACTATCGGCGGCAACTGGCGTTTCTCGGCCACGCCAATGGACTCAAGGACGATCTCACCCCGCTGGAAAATCTGAAACTGGCGCTGGTGCTGGCGGGAATCGATGCGGAAAGGGATTTACTCCAGGGCGCGCTGGAACGCCAGGGGCTGGAATCGGCAGCGGAGCTGCCGGTAAAAGTGCTGTCGCAGGGACAGAAGCGGCGCGCCGCGCTGGCGCGGCTGGAGTTCTGCGCGGAGAAGCCGCTGTGGGTGCTGGACGAGCCTTTCGCCGCGCTCGATGCCGCCGCGGTGACCCGGCTTGCCGCTACCATGTCGAAGCAATTGCAACGCGGTGGAATGGTGTTGTTCACCACCCACCAGGAAGTCGAATTGCCCGGTGCGGCGGTGCGTTCCATGCAACTGGACGCGGCCTGATGGCCGCGGGTGCGGCGGCGGCGTTCTGGGCGGTTCTGGAACGCGACCTGCTGATCGCGTTGCGCCGCCGCGCTGACGTGCTGACGACGTTTTTTTTCTTCGTGATCGTGGTCAGCCTGTTCCCGCTGGGGATCGGACCGGAACCCGGCACCTTGCGCGAGATCGCGCCGGGCGTGGTCTGGGTGTCGGCTTTGCTGGCTGCGATGCTGTCCCTGGCGAGAATGTTCTCCGGGGATTTTGCCGACGGCACGCTGGAGCAACTGGTGCTGACGCCGCAGCCGCTGACACTGCTGGTGCTGGCAAAGGTGGCGGCGCATTGGCTCACCACGGGACTGCCGCTGGTGCTGATCGGCCCGCTGCTGGGCTTGCAGTTCGACCTGCCGGTCGATGAGCTATGGATTCTTGTGTTGTCGTTGCTGATCGGGACGCCGTCGTTGTCGATGATCGGTGCGGTGGGCGCGGCGCTGACGCTGGGTGTGCGCGGAGGCGGCGCCCTGACGTCGCTGCTGGTGCTGCCGTTGTACGTGCCGGTTCTGATTTTCGGCGCCGGCGCCGTTGCCGCGACGGCGAATGGAACCGGGGCGGGCGGCCACCTGTCCCTGTTGGGGGCGATGCTGATGCTTTCACTGGTCTTTGCGCCCTGGGCAATCGGGGCCGCATTGAAAATATCTCTGGAATAGGGACGTGGCAATAAACTGGTTCAAATACGCTTCTCCCCCGGCTTTCTATCCGCTTGCGGGGAAAATGGCGCCCTGGTTCCTGGCGCTGGCGGCGCTGCTGGGCGCGGCCGGCCTGTACATCGGCTTCTTCGCCGCACCCACCGATTTTCAGCAGGGCGATTCGTACCGGATCATCTTCATCCACGTTCCCGCTGCGTGGATGTCCATGCTCATTTATGTCGTGATGGCGTTCTGGGCCGGGCTCGGACTGGCGTTCAATACCCGGCTGTCCTCGATGATGGCCCACGCGCTGGCGCCGACCGGGGCCTTGATGACGTTCATCGCGCTGTGGACCGGGGCGCTGTGGGGAAAACCCACCTGGGGTACCTGGTGGGTATGGGACGCGCGCCTGACCTCCGAACTGATCCTTCTGTTTCTTTACATCGGTTACATGTCGCTTGCCGCCGCGATCGACGATCCGCGCAAGGCCGACAAGGCTTCCGCGGTGCTGGCCCTCGTGGGCGTGGTTAACGTGCCGATCATCTATTTCTCGGTGCAATGGTGGAACACGCTGCACCAGGGCGCATCGGTCAGCATCACCCGCTCGCCGAGCATGGCGGCGATCATGCTCTGGGGTATGCTCGTCATGGTGTTCGCCTTCTGGTCTTATTGCATCGGCGCGGTGCTGATGCGTGTGCGCCACATCATCCTGGAGCGCGAGCGTCATGCGGCCTGGATAAGTGAAGTTTAGAGTCCCCGATAGGGGATCCGTAAACCCCTCGCCTTTAGGCGAGGGTAGTTCACTAATAGTGAACCGCCAAAGACGCCAAGGACGCCAGGGAAACCTGATGGATAGGCAAAGTTTGAGGTTTGCCTGGTTGGCGTTAGTAGTATTGCAGCGTGGCTTTGCTTTTCGTGGTGGCTTGGCGATTAACTGAACCTTTGCCAGGTACGGCAGGGTAACTTGTCAGGTGCGCAACATTTCAGGTCAGATTATTGGTTCATATGGTCTTGCGAATTGCTTTTCCTGGCGTCCCTGGCGTCCTTGGCGGTTAATTGCCAGAGCGTCTTGGCGGTTGATTTTTAGAGTTTGCGGAGTTTAAGAATGCAGTGGAACAGCGCAGCGGAATTCTTCGCAATGGGCGGTTACGGCCTTTACGTGTGGGGCGCTTATGCCGTCACCGCGGTGCTCATTGCCGCGGAACTGGTAATTCTTTCACGGCGTGGGCGAACTCTGCGGGTGGCCTCGGGTCGTAGCCCGGGACCCGACAATCGCACGCAATGAAACCCCGACACAAAAGAATTGCTTTGATAGCCGGCGCGCTCGCCGCGCTTGGCATCGCGGCAACCCTGATCCTCAACGCGTTCCAGAGCAATCTGGTGTTCTTTTTCACACCCAGCCAGGTGATTGCGCACGAAGTTCCGCACGGCAAGAGCTTCCGCATCGGCGGGATGGTGGAGGAGGGCAGCCTCAAGCGTCAGCCGGACGGGGTCACCGTGCGTTTCATGGTGACCGACACCGTGAAAAGCGTCCCGGTTGCCTACAAGGGCATCCTTCCCGACTTGTTCCGGGAAGGCAAAGGCGTCGTGGCCCAGGGCAAGCTGGACGCCGACGGCGTATTTGCCGCTGCGGAAGTGCTGGCCAAGCACGACGAGAACTACATGCCGCCGGAAGCCGCCGACGCAGTCGAGCGTGCCAGGAAGTCGATGCAGGAATCGAAAAAAACGTTGGTGGAAAAAAAATGAAAAGGCAGGAACGAGGGACGAGGGACGAGGGACGAGGGAACTGCGAAAGGGCGGGGTGGCTTTTGTCCCCCTCGCCCCTCACCCCTCGCCCCTTGCTCCTCGCGCAGGGGCGCGCATGATTCCCGAACTCGGAAACTTCGCCCTCATCGTCGCGCTGTGCATCGCGCTGACGCAGGCCATCCTGCCGCTTGCCGGCGCGGCGCGCGGCAATCTTGCCTGGATGAATGTCGCCAGGCCCGCCGCGCAAGGCCAGTTCGTTTTCGTGGCGATCGCTTTTGCCTGCCTGGCCTGGTCGTTCGTCAACAATGATTTCTCGGTCCTCAACGTTGCCTCCAACTCCAATTCCAGCCTGCCCTGGTATTACCGTTTTGCGGCGACCTGGGGCAGCCATGAAGGCTCCCTGTTGCTGTGGGTGCTGATGCTCGGCGTATGGTCGGTCGCGGTGACGATCTTCAGCCGCCATCTGCCGCTGGAAATGGTGGCGCGCATCCTCGGCGTGATGGCCCTGATTTCCATCGGCTTCCTGCTCTTCATGCTGTTCACCTCGAATCCGTTCGAGCGCCTGCTGCCGGCAGCAGCGGATGGGCGCGACCTGAATCCCTTGCTTCAGGATCCTGGCATGGTGATCCATCCACCGATGCTCTACATGGGCTACGTCGGCTTCTCGGTCGCCTTCTCCTTCGCGATCGCAGCGCTGCTCGGAGGCAGGCTTGATGCGACCTGGGCGCGCTGGTCCCGACCCTGGACCACCATGGCCTGGGTATTCCTCACCGTCGGTATCGCGCTGGGAAGCTGGTGGGCCTACTACGAGCTGGGTTGGGGCGGCTGGTGGTTCTGGGATCCGGTGGAGAACGCTTCCTTCATGCCCTGGCTGGTCGGCACGGCCCTGATCCATTCGCTGTCCGTGACCGAGAAGCGGGGCGGATTCAAGATCTGGACGGTATTGCTGGCGATCCTGGCTTTCTCGCTGTCGCTGCTCGGAACCTTCCTGGTGCGCTCGGGCGTGCTGACGTCCGTGCACGCATTCGCCACCGATCCGGCGCGCGGCGTGTTCATCCTCGCCTTCCTGGTCATCGTGATCGGCGCATCACTGCTGCTGTTCGCGTGGCGCGCGCCCAAGGTCGGGCTTGGCGGCCGCTTCGAGCTGATCTCGCGGGAGTCTGCGCTGCTTGCGAACAACGTCCTGCTCATCGTCGCTGCCGCGTCCGTGATGCTGGGCACGCTGTATCCGCTGTTCCTCGATGCCCTGGGCCTCGGCAAGTTATCCGTCGGCCCGCCGTACTTTGAATCCGTGTTCGTGCCGCTGATGACGCCAGCCATATTTCTGATGGGCATCGGCCCGCTGGCGAAATGGAAACAGGCCGAATTGCCGGAACTCGCGCACCGGCTCAAATGGGCGTTTGCCGTAGCACTGGTCACCGCATTGCTGCTGCCGTTCACGCTCGGACGCTGGTCGCCGATGATCAGCTTCGGTCTGCTGCTCGCGCTCTGGGTGATGATTTCCGGTTTCGTGAACCTGAAACAGCGGTTGCAGCAGTTAAGCGCGGGCGGTGCAAGCCTCGGCAAGCGGCTCTTCAGCCTGCCGTGCGGTTACTACGGCATGCTGCTCGCCCATTTCGGTGTGGCCGTGTTCATTGTCGGCGTGACCCTGGTAAAGGGCTACGAAGTCGAGAAGGATGTGCGCATGCAGACGGGCGATACCGTCGAGGTCGGCGCCTATACCTTTCGCCTGGACGGATTCGTGCAGGTGCCTGGAGCAAACTACGACGCGACGCGCGGCCTGGTTTCGGTTCTGAAGAATGGCCGCCCGGCGGGGACGATGTTTCCGGAAAAACGCCTGTATCACGTGCAGCAGATGCCAATGACCGAAGCCGCGATCGATACTGGTTTCACCCGCGACCTGTATGTCTCCCTCGGTGAACCCGTGGCCGGCGACGCGTGGGTCGTACGCATCTACTACAAGCCCTTCGTCGACTGGATCTGGGGCGGCGCGTTCCTCATGGCGCTGGGAGGAATTTTCGCGGTCAGCGACAAGCGGTACAGGCTGGCGCGGAAAGCCGAGCGGGAAGTACCGTCCGCCGCGGCTGTCGTGACGTCGTAGTGCCGTCCGTCCGGCCGCCAATCACCAGCCATTAGCCACCAGCCACTGTTTTTCTATGAATCGCTTCCTGCTCCCCCTCGGCATCTTTCTGGTATTGGCCGTGTTCCTCGCCGTTGGCCTCAACCTCAATCCCCGGGAAGTGCCTTCGCCGCTGATCGACAAAGCAGCGCCGGCCTTCCAGTTGCCGCAATTGCATGACACCGGGCGCACGCTGACACCGCAGGATATGAAGGGCAAGGTGTGGGTATTCAATGTCTGGGCTTCGTGGTGCGTCGCCTGTCTGGAGGAGCATCCGCTCCTGGTGGAACTGTCGAAGCGCAACCTGGTTCCCATCGTGGGGCTCAACTACAAGGACAATCGCGCCGATGCATTGCAATGGCTGCAGAAGCGAGGCGATCCCTACACGCTGTCGGCACAGGATGCGGAAGGGCGGGTCGGCATCGACTATGGCGTTTACGGCGTGCCCGAAACCTATGTCATCGACAAGGCAGGGATCATTCGCTTTAAGCGCATCGGTCCGGTTACCCCGAAGGTGCTCGACGAGCAGATCCTGCCCTTGGTGAAAAGGCTGCAGGGATGAGGATTCTGCTGATGTTGCTGCTGCTCACTACGTGCCTCCCGGCATTTGCGAAGGAGGCCGCACCGGCCGTGGATGATCCTGTCCTTGAACAGCGGGCCATGAAACTCGCGGCGGAGCTGCGTTGCCTGGTCTGCCAGAACCAGTCGCTCGCGGAGTCGAACGCCGATCTCGCCATCGATCTCAAGAACCAGGTGCGCAGCCAGATCCGGGAAGGCAGGAGCGATGCCCAGATCCGGGAGTACATGGTCGCGCGTTATGGCGATTTCGTTCTCTACAGCCCACCCTGGAAACCGACGACCGTGCTGCTCTGGTCCGGCCCGTTCATGCTGCTGATCGCGGGCGCGTTGGCGCTGGTGATGTACCTTCGCAGCCGGCGCGCGCGGATTGTCACGACGGAACTGACCGCCGACGAACATGCGCGCGCGCAGGCCCTCCTCGGCGGCGGGGATCGGCGATGACCGTATTCTTCATTGCGGCACTGGTGTTCGTTGCCGTAGCGGTGGCGATCGTCCTGCGCCCGCTGCTCAAATCCAATGCCCCGGCTGGCATCGACCGGGAAAAGATGAACCGCGACGTCCTCCGCGACCAGTTCGAGGACATCGAAAGCGACGTCCGCGCGGGTGTGCTGGATCCGGCGCAGGCCGTCCAGTCAAGGCAGGAACTGGAACGCCGGATACTCGAGGAGGTGACGGGCAGGACAGAAGCGCCGGTCAAACCCGCTCGCACCTGGGGTCTGCCCGCCGTCATTGCCGTTTCCCTGCCGTTCGCGGCCATCGCGCTGTACCTGCACCTCGGAAATCTTCAGGGCCTGAGCGCGCTGCCGCACGCGGCCAGCAACCTGTCTTCGATCAATCCGGAGCAGTTCGAGCAAATGACCGCGAAGCTGGCGGCGCGCTTGCAGGAAAAGCCCGATGACGTCGTCGGCTGGACGATGCTCGGCCGCGCCTACCGCGCGACGGACCGCCACGAGGAAGCGGCCAAGGCGTTTGCCAGAGCATCAACTCTGACACCGGACGATGCTGAATTGCTGGCGGACCAGGCCGAATCCCTGGCCATTTCACGCGGGCGCAAACTCGCCGGAGAACCGACCAGATTGCTTGATCGCGCGCTCAAGCTCGATCCCGACAGTGCGAAGGTCCTCGCACTCGCCGGCAGCGCCGCGATGGAGCGCAAGGATTACACGGCGGCGATACGCCACTGGGAGCTGTTGCTCAGGCAGCCGGATATCGGCCCGGAGCTGGCCCAGGCGCTGCAGACGGGGATCATCGAAGCGAGGGCGCTGGCCGAAGGCCGCAAGCCTTCCGTCCCGGCCGCGGCGGGCCGGGTCAGCGGCGTCGTCAGCCTGAACGCTGCGTTGAAAGACCAGGCCGGCCCGGAGGATGCGGTTTTCGTCTTCGCACGCGCAGCGCAAGGGCCGCGCATGCCGCTGGCGATTGCCAGGGTCAAGGTGAAGGACTTGCCGTACCATTTCGAACTCGACGATTCGATGGCGATGATGCCGGAGCTGAAGATTTCCGGCTTCGCGCAGATCGTTGTCGGGGCCAGGGTGTCGAAATCGGGAAGCGCCACGCCTTCCAGCGGGGACCTCGAAGGAATCGGTCCGGTCGTCAAACCGGGTGCCAGCGGAGTCAAAGTGTCGATCAGCCAGACGGTGAAATAAGAGAATGACCTTCATACGCGCCCTGACCGTGCTTTGGGTGGTCCTCTTCGCCACGACTTTTTCGACCATGGCCCAGGCGCCGGGGAAGGTAAAGCTCAAGCCCGCGGTCGAGGAGTTCATCGGGCAGATGGTGCAGAAGCATCAGTTCAATGAAAACGAATTGCGCCAGCTCTTAGCCCAGCAGAAAATCAACGACGGCGTGGTCAAGTCGGTGAATGCACCCGCCACCTCCAAGCCCTGGCATGAATTCAAAAACATTTTCCTCACGCCCACGCGCGTCAGCGGCGGCGTGGAGTTCTGGCAGCAGAACGCGGAATTGTTGAAGCGCGCCCGTGATACGCACGGCGTTCCCGAGGAAGTGATCGTCGCGATCATCGGCGTCGAGACCATCTACGGCCGCCGCATGGGCACCTACCGTGTGGTGGATGCCCTGTACACCCTGGGGTTCGAAATCCCGGCGCGGTCAACTTTCTTCCGCGGCGAACTGGAGCAATTCCTGCTGATGGCGCGCGACAATGGCCTCGATCCCCTGTCGGTCAAGGGCTCCTTCGCCGGAGCCATGGGCATGCCGCAGTTCATTCCGACGAGCTATCGGAATTATGCCGTGGACTTCGACGGCGACGGCAAGGTGAACCTCTGGGAAGGGACCGCCGATACCATCGGCAGCGTCGCCAACTATCTCAGGCACTTCGGGTGGACCTACGGCCAGCCCACGGTGGTGCCGGCGCGCATCAGCGGTACGGAGTTCAAGGAAGTGCTGGATGCGGGAATGAAGCCAAACCAGTCGCTGCAGCAGATGCAGTCCAAGGGTGTCGAGGCGACAGAGATGCTGGCGCCGGATACGCCGGCAGGGCTGTTCGCCCTCGACATCGAGCAGGGGCAGGAATACTGGCTGGCGCTGAACAATTTCTACGTTATCACCCGTTACAACCGCAGCAAGAACTACGCGATGGCCGTGCACCAGTTGGCCAATGCCATCCTGCGCGAGCGCAACCTCCAGGGCGTGCCTCCGGTTTCCGCGGCCAATCCCTGAGCCGTACCCGGACCTGATTAGTCCCCGGTGCCGGGGATTTTCTTCAGCCGGTACAACACGTCGAGCGCTTCCTTGGGCGAAAGTCCGTCGGGATCGACCTCGCGCAACGCGCTGACCAGGGGGTGCTCAGCGATCCGGGCTTTTTCCGTGCCCGCCGGTTTCGAAAACAGATCCCCCTGTGGATTGCGGCTCGCCGCCTCTTCCTCCAGTTTGGCCAGATGCTTCTTCGCTGCGCGCACCACGGCCGCGGGGACTCCGGCAAGCTGCGCTACCTGGATGCCGTAGCTCTGCGAAGCGGGACCTTCCTCGACCGCGTGCAGGAACACGATCTTGTCCTTGTGCTCGACCGCGTCGAGATGGACGTTGGCGACCTGCCGGTATTCGTCCGCCAGGCGCGTGAGTTCGAAATAGTGCGTGGCGAACAGGGTGTAGCACTGGCTGGTTTCCACCAGATGCCGCGCGATGGCGAACGCGAGCGCCATGCCGTCGAACGTTGAAGTGCCGCGACCGACCTCGTCCATCAGGACGACGCTGTGGCGGGTCGCGTTGTGCAGGATGTTCGCGGCCTCGGTCATTTCCACCATGAACGTCGATCGACCGCCGGCGAGATCGTCGGACGCGCCGATGCGGGTGAAAATCCGGTCCACGGGGCCGATCAGTGCGCGCTTCGCGGGAACGAAAGAACCGACGTGGGCAAGAAGGACGATCAGCGCGGCCTGCCTCATGTACGTGGACTTGCCGCCCATGTTCGGCCCCGTGATCAGCAACAGCCGGCGGTCCGGGTCCAGGCGGACGCCATTGGCGATGAAGGCATCAATCTGCTTCTCCACCACTGGATGCCGGCCGCCTTCAATGTCGATTGTTTCTTCATCGGTGAACTCCGGTGCGGCGTAGTCCAGCGTCGTCGCCCGTTCGGCCAGCGTGGCGAACCCGTCCAGTTCGGCCAGCGCTGCCGCCAGTTGCTGCAAACGGGGCAGGGCGGGGGCAAGCTCGTCCAGCAGCTTCTCGTAAAGATATTTCTCTCGGGCCAGCGCGCGATCCTGGGCCGACAATGCCTTGTCTTCGAACGTTTTGAGCTCCGGCGTGATGTAGCGTTCGGCGTTCTTCAGCGTCTGCCGACGCCGGTAGTCGTCCGGTACTTTTGCCGAGTTCGAGTTGGTGACCTCGATATAAAAGCCGTGCACCCGGTTGTATTCGACTTTCAGATTGGCAATGCCGGTGCGTTCGCGTTCGCGGGTTTCCAGTGCGATCAGGTATTCACCGCAGTTGTTCTGGATGCCCCGCAGTTCGTCCAGTTCGGCATCATGGCCGTCATTGATCACCCCGCCTTCGCGCAGCATGGTCGAGGGCTCCGGCAGGATGGCGCGTACGAGCAGGTCGGCGACTTCCGGCACCGGTGAGAGATCGGCGCACAGGGCTTCGAGCCGCGGACTCGCAAGCGGTGCCAGCAACGTGCCCAGGGCGGGCAACGCCGCCAGCGTATCGCGCAACGCCGAAAGGTCGCGCGGGCGCGCCGTCCTCAGCGCAACGCGCGCAGTGATGCGTTCGATGTCGGCGATTTTTCCAAGCTCCTGCCGAAGGCGGGAGCAGGGGCTCTGGACGCCTTTGCCGAGCAGGGTTGCGACGGCGTCCAGGCGCGAGCGGATCGCATCCCGGTCGCGCAGCGGATGGTGCAGGGCGTGGCGCAGCCAGCGTGAGCCCATCGCCGTCGCGCAGGTATCAAGCAGCGACAGCAGGGTCGGCGCCGGTTCGCCGCGCAGGGTCTCAGAAATTTCCAGGTTGCGGCGCGTTGCCGCGTCCATGCGGATGTATTGCGAATCGCGTTCGACGACCAGCGCGCGAACATGTGCGATGGAAGTGCCCTGGGTGGCGCGCGCGTACTCGAACAGGGCGCCGGCGGCGCCCAGCGCCGGGCCCAGGCTATCAGCATCAAACCCCGCAAGGTCGCGGGTTTCGAAATGCCGGACCAGGGCTCGCACTGCGGCGTCGCGGTCGAACTGCCAGGTTGCGAGGCGGCGGACCGGGATGCCGATGTCTTTCAGGATCTCATCCTGGAACTCGTCGGTGCACAGGATCTCCGACGGCTGCAGGCGCTGCAGTTCCGAGGCGAGATTGGCGGCGTCCGTTTCTTCCACCACGAAGCGGCCGCTCGCCAGCGACAGCCAGGCGATGCCCAGGGTTTTTTCGTGCAACAGCACCGCGAGGAGCACGTTGTCCCGCTTCTCGTCGAGCAGTGCGGCATCGGTCAGCGTTCCAGGCGTAACAATCCGCATGACCTGGCGTTCGACAGGTCCCTTGGCGGTGCTGGGGTCGCCGATTTGCTCGCAAATCGCGACCGATTCGCCGAGCTTGACCAGCTTGGCAAGGTATTGCTCGACCGAATGGTAGGGAACCCCGGCCATCTTGATCGGCGAGCCGGCTGAAGCCCCCCGTTGCGTGAGCGTGATGTCCATCAGCTTGGCGGCACGCTCCGCATCCTCGAAGAACAGCTCGTAAAAATCGCCCATCCGGTAGAACAGCAGCTTGTCCGGATGTTGCGCCTTGATGCGGAGGTATTGCTGCATCATCGGTGTATGTTGAGCAATGTCAGTCATCAAAATAAGCCTGTTTTCCCTCTTATTTCATAGTACATTAGCGTTTATTGACATCCGACGATGTACCCTGAAATCCGGAAAATATGCGAAACGTCCTGCGAAACGTTTCAACCCTCACGAATCTGGAATGCGAGCGGCTGAAACGCGGTTCCCTCGGCGACCCGACCCATCCCGGCCTGCGGATCATGGCGCGCCCGTCAGGCGCCAAGGTGTGGATCTACCGTTTTCGTGACCCTGCTGGGAAGATGGCCCAACTGCTGATCGGGTCATTCCCCGCATTATCCCTTGCCGACGCCCGCTCCGAGTGGCGAAGTCACCGCGCAACGCGGGACAAGCACGGCGACCCGCGCGACGAGGTGCGCCGCCGGCGCGAGGCTGCGACGGTGCTGGCGATGCGCGGCAAGGGCTACACGCTCACGCGTGCCGCGGAAAGCTACCAGAAGGAGCACCTGTCCAAGCTGGCTCGGGGCGACGAGCAATGGCGCATCCTTGAACGGGAAATCCTGCCCGAAATCGGCCATGTGCTCCTGGCCGAGCTGAAGCCCTCTCAAATCATGGCGGCGGTCGTGCCCATCCGCAAGAGGGCGCCGCGGGTGGCGGCCATGGGCATTTCCGCTCTGCGTGGCGTGATCCGGCACGCCCGGAGCATGAACCGGCTGGATCTGGATGCGTTCGACCCGACGGCGGGCATACCCACCATTCCGCAGGGCAAACGCAACCGGGCGCTCAGCGATGCCGAGATCAGCCAATTGTTGCGTTGGCTGGGTTCGGGCGCGGTGTCCCGCACGATTGTCGATGTTCTGCGGCTCACGCTCTACACCGGCGCGCGCAGCGGCGAAGTCTGCAGCATGCGGTCTAGCGACGTTGATATTGATGCGAAAACATGGACGCACACCCAAGGCAAAACTGGCGACGTCAGCGTGACGCCGTTGTCCGTACCCGCCGTAAAGATCCTGCGCAACCGCCTTGGCGAGGAGTACGTCTTTCCGGTGCGTGGTCGCCCGGTAATGCAGAAGGCGCTGAGTGTCGCGTTATTCGCGTCTCGACAGGCCGATAACGCCTGCCCGATTGACCACTGGACATCGCACGATTTGCGCCGGACGACCCGCACCGGCCTGGCGCGCCTCGGTTGCCCGTTTGAGATTGGAGAATCCATATTGGGCCACCGCTTGCCCGGTGTGGCCGGCGTCTATAACGTCTATGCCTACGCCGACGAGATGCGCAAGTGGCTGGATCGGTGGGCAGCGCATGTGGCGGAAATAGCAATGCCGCAAGCCAAATCCGGGCGTGCTCGACCACGCCAGCGCGAATGAGTGCGCGCCCTAGCAGCCTGTCGGACTTAGCTGGCTGAAATGATCGGAGTAAGCGGAACGATACGATGATGTTATTGTCATAAGTGTGTCTCGTTTTATGATGCCGAGAGTGTATCCATGGTGAATTTCCGTCCGATAGATCGCTCTA
>Ga0163152_10001777_pt1 | contig 33118 bp, 31 predicted proteins | sample OliLakLV19MP8IB2_FD_148635 | JGI IMG/M metagenome (GOLD analysis project Ga0163152, IMG submission 148635) | Freshwater microbial mat bacterial communities from Lake Vanda, McMurdo Dry Valleys, Antarctica - Oligotrophic Lake LV.19.MP8.IB-2 | ecosystem: Environmental > Aquatic > Freshwater >...
TACTCATTACTCATTACTCATTACTCATTACTCATTACTCATTACTCATTACTCATTACTCATTACTCATTACTCATTACTCATTACTCATTACTCATTACTCATTACTCATTACTCATTACTCATTTAAATCCAACTCACAACAATCCTCGTATATGCTGCAAAACAAATTTTTCTAACCTTTAAATGTTTAGCATGAAACAATTTTTAACCCAGCCTAACAAGCTGATGAAAAATGCAGCACTATCCTGCTTATTCATGGCGTCAGGGTTGATGGCGACACAGGCATTAGCATCGAGTCACAGAGAGGCTCCGCTTATCGCTAATGATCCGCTTGCCGACAACACTGATCTCTATGTATTCCGGAGTCCGGATGATCCGAACACCGTTACAATTATCGCAAATTTTATTCCTGCCGAAATTCCTTTTGGCGGGCCTAATTACAATCACTTCGGCGAGAACATCCGTTATGAAATTCACATTGATAATGATATTGCCACTCCGGGTGACGATATTATTTATCGTGCAACCTTTACACGCACTAACGAAGATCCAACAACCTTCTTTAGTATCCGATTAGGTGCAGAAAACTTGAAAACAACTTACACATTAGAAAAAAGCACTGATGGTGGCGTAACATTTATGACCATTGTTACTGATGGTGTAGTTCCTGCTAACAACATTGGCGCACGCTCCATTGAAGATCCTGTTGTAGGCTTAGGCGAATTTTCTTATGAAGCGTTGATGACTTCAGCAATTGCAACAGCTGTTACCGGCGAAAGAGTATTCTGTGGTCCTGTTGACGATCCATTTTTTGTTGACCTTGGCGGTATTTTCGATCTTGGAAATGCACCACGTGCCGGCGAAAATCCAAAAGATGGTTTAGGCCATTTTAACACACATACCATTGCAATTCAGGTTCCAATCAGCATGTTGCAAAAAGATGGTTTGAGCCCTGATATGGCAGAAAACATCTTAGATGGCAATTTTGTTATTGGTGTTTGGGCAAGTGCAAGCCGCAGAGCTATCCGCACCCTAAATGGTGATGGAACAGAATCTGCAACCGGAGATTGGGTGCAGGTTTCTCGTTTAGGAATGCCTTTAACCAATGAAGTTGTAATACCACTGGGTGAAAAAGATTATTGGAATTCTTTATCACCTTATGCAGAAGATGCTGCTCATTCTGAATATTTCTATAATCCTGAATTGGGATTGTATATGGATGATGCATTATTTGGAACAGCTGTTCCCGGTTTCCAAAAATTACGTATTCAAAAAGCTTCTTTAGGTGCTTATAACTTCAGCAATGGTGCTGATGGTTTATGGCCACTAAAAGGAACTGCCGCTGTTGCAGGAACTGCTTTAGATGATGCTATTTATGGAACTTTATTATTACCTGCCGCAGGAAAACCACGTTCGGTTGACCTTTGGCCATTATTTTTCACAGGTGCTCCTAACTTCCCGCCTTATCAATTGGCAACAGGAAAATTAGATGGCAATCCACTTGCACCTGGAAAACCTTTCGTAAACAACTTTTTACCAAATGGTGGCGATATGTTGCGTTTAAATATGGCAGTTCCTGTTACTGATCGCACAAGTCCTTTCTTCTCTTCTGAAGGATTACTTGCAGCAGCAGTTATTGGTTTAACTGTAGCTCCTTTTAATACTACCGCCGCTTTAGAAGCAATTCCTAATATGGATGGTTTCCCTAACGGTCGTCGTTTAGAAGATGATGTTACACGTATCGAATTGCAAGCTGTAGGCGGAATCGTTTTAGCAGCAATAGGTTTGTGGTATGATGATTATGATCCTGCAGTTGATGCTTCTCCTTTAACAAGAGACATGCGCGATGTAATTAACTATACTACACGTGTTGAACAAAATGATGCACCATTCCAAACCGGTTTCCCTTACCTCGCAGCGCCTTGGAGAGGAACTTCCGTTGATTTTGAATATTAATTCCAAACCTCAGCAAAAATCTAAAAAATGAAAAAGATATTTATAAATAATACAGGAAAGTTAAGTGCAATACTCATCGCTTTGATGATGGTTGCCGGTTCTTTCCGCGCCTCGGCTTCGAGCCATAGAGAGGCTCCGCTTATTGCTGACGATCCGTTAGCAGATAATACGGACTTATACGCTTTTCGCAGTCCTGATAATCCGAATATGATCACAATTATTGCAAATTATATCCCATTGCAACTGCCTCAGGGAGGCCCAAATTACTCCACATTCGGCGAGAATATTCGTTATGAGATTCACATCGATAATAATATTGCAACCCTGGGTGATGATATAATATTTCGATTCACCTTCAGTAGAACAGATGAAGATCCTACAACTTTCTTCAATATCCGTTTAGGGGCTCAAAATATCAAAATGACCTATTTATTGGAAAGAAGTACTGACGGTGGTGTTACATTCACTACATTAGTTACTGATGGAATGGTACCTCCTCCAAATATCGGAGCACGTTCTATTAGCGATCCTGTTGTTGGTCTTGGAACTTCATACTATAGCCTTATAGCGGATGCAGTTACTGCATTACCTGGCGGCGGAAAAGTATATGCAGGTCCTGCTGACGATCCATTCTTCGTTGATCTTGGTGGTATTTTTGATCTTGGTGATGCTCCCCGCGCAAGTGGAACTCCTCACGATGGTGTTGCTTGTATGAATGTGCATGTTATTGCACTTCAAATTCCGATTTCTTCTTTACAAAAAGATGGTTTAACAGCTGCAATGGCTGATGATATTCTTGATAGTGATTTCGTAATCGGTGTATGGGCAAGCGCAAGCCGTCCTGCTATGAGAACCTTAAATGGTGACGGAACTGAAACAGCTTCAGGCGATTGGATTCAAGTTTCCCGTTTAGGTATGCCTTTAACAAATGAAGCAGTTATTCCAATCGGACAAAAAGATTATTGGAATTCATTATCTCCTTATGGAGAAGATCCAGCACATTTCGAATATTTCTTCAATCCTGAATTGGGATTATACATGGATGATGCATTATTCGGTGGAGCAGTACCTGCTTTTTCAGCGTTAAGAATTCAGAAAGCATCTTTAGGCGCTTATAATTTCAGCAATGGTGCTGATGGTTTATGGCCCCTTAAAGGAACTGCTGCAGTTGCCGGAACAGCGTTAGATGATGCTATTTACGGAACATTATTATTACCTGCTGCAGGAAAACCTCGTTCGGTTGACCTTTGGCCTATATTCTTTACAGGCGCTCCTAATTTCCCGCCTTATCAATTGGCAACTGGTAAATTAGGTGGCAATCCATTAGCTGTTGGTAAACCTTTCATCAATAACTTTTTACCGAATGGTGGTGACATGCTTCGATTGAATATGGCAGTTCCTCCAACACCAAGAACAGATCCTGCTTTCAGTTCTTTAGGACTTGTTCAGGCAGCAGTTTTGGGTTTAACCGATCCTCTGTATACCGCAACTGCATCACTTGAATTCATCCCTAACATGGATGGTTTCCCTAACGGTCGCCGTTTGGAAGATGATGTAACCCGTATCGAATTACAAGCTGTAAGCGGTATCGTTTTAGCAGCAATCGGTTTGTGGTATGATGATTATGATCCTGCAGTAGATCCTTCACCGGTTACTACCGATTTGTTGGATGTATATTTATATACAACTGGTGTAGAAGCAAATGATGCAACATTCAAAACTAAATTCCCATACGTTCAAAACCCTTGGGCCGGCGACGGTAAATGCGGTGGTTTACCGGTGGATTATTTAGCAGAAACAGAATGTGATGCAGCTACCTTATTAACTGCAACAACAGTTGATGCAACAACAGTATTTTTAAGCTGGAGTGCAGAAGAAGGAACTTCATTTCGTATAGAATACAGATTAGCAGGTGGTGGATCACCTACAAAAGTACCGGTAGTTGCAAACTTCCATACTTTAAGTGGATTAACGCCATGCACAGCATACGAATATCGTATTCTTGTTCATTGCCCTGTAGATGGTAAATTATATTCAGCGTGGTTCCCATTCTCTACCCCTTGCAGAGAAGGCGAATTTATGGAAAATATGATGGAAATTTACCCTAATCCGGCAACTGAAAATATTACAGTTAGTTACTTAACCGGCGATGCAGGTTCAGTTACCATCAGTGTATTGGATGTAACAGGAAAAAAATATATCAGTGAAGTAAAAGAAGCGGTTTCAGGAATAAATTCATTTACCTTGAATTTAGGAAATCTTGAAAGCGGTGTTTATTTCGTTCAAATTAAAAATGGTGAAAACCAGGTTATCGATAAAGTAATCGTTAACAAATAAAAGTAGCTTGTGTGTTCTAAAAGGAGGGGCCTTGTGTCCCTCTTTTTTTTTGAAGATGGAATATTGGAAAAATAGTATAAAAAATCGATTAAATTATTTAACCCACATTGCAGGTATTTCTTGCTGATTTAGTTAAAAGCAACCATTTTTAGTTAAATAAATTCATTTTCACACAGTTCAAATTTCGAACTGATTGATAATCAAGATGTGTTTTTATATTTTATTTTGGGAATGAAATGTAGACCTCAAAATGCTATTGCAGGGAGGTTGCGTTCGTTTTACTTTTGTGATGTGTTTATAAAAGTATTTTCAAAAAATAAAAAAAGCACCGGCGATCAGAAATTATATTATCGTTTGTGCGAGAGTTACAGAACAGACACTTCTGTCAGGCATCTCTACATTCTTTATTTGGGAACACTTGAAGAGTTGCCAATGATATAAGAAAAAAAAGCCCTTTGTTGTCGCATAGAAGAACTGGTAAAAGAAAATCGCAGGGGTAAGAAAAGTTTATTTCCACCAAGCCAAAATATTATTGAAGACCTGGCACAAAAGTTTTTCTTAGAAATAAAAGATAAAAAGCGTTTAGATTTATCTCCTGACAGCAGCATTCAAAAGGTAGATCTCACTAAGGTGGAAAATAAAAACATTCGTGACGTTGAACTGAATGGCTTTGTAAGCAAGGGTTAGATCAATTACAAATAGGCGCTTTTTTAAGAACACAGGAATGGCCTGAAGAAAAAATTCAGCTTGCTCTTACGCACATTATCAGCAGAGCCACTTATCCTGCCTCAGAATTGCGGACCACAAGTTGGATTCAACAAAATTCTGCTGTATGTGAGCTTACAGGATATCCGGTTGAAAAAATTACAAAAGATAAATTGTATAGCATCAGTCACAAATTATTTAAAGTAAAAGAAAGTTTGGAAAAACATTTAAGTCATCAAACCAACGAACTTTTTGATTTGGAGAATAAAATTATTTTGTACGACCTAACCAATTTGGACAATGATTATAATCCTGGTGTTTCTCTCGATACAATGAAAATCGGTGACAATAATGGATTTATTGAAGCAGAAGACATGTATGATGCTTATGTAGAAGGACATACTGTATTTGACTTAGATATTACCAATCACAGTTATGGGGGGCAATCTATGAGGCTGCTCAGTTTGAAGCAGTTAATTATTTATATCAAAACGAAGTGATCTTTGTCGCATCAAGAGGAAATTTTCCCAATTTAATTGGGACTACAATTAATGAAGCAAATTATCCTGGTTGTTATTTGGTAACTATATTGGAAGTGTATTTGATATTACCTACACATTTACACATGCTATACCGGCTTCAGCAACTCTTCTTGATGGTTGGGTTAGGAATAGTACATCAGAAGGTTACGGAAATACAGTAACCGGAACATTAATTTTACCTCAACCAAACGGATCAGTTGAGGTCTCAATTAATGAGACAACTGCCCAAATTAGAACTCGATTATACAAAGTAACTCATTCATTTTTAGGAGCGGATATATCCGATGTTTGGATTCCAGAACCACCAGAAGATATTTTCTTTAACTATTCGTTACATATCTTTGATCATTTGGCTACGAAATTGGAGAGTGAAACAGATGACAGCAAAGGCTTTATAGTCTACCCAAACCCAGCAACCGATCATATCACTTTAATTTCAAACTCAGATATTAGTGTAGGCAATTATAATATATATACTCTTGAAGGAAAGGTAGTAAAAACAAACAAACATTACGGATTGAATGCAATTAATAGTATTGATATTGATGTTTCACACTTAATAAACGGAATATATATAATCAGATTCACTAACAGCGAAAGTTCGTCTGCAGTGCAATTTATTATCGCAATTAATACATTAAATCCTTTATAGATCCTTTGGAAAAATGTTAGCTTCAAAGAGGGAAATTTAAGTTACAACCTATTTTTTAAGTTTGAATTTCTGTTTGTAATTGAATACACGTTTGAGGTTTAACCTAATTAGAATGCATCTAAATTATTATTATATGTATAGATAGCTTTTATGAGCGGTTCTGAAAGATTGGAAAAGGGTAATTTTTGTCATCTTTTTGAGGTGAAATAAATTCTAATTTTGAGGAAATTAAGATAGATGTTTTGGAAATTTACAAAAACAGCCCGCTATAACACACAAAATTTTATAGGTTTAGTATTTTTTCTTTTCGGTATTGAAGTGTCCGGATACGGTCAAAATATATCTCTAAATGGAACTGCCGGTGATAATTTGAGTATACCGGTGCTTTTTGTTGAGAATGTTGGTCAATTGGAGGATATGTTGGGTGATCCTGTGTCTAATGTTTTGTTTACGGCGCAAATGCCTGGAATGCAGGTTTTTATTACAAAAACGGGAATTACCTTTCTTACCTTAGAAAAACAAAACCCAATAAAAGGAAAAATGAGTGAACGAATCACTCAATGGGAGCGCATAGATATGCTTTTAGTAGGAGCAAACATCTACAGCGAAAATATTGTAAAAACTTTTTCCAATAATACATTTTATCATTTCTACAATACCCAAAAACCGGATGGAATTCATACTTCCCCTATTAATAAAATATTAATTAAAGAAATTTATCCGGGTATTGATTGGGAAATTTATAGTGCTGACCAAAAGGGATTTAAATATAATTTTATTGTACATCCTTTCGCTGACCCAGGTATTATTAAATTAAAATATAATTCTGGTGATAGAATTGTTTTGAATGACAATGGAGAGATAGAGATGTTTTCAAAACATGGAAATTTATCAGAACACAAACCAATAAGTTTTACAGCAGACGGTGAACCGGTTCAAGCTTCCTTTCAAAGAATAAATAACATCAACAATTTAAATGAACTTGAAATACAATTTTTGCTTGGCGATTTTGATAACAGTAAACAATTAATAATAGATCCTGAGTTATTTTGGTGTACTTATTACGGTGGCGCAATGGAAGAATGTTTTAATAGTGTTACCACTGATGTTGATGGAAATCTTTTTCTGACCGGCTGGACCGATTCTCCAAATTTTCCAGTATCTGATGCTGGTACTTTTTATCAGGGAGTAAAATCTGCCGATGAAGAAGCGGTAATATTAAAATTTTCGCCTTCGCATACATTATTATGGGCAACATTTTATGGAGGGAATCATGAGGATTGGGGACATTCCATTGCAACGGATAACGCAGGAAATGTTTTTGTTGCAGGTGAAACAGTTTCGAATACATTTCCAACCTACAATGCCGGAACATATTATGATGGCGTTCTCGGAAGCGATGAGGATGTATTTATTTTAAAATTTGACAATAACGGGAACAGATTGTGGGCAACATTTTACGGTGGATCGAAAAAGGAGGGAGGTTACTCCATTTGCACTGATGCCGCAGGAAATATTTTTATTGCAGGATATACCGATTCGAACGATTTTCCAAAATTAAATGCGGGAACATATTATCAGGCTGCAATGGCAGGAATTGAAGATATTTTTATATTAAAATTTGATAATTCGGGAAACAGATTATGGGCTACTTATTGCGGAGGAAATCTTTTCGATAATGGTTATGGAATTGCTTCCGATATTTCCGGAAATATATTTATTACCGGTATTACTAAATCCACTAATTTTCCTACATTTGATGCCGGAACCTATTATCAACCTGCCATGGCAGGAGATACAGATATTGTCATTCTGAAATTCGCCAACGATGGCACAAGATTATGGTCCACTTATTATGGCGGAACATTAGCTGATTATGGAAACAGTATTATCACAGATTTATTTGATAATATATTTATTTCCGGTTATACAGAATCAACAAACTTTCCTACTCAGGATAATAGCACTTTTTTTCAATCGGCAAATGCCGGACAAACTGATGCCTGTCTTTTAAAATTTGACAATAACGGAAATAGAATATGGTCAACTTATATAGGAGGTGAGGGAAAAGAAAATATGTTTAAGTGGGATGGACTTGCACTGGATATTTGTAATAATATTTATTCAACTTTCACTACTTTTTCAGGAACAATGCCAATTTTAGATGCAGGTTGCAGCAGTTATTATGATGGAACTTATGCAGGTTTCGGAGATTTATTTATTTCGCGTTTTACAAATGAGGGTATTCAAACCTGGGGTACCTATTTTGGTTTTGAAGATGAAGATCTGAATAGTTGTATTGGAATTGATAATCTTGATGGTAAATCGCTGTACATGACAGGGCAATACAACGAATATGATCCTGGTGAAGCAGTACCACTTGTAAATCCGGGTGGCGGCGCATATTACGATGCATCACACAATGGAGATGATGAAGCATTTATTGCGCAATTTATTCCCGTACCATTGGATATTTCAACACTTAATTCCAATATTTGCGCATGTATGGATACAGCCATCGCATTGCCGGATTGTGGTATAGCTCCTTATACATTTTATTGGAGCGATGGTCAAACAACACAAACTGCAATTAATTTATGTGCAGGAATTTACACCGTGACTGTAACAGATGCCGATTGCAGTGTTGACAGCGCAACTATTGAAATAGTATGTTTACTTCCTGTTTCATTGGACTCATTTTATGGTGAGAATAATGGTTTGATCAACAACCTGTATTGGACCACGGCAAGTGAAAATAACAGCAACTTGTTTGTGGTGGAAAAAATGGGGGAGGATGGTGAATTCATTCCTATTGGTGATATATTTGCAGCAGGGAATTCTGTTGAAACAAAACACTATATTTTTACCGACGATAAACCTTACTCAGGAAATAATTATTATAGGTTAAATCAAATAGATCTCAATGGAAATATTCAATACAGCAATATTATAAATGTTCCTGTTAAAACATTTGACCAGATATTGATATTCCCAAATCCGTTTCATGAAAATATCAATATAGAATTAAGTAATAGAAATATAACAAAAGTTTACACCGTTCAGATTTTCGACCTCACTGCAAATTTATTACTATCTGCAAAATTGCCTTTAACTAATATCTCAGCCATTGATTTAAGCAACTTAAATTCCGGTACATATTTAATGCATGTTTATTCAGATAATACTTTAATTTTCACATCATTAATAATCAAAGACCTTTAAGCCGTGGATGGTGTTTTTCACCAAACGCATTTGGCGGAATAAATGACCATGACTCTGTGTATTGATATTTGACGTAACTACAATGTTGCATGATAATTATTAAACTCCGATATGCGGTTGTTAAAAAAAACACCACACGTGGCGTATAAGAGTCATTTGTCAAGTGCATTCCCAATCTAAACCCAGAACTTAAAACCAGTGGCAGTAGGCAGTGGCAGTAGGCAGTGGCAGTAGGCAGATTTTAACCTAGAACCAGTCGCAGTAGGCAGTGGCAGTAGGCAGATAACCCAGAACTCAGAACTCAAAACTCCAACTGTCACGTTGTCATAAAATTTATAATGGTATAATCATTGACTTGCCAGATATGCATTTAACGTGTAAATAATAAAAGTAACATAATATGGGAAAGATTATTGGTATAGACTTAGGAACAACAAACAGCTGTGTCTCTGTAATGGAGGGCAATGAACCTGTAGTTATTCCAAACGATGAAGGTCGCAGAACAACACCTTCTATAGTGGCATTTTTGGAAAATGGCGAGCGCAAAGTTGGTGATTCTGCCAAACGTCAAGCTATTACAAATCCGAGAAAAACAATTTCCAGTATCAAACGATTCATGGGTCATCGCTTTAGCGAAGTGTCCAATGAAATTGATATGATGAGCTATGAGGTTGTGCGCGGCGATAATGATACTGCAAGGGTTAAAATAGGTGACAGAATGTATACACCGCAGGAAATTTCTGCCATGGTGTTACAAAAAATGAAAAAAACTGCAGAAGATTATTTGGGAATGGAAGTTACAGAAGCAGTTATTACTGTTCCGGCATATTTTAACGATTCTCAGCGTCAGGCCACAAAGGAAGCAGGTGAAATTGCCGGGCTTACCGTTAAGCGTATCATCAACGAGCCAACTGCAGCAGCTTTGGCGTATGGTATGGATAAACGCCATAAAGACATGAAAATCGCTGTGTTTGACCTTGGTGGTGGAACCTTCGATATTTCAATTTTGGAATTAGGTGACGGTGTTTTTGAAGTGAAATCTACAAATGGAGATACACATTTAGGGGGCGACGATTTTGATAAAAAGATCATGGATTGGTTGGCAGAGGAATTCAAAAAAGAAGAACCGAATGTTGATCTTAGAAAAGATCCTATGGCATTACAGCGCTTAAAAGAAGCATCTGAAAAAGCGAAAGTGGAATTATCCTCTTCTATGGAAACTGAAATTAATCTTCCATATATAACCGCAATTGATGGTGTTCCAAAACACCTTGTTAAAAAATTATCACGGGCAAAATTTGAACAATTATGCGATGATCTTATTCAACGCACATTGCGCCCATGCGAAGCTGCATTTAAAGATGCCGGTTATGCAAAAACAGATATTGATGAGGTTATTCTTGTAGGTGGATCCACCCGTATTCCTAAAATTCAGGAAGTGGTGGAACAATTCTTTGGAAGAAAACCAAACCGCAGTGTAAATCCTGATGAAGTTGTTGCCGTTGGTGCTGCAATTCAGGGAGGAGTTTTAACCGGTGAGGTAAAAGATGTATTGTTATTGGATGTTACTCCGCTTTCATTAGGTATTGAAACTTTAGGGTCAGTATTTACGAAATTAATTGAATCAAATACTACCATCCCATCCAAAAAAAGTGAAGTGTTTTCAACTGCAGCCGATAATCAAAATCAAGTGGAAATTCACATTTTACAGGGTGAAAGATCTATGGCGAAGGATAACAGAACTATTGGTCGTTTTATTTTAGATGGTATTCCACCATCACGCAGAGGTGTTCCGCAAATTGAAGTAATATTTGATATTGATGCAAACGGTATCTTACATGTTACCGCAAAGGATAAAGGAACCGGTCGCGAACAAAGTATACGCATTGAAGCTTCCACCGGATTAAGTGATGAGGAGATCAAACGTATGCGTGATGAGGCGAAAGCAAATGAGGAAACTGACAAACAGACACGTGAAAAAGTTGAGAAATTAAACAAGGCCGATGGAATGATCTTCGAAACGGAAAAACAATTAACAGAATTCGGAGCGAAGTTGAGTGATGGTGCTAAAAAACCAATTGAAGATGCACTGGCCGAATTGCGTGAAGCACATAAATTACAAGATGTTGCCGCTTGCGATGCAGCGATGGAGAAATTAAATACAGCCTGGAATAATGCAAGCCAGGAAATGTATGCAGCACAACAAACCGCGCAAACAGAAAATCCTGCAACAGATCAAACCCAACAGAATAATGAGTCGACGGATAATAATACGAAGACAGATGATGTGGAGTTTGAAGAGGTGAAGTGAGGAGTAATGAGTAATGAGTAATGAGTTTGGTACTCGAAGGCCAGATAATTTTCACCTGACCATTAAGTATTCTCTGTGCGCGAACCGGATTCACGATTGACGACTCACGAAAATAGGTGAATGGTCAATGGTGAGTAAATCTCTGTTTGCCGAAAATGAGTAATGAGTAGTTCTGGTTGACAATTAGGTGGACAGAGATTTTAATCCCGATAGGAATGTTAATTCCGGACTCACGATTCACGAAATGAGCAATGAGATTGACTTTGTGAGTAGGATTTTTTTACTCCTGACTATTGACCCTTTCCTCCTGAAACTTATAAAACAATTTGATAAAAACCTTTCCGGGAATTTCGGGAGGGTTTTTTTTAGGTTACCCAAATTCAAATAATAGTGATCAATTCTTTCCGAATTTCAATATTATTTACTGAATTTTGCAGTTGATAACATGAAACAAACTAACGTCTCACCAACAGAAACCATCAGAATTGTTAATTACGGTTCGACTGAATATGATGAAATTGTGGCGTTGCGATATGAAATTTTGCGCAAACCTTTGAACCTTCATTTCACCGCTGAACAACTCGCAGCAGAGGTAAATTATTTACATCTTGGGTATTATCAGAGAGGAGAGTTAATTGCTTCACTCATCCTGGTTCCGGAAGAAAAGGGTAAAATGAAAATGAAACAGGTTGTAGTAGCAACCGGACATCAGGGAAAAGGAATAGGAGCGAAGTTGATCTTCGCGGCGGAACAATTGGCTGTTGAAAAAGGATATAATTTTATTTATTGCCACGCACGCGATACTGCGGTACCTTTTTATTTGAAACTCAATTACAGACAAGTTGGCAATATGTTCGAAGAACTTACCATCCCGCATTGGGAAATGGAAAAGGACCTGTATTAGGTCCTTCAATATAGGTTAAATCAAAAACTTATTTCCTTTTTTTTTGCACCTTATTCACATAATAAACTTCCCAGTCTATAAGATCACGAATTGGCGATAGACCGATAACACGGGTGTTATCATATTCTATCGTCCTAATCTTTATCATTGTAATAGGCTCCTGAGGAAGATCGGAAGGTCTTATAATAGTAAGGATGTTTTTGGTAGGATCCGGAATAATTTCCACAAAAACCTTAGTTAAACCACTGTTTATAAAGTTAAGTGCTCCTGCGCCGGCGTATGTAAGGTCAATAGTGCGTTTATTATAAAGTGGCATTCTGTCATTGATGCGAACAATAATAGTGGAATCGTTTTTGAGATTTGTAACCTTTACCCAAGACCCAAGAGGCAGTGTTTTATGTGCTGCGGTCATTTTATCCTGTGTAAAAATTTCTCCATTTGCGGTCTTTCGCCCCACAAATTTATCATGGTAAAAGCTTGCAGTTCCCGTTTCAGTCTTCGCTTGTTGTGCAAAACTCACTGCAATAACCGAGGTTAACAGCAATATGAACAGCATTCGCATAGATATTATAGACTTCATTTATAGATGTAAGTTAGTTATTACAGGTTAGATAGCCAAGTTTCAAGCCACCCTGTTATCCACATAGGTCTAATGAAGCCACTTTTGAAGGGGTCAAATCACCAAAAACTTCCTCGTGATAAAACCTGCACCGGTATCAAAGCGTATGATGTAGGTGCCACAATTAACTGCTCCGGTAAGATCAATGATACTACCATCAGGTTTGCCGCTCAGGTTTTCAAGTTCTACAATTTGTCCGGTAGGACTAACGATAATATAGCTGTATATATCAACATTCACAGCTGATATGGTAAGTATAGGATTTATTCTCGGTAAAGGATTTGGAGAAACAGAAATGGTTTGGCCAAATTCAAGTTTAAATTCAGGGGTTTCATTACCTGTTAAAATTTCACCATAAATACCTGTTTTTGCTTCTTTTGCTGTTTGACCATTTGCCGATAATGTCAGAAAAATGGAAAAAATCATACTAAGGCTGCTTACTTTCATATAAGGTCAAATTTTTACTGGTTGTGAATTGGCTTTGACAAAAGTAATCAAAAATTTAAATTTTCATAATATTTAATCAAACGCTTTTCCGTTATTAGAACAATCTCAAAACCCCTAAACCAAATTGCGCCTCATGTTCGAGCAACCATTGTTTGCGCCAGAGGCCTCCTGCATAACCAACCAGCGAATTATTTGAACCTACTATCCTATGGCATGGAATAATGATGGCTATCGGATTTCTGCCATTTGCTGCTCCAACAGCCCGCACACTTTTTTCGTCACCAACCTTTTTTGCCACGTCCAGATAACTTGCGGTATTTGCATAAGGGACCTCCAAAAGTTCGTTCCATACCGATGATTGAAAAAATGTTCCCACCGGATTTAATTTCAATTCAAATTTTTTTCTTCTCCCGGAAAAATATTCTTCCAATTGTTTTATGCACTCGGTTATAATATTTGTGATGGTTTCTTTATGAATGTTTGGTTCTCTGTCGAAACTCACAGAATGAATGGCATTTTCATCTCCCTTTATTTCAAGAAGCCCAAGTGGTGATTCAAAATAATGTGTTATCAGATGCGACATCAAAAAAATTTAATCAACAATTTATTTTCATTTGCTTTTTGTGTAATTAAATTCAATTACTTTATTTTCCCCCTCCACCATTCCTTCGATCTTGGCATACAAAGTTTTTTTATTTACAGGTTTATAAGAAATTATTTGCGGAAAATCGTGTTTCGGATTTACGAATATATGCCATTCATCAACAACACCCGAGTAAATAAATTTAACTGGCTGATCATTATTCTGATCCTTTACCTCCGAAATAAAATAAATGGTATCATTCTCCTGTCTCAGTGTAATTTCTTCAAGTGGATTTTTACTGATACTATCGCTAGGATTTTGCAAAAAATTGACCACCGCTTTATACGTGTGTTTATCTACTTTGGTCCATTGTTCCACCATACTGCCTCCATCTGTTTTTATTTGCCAGGTGCCGACGAGCCATTTAAACTGATCGGTAAATTCGGAAGAGCTCTGTGCATGCAGCGTATTGCTGAACAATTTGCAGAATATTAAGGTCAATATAGATATTTTCTTCATATGAAATCCGCTGCTAATTTATAAAAAGTATTAATTGTATTTGTTAAACTCACTAAAACATCCTAACTTATCATCTCAAAAGGAGGTAACTATGAACATGGGTCAAAAACTACTCCACTATGGCGACACACATCACAACAAATTTCTTGAAATTCTGCGCATGCTGCTCGGGGTCATTTTGGTTTTGAAAGGATATTATTATATCAGCAACAACGACGAATTGAATAAGTTATTGCTGGATAATAAATTTCATTTGTATAATTATGTAGTGATCCATTATGTAGCCTTTGCACATTTGATAGGAGGTATTTGTATCATTCTAGGGTTATTGACAAGAATTGCAGTTGCAGTGCAAATTCCGGTGTTACTCGGAGCTATTATATTCGTACACGCAAAAGCTGGTTTGTTAACTCCTGATTCTGAAATATTATTATCCGTTCTTGTATTAGGAATGTTGGTCTTTTTCTTTTTTTATGGTTCGGGTCCATGGTCTATGGATAATTATTTGGAGAAACATAAAAGTGAATGGGATACTGGTTCATCGGAATTATGAGGGAAGTTGGTACCGGGTATCGGGACACGTGACACGGGAAAACAAAAGGTGGAGGGGATAAAGCGTATCGGGTATCGGGACACGTGACACGGGAAAACAAAGAGTGTAAAAAAGGAACACGGATGACGCGGATTGAACGGATAAAAAAAGATTTTTTATAGTTGTTTGTTATTGAGTTAGCAATAATTTCCGCGATGCGAACCCTTCTGACAGATAATAACAATTTAATTATGAAAAGGTAATACCAATTTCCTTTTTTGTTTTATTAATACATATCGGAACGAAAAACCTAAACCTAAATGAAACCAATCATCTTCCTGTAATTTAAATGCAGGTTTTAAATCTGCTGAAATTACTAACGGAAGCAACAATACTTTATATTCCACTCCAAATACTAAATTACATCCTAAATAACTGGAATCAGACAATAAATATTTTCCAAAGGAAGGCCCTATTCCTCCGTACATATTTAAACTTTTGGAAAATAATAAATTATTGTGTTGTTCTATCATTGCTGTTGCCGAAAATTCTTTAAAATTTATTTGACCAATCATTTCTAAAGTGGTAAACTCAAATATTCGCTGCTGAACCGTTAATCCAAATCCTTCATTCGAAAATCGCACACCTCCTGCTGTTATATATTTTTGAGCGTGAAGTTGAAGTGTGATTATGCTAATAAGACAAATCAGGATAGTTTTTTTCATATTGTTGTCAGGAGGCAGTGAAGTCGAAACGAAAATATTCGTTCTGATTAGAAATCCTTTTTAAATGAGTAATGAGTGATGAGTTGTCAAACCGCGGTAAATTCTTGTTTTATTTATGGATCATTAAAACGATTTAATTCATACTTATAGTATCATTATTTTTTCATCCCGGATTTTTGACACAGGAATGGGATCTAATTTATACATTCTACTATAACCAAAACAAAATTTTAATCCCTTTTTGTCCGCCCAATCCGCGTCATCCGCGTTCCGAAACTTTTCCATATAATGAATACCTTTTTCCACCTTATCAATCCTTCTCAACTTTAAAATTCCAAATTCTTCCATGCTTTCTTTACATTTTCTCCCCATACCCGGCGCGGTAAACAGGTGGGTTCGAGCCTTTCTAATCTTTATTTATCTTTGCCCTGTGGGTTTAAAATCACTCTTTTCCCGACCATTTGCTGCTTACATTTCCCGAAAAGTAAAAAATTCGGCTAAAAATGCTTTGCTGTGTCAGGAGGAGATCATGTTGGGTTTGGTGAAAGATGCACAATTTACTTTGTTTGGAAAGGACCATCATTTTACTGAAATAAATAATTACGGATCCTTTAAAAAAAATATTCCTGTTCGAGATTATGAAGGATTAAAAATATATATCGATAAAGTTGTTGCAGGTGAATCAGATATTTTATGGAAAGGCAAACCATTGTATCTGGCAAAAACTTCGGGAACTACTTCCGGAGTAAAATATATTCCGCTTACTAAAGAATCCATTCCCAACCATATTAATTCAGCAAGAAATGCTTTGCTGATGTATATTCATGAAACAGGAAATACTTCTTTTATCAATGGAAAAATGATCTTTTTGCAAGGTTCGCCTGTATTAACGGAAAAAGCCGGCATTAATGTAGGAAGATTGTCCGGTATCGTATATCATTTTGTTCCAGCCTATTTATTAAAAAATCGTATGCCTTCTTTTGATGTAAATTGTATTGAAGATTGGGAAACAAAAGTGGAAGCCATAACAAAAGAAACAATTTCCAAAAAGATGTCGCTTATTAGCGGAATTCCTCCATGGGTATTAATGTATTTTGAAAAATTGTTGGAAATATCAGGAAAACAAAAGATAAAAGATATTTTCCCTGATTTTTCACTTTTTGTTTATGGCGGAGTAAATTATGAACCTTACCGAACAAAAATTGAAGCCATTGTCGGAAAAAAAATTGATACCATAGAAACCTATCCCGCAAGTGAAGGATTTATTGCTTACCAGGATTCGCAAAAGGAACATGGATTATTATTAAATGTGGATTCAGGTATCTTTTTTGAGTTTATTCCGGCGGGTGAAATTTTTGAGGAAGATCCTACACGGTTTAGTTTGAAAGATGTGGAATTGGAAGTCAATTATGCGCTCATTTTAAATAATAATGCCGGTTTGTGGGGATATAATATCGGCGACACCATAAAATTTGTTTCTAAAGATCCATATAGAATTGTGGTAACCGGCAGGATAAAACATTTTATTTCTGCTTTTGGCGAACACGTGATAGGTGAGGAGGTGGAGTTTGCAATGATGAAGGCGGCTGAGGAACTAAAAGTGGAATTTGTGGAATTTACCGTTGCTCCCCAGGTAAATCCGGAATCAGGCATCCCTTATCATGAGTGGTTCGTCGAGTTTTCAGTGCCTTTGGTCGAATTGGATGCTTTTGCAACGAAAATTGACGTTTATCTTCAACAAAAAAATATCTATTACAAAGATCTTATAGCAGGAAAAATATTGAGACCATTACTAATAACCGTTGTAAAACCGGAGGGATTTAAAAATTATATGCGTTCAATAGGCAAGTTGGGGGGACAAAATAAGGTAGCCCGACTGAGTAACGACCGCAATATAGCCGATGAACTTAAACAATGGACGTAGTGTTAACAAACTTTATTTTTCCAATACATTAAATCACAGTAAAATTCACGAATTTCGCAGCAATTATGGTAATTATACAGGTAGCACAATTAATTTTAGCACTCACAATTTTAGTATTTATACATGAACTCGGTCACTTTTTGGCCGCAAGAATGTTCGGCGTAAGGGTAGAAAAATTCTACATTTTTTTTGATGCATGGGGCAAAAAACTATGGTCGTTTAAACGCGGAGATACCGAATATGGCATCGGTTGGCTGCCACTCGGCGGTTACGTTAAAATAGCCGGTATGGTAGACGAAAGTTTGGACAAAGATGCCATGAAGCTTCCGCCTCAACCTTGGGAATTGCGTTCCAAAGCAAATTGGAAAAAGTTTATTGTGATGATAGCTGGTATCGTTATGAATGTGATACTCGGTATTATTTTATACATATTTATCCTTAATACTTACGCAAAACATTATACCACAGTTGAAAGTGTAAATAAAGAAGGTGGTATATACGCAACTACTTCAGGTCAGCAATACGGATTTGAAACCGGAGATAAACTGATTTCTATAAATGGAAATTCATACGACCGTTTAGAGGATTACATGAATGCGCGTTTATATTTCGGTTCTGAAGTTATTGTGGAACGAAATGGCAAACAAATGCCTGTCACCGTTGCCGACTCCGCATTTTTAGATAAGATGCGTGGAAATATTTTATTTGATCTAAAAGCAACAGTAAAAATTGATTCACTTAGTGATTCTTTACACAATGCCGAACAAGCAGGAATGTTGCGTGGTGATATAATTCAGGCAGTGGATAGTGTTGAGATTACCTGCTTTTCACATTTAACAGATATTTTAAAATCTAAAAAGGATCAACAGGTTTTAATTACAGTGGAGAGAAACGGACAATTAAATACCATGCCTGTTGCCGTAGATAAAGATGGCAGAATTGGATTTAAACCGGAGATAGAATTTTTTCCTTACGATTCAGTTAAATATACTTTTGCAAAAGCAGTGAGTTATGGAACAAGAGATGCTTTTGAAGTATTTTATTTTCAGGCAATAAGTTTAGGGAGAATATTAAAAGGGGATATACCTGCTAAAGATTCTATTTCAAGTCCGATTGGTATTACCAAATTATTTAATCCGGTTTGGGATTGGAGTTCTTTTTGGTTATTGACTGCATTATTAAGTATGGTATTGGCGTTTATGAATTTATTACCTATACCGGCACTGGACGGCGGACACATGATGTTCATTATTATTGAAAGTATTACCGGAAAAAAATTATCCGATAAATTCATGGAACGGGCACAGGTTGTGGGGATGGTGCTGTTACTGAGTTTGATGGTTTTTGCAGTCGGGAACGATATTTTGAAAATGTTTGATTAATGACGCGTTTTTTTAAAAGAGTTGTTTTATTTATAACAATTTGTCTGCTGTTTTTTGCAAAAATAAATTTTGCACAAAATACAACAGGCGGGCAATTATTAACCGGAGATACCATTTATCCTAAACACAAGGTAATGATCATCCCCTTTAATATGTATAATTATTTTTCGGATGCAGATCCTGAACTCGCGCAAAAAAATGAAAAGGAGGTAACGGATATTTCTACCCTTTTCAGATATGGATTAAATTATAATATCAGTGCAAGGGTTATATCAGCTTACGATCCTTACAATATATTAATTGATACTACACTGCAATCGGAACAAGATCTCAATATGATCTATGCATCCATTAAATATCAGTTTGAAAAACCGATGGATGTAAATGCAAAAGATAGCGCATCAAACAAAACAATTTCACAATCCGATCTATTTGGGTTAGGGGAGGAGGAGCCTGTTGAGGAGAAAAAGAAAATATCTTTCACCAAAAAAGAAGAGGAGCCTGTAAATACCAAATACATGAATGCAGTAATCACCCATCCCGAAATATTTTCAAATCTGCAAGCAAAATATGGCACAGATCTATTTTTATTTATCAATCAGTTTGAATTAGTAACAAATTACAATCATTGCCTTGATCGCGCAGCAAATTCATTTGAAAGAAAGGTGGTAGTGCATTATTCCGTTTATAATGCAGCAGGAAAACAATTGAAGGGTGATGCTATTACAATCACCTTTAGTTCGGCTCAAACAAATGTGGATGAAATTGTGGCACAACAATTTCCGCTTATCGCAGATTATCTTACCCAATCTATTCAAACATCAACAACTTATCCTGCAGGATCAAGAAAATGAATTTCTTTCAATTGTACGAGTTACCCGTAAGTTTTATAATCGACAAAAAAGATTTAAAACAAAAATACCTTGTTTTAAGCCGCAAGTTTCACCCTGATTTTTACACGGGTTCCAACTCCCAAAAGCAGGCCGAAATGCTATCTTTATCCACTCAAAACAATAAGGCTTTTCAAACCCTTTCCGATTTCGATAAACGTATAAAATACATTTTAATGGAAAAGGGATACCTGGAAGAAGAAGAGAAATTTGCCCTGCCTCAAATGTTTTTAATGGAAATGATGGACCTCAACGAACTCGCAATGGAAGTTGAATTTGATCCCGAACCGGAAAAAAAACAAGAAGTTTTGTCACACATTCAAACAGCAGAAACAACTCTTTTCGACACCATAAACCCACTGCTAAAGAGCTATTCCGAACAAAAAGCAACAGAATCTGACTATAAGGCCATAAAAGAATTTTACTATAAACGCAAGTATTTATTGCGTATAAGGGCTCAGTTGGATAAATTTGCAGACGATTAAGTTATCAAAGTTCTTAAATTATAAGCCGAAGTGGTGGAATGGTAGACACACTGGATTCAAAATCCAGCGCCGTTAAAAGTGTGCGGGTTCGAGTCCCGCCTTCGGTATTTTATTTAATTGTTTATCCCGTGTATTACGTTTAAGCACTATCGAGCCAAGTGGCAAATTATTTCTATGGTGGTTTAACTGATAATGTTGAGAGCAGAAGTAATCAACAAATCTTAGGTTTTGAAAAAAACTACTAAACCATATCGTCCATTCAATTAAATTTTAACTTAAGAATTCGAGGATAAGCCAAGCGCCCGGGTATGAGAGCAATATTTGAAAAGTACAAATGGAAAACGCTTTTTAAGAAGTTTACTTTGAGTAATCACTTTGATTTTATTTGTTTGGCAAACTATGTTAGGCAAATCTCCTAATCAAAAACAAAAGTACCTGTTTGTAGAATTCTTAAAGGAAATTGTTAACATAGGTCTTGAGTTAGTTATTTTATGTGATAGGATTGCCTGGAGACTATTGAAGGAAAATTTTTCAATATGTATTCCAAAATCGGACAGCCCACCAAATTTCATCCCTCAAAAAAAACAGTTAGCGGTTCGCAGAAGTCTAAAAATCATGTAAAAATTTTGATTTTTGTCAAATAAAGCCCTCCTCACAAAAATTGGATTTTTAAATGCAAATTGATTAAAATTTAGCATTGCCACGCTAAAAATCAATAAAATTGCAAGCAAAAATTGCTGATTTGGATGTTCCTAAAGAATATTTCACATTTATTTTCCCTTTAAAACCCCTTTAAACCAAGGATTTTGCCCCTCCAACATTAAATTTTCACCACACCTTTGTTAATTTTATTCTTATTAGTTACCTTTGCAACTTCATAAAAAATATCATGTACGCAATAGTTAACATAGCAGGCCAGCAGTTCAAGGTTGAGGAAAACCAGGAAATTTTTGTGCATCGTCAGGAAGGACTTGAAGGTGATACTATCGAATTCAACGAAGTACTGTTGAAAGCAAACGACGGAACGGTGACCATTGGTTCTCCTACTGTAGCTGCTTCCAGTGTTTCTGCTACCATTTTATCGCATTTAAAAGGTGATAAAGTGATCATTTTTAAGAAAAAACGCCGTAAAAATTACCGCGTTAAAAATGGCCACCGTCAGTATTTTACCAAAATCAAAATTGAAAAAATTAATTAAATCATAATACAATGGCACATAAGAAAGGGGTCGGTAGTTCCAAAAATGGTCGCGAAAGTCACAGTAAACGTTTAGGCGTTAAGATCTGGGGTGGACAAGCAGTTAATTCCGGGAACATCATTATCCGCCAAAGAGGAACAGAATTTCACCCGGGTCAGAATGTTGGAATGGGTAGAGACCATACCATTTTTGCTTTGATTGACGGAGTAGTAACATTTACAAAAGGACGTAAAGACCGTTCTTATTGTCACGTGTTACCTGTAAATGAAGAAGCTACAGCGTAAATTTTCATACAAACCATATTTTAAACCTCCGGAACATTTTCGGAGGTTTTTTTTATGTACAATAATTTCTGCTTAAATACGGATTGAAACCTTTAACCCGATCATTATCTGGTTTTGCTGTATTTAAACACAGCCCAAACATTAAATACAATCGCCATGATACTCATTGTGGCAAATTGAGATCCCATATCGCGAATCGTACTCCCTTTCATTACGATCATACGCATTACTTCTATAAAGTAGGTTACCGGATTAAATTTGGTTATTACCTGCGCCCAATATGGCATACTGTCGATGGAAGTGTATAAACCTCCCATCAGAATAAATATCATCAAAAAGAAAAAGGAAATGAAAATTGCCTGTTGTTGAGAATCTGCAATGGTGGAAATTAACAACCCTATTCCCAAAACGGCAAATAAATATACTGCGGAAAATAAGTAGATCAATCCTATGTTGCCAACGGGAATTATTCCGTATACAAATCGGGAGATTAATAAACCTATGGTAAGAACAATAAATCCTATCAGCCAAAACGGGATGAGTTTTCCTAAAATAAATTGATATTTTTTTATGGGAGAAACATTTATCTGCTCAATGGTTCCCACTTCCTTCTCATGCACAATATTTATCGCAGCTAAAAAACTTCCAACCAAGGTTAATAATATTACTAAAATTCCAGGCACCATAAATAATTTATAACTCATACCTGAATTATAAAAATTTAAATATTCCACATCAACAATAGGAACAGGATTAAATTCCGGAAATAACATCCAGTCGGTTCGTATCTGATTGTTGTATTCGTTGATGATATTTACTGCATAAGCCACTCCTATATTTCCTTTTGCTCCATTTACCGCATTTACCGAAAGTGATAATTTGGATTTGCTCTCCTTCACCAGATCTTTTTCAAAATTTTGCGGAATAGTGAGAATGATATCTGACCTGTCTTCTTCTATCGTTTTTAAGGCACTGTTGTAAGAATTTGCGTAATCAGTTACAACGAAATATTCGGAAGCAGTCAATTTGTTTATTAACAACGCTGAATATGCGGAGTGATCATAATCTACTATACTTAAATTCACATTTTTAACTTCGTAATCTGCAGCCAGGGGCAAAATCAACAATTGTATGGCAGGCATGATAAATATTATTCTGATAATGGCAGGATTACGCCTTATCTGTTGAAATTCTTTTCTCAATAATATTAATAATATTTTCATCCTAAGCGGGATTTAAAATTTTTAAGGCTGACCAATAAAAAAAATATGGTCATTCCTGCAAGTACACTTATTTCTTTCCAAATGCTGGAAAATCCCAATCCTTTTATCATCACATCTTTAATAATTGTAAAAAACCAACGGGTGGGAACTATGTTTGAAAGCCATTGCATGGGTTTAGGCATATTTTCGATAGGGAACATAAAACCACTCAATATTAGTGTTGGCAACATCAAACCTATCATAGAAATAAACATAGCAGTTTGTTGGGAGTTAGTGAGATTGGATATCATTAATCCCAGTGAAATAGCCGTAGTAATAAACAAAAAACAAACTCCGAATAATAAAAAAATATTACCATTAATGGGCAGATCAAGAAGTGTAACACTTAATATTAAAATGGTACAAACATTAATAAGCGAAATTAAAATATAGGGAATGGCTTTACTTATTATCAACGAAAAGGGTTTTAGCGGCGATGCAAGAATGATCTCCATCGTATTTAATTCTTTTTCCCGCACAATTGCAATCGATGTCATCATTGCTGAAATGAGTAATAATATCATCCCCATTACTCCCGGCACAAATATAAACGCGCCCTTTAATTGAGGATTATATAACATTCGTAGTTCAGGTGTTATGGTATAAGGCAATTCAAATTCTTCATTTAATTCATTCTGGTAGTCATGGATAATTGAATTTGCATAAACAATGATAGTTGTTGCAGTATTGGGATCGGTAGCATCGGCAAGCAGCTGAATTTGTGCGCTGTTAGAATGTAAGAGGTCCTCCTTAAATTGTTGCGGTATCACAATAGCCATTTTAATTGCATCTTCCTTAAATAAACGATCCGCTTGCTCCATTGTAGCAATATTTTCAGTGATCTCAAAATAATTACTTGCACTAAATTTACTTATTAGTTTTTGCGACTCCTCATCTTTCGATTGATCCAGAATGGCTATTTTAGAATTTTTAATTTCGTTGGTAAGTGCAAAGCCAAAGATGAGTATTTGCGCAATAGGCAGTGCAAAAATTATCAGCAGCGATTTTCGGTCGCGGAAAATATGGTAAAATTCCTTTTTTACAAAAATTAAAAATTGTTTCATATCAGTCTGCTGCCCTTTTTGCGCCCCTTGCTAATTGTGTGAATATTTCGTCTATGGAATCGGCATTATACTTTTCCTTTAATGCTGAAGGTTTGTCCAGCGCCTCAATTTTTCCATCCACCATAATGGATATCCTGTCGCAATATTCCGCTTCATCCATATAATGTGTGGTAACAAAAACGGTAACTCCGTCTTGCGAGGCCTTATAAATTAATTCCCAGAATTTTCTTCTTGTTATGGGATCCACACCTCCTGTGGGTTCATCTAAAAAAACAATTTTTGGATCATGAATTATTGCGAGGGAGAAGGCGAGTTTTTGTTTCCAGCCCAGAGGTAATGCTTTCACCAGTGTTTTTTCTTCCTGCAACATATCCAATTCTGTTAATAATATTTTTGATTTTTCTTTCAGCTCATTTTTGGTGAGTCCGTAAATGCCTCCGAAAAACCGAATATTTTCTATCACAGGAATATCTTCATACAAAGAAAACTTCTGGCTCATATATCCGATATTCTTTTTGATCTTTTCCGTTTCGGTATAAATATCAAAACCGGCAACTTTTGCATTTCCCGAACTGGGTTTCCATAAACCGATGAGCATTTTCATTGCGGTTGTTTTGCCTGCTCCATTCGCGCCTAAAAAGCCGAATATCTCTCCCTTTTTTACTTCAAATGACACCTGATCAACTGCTGTGAAGTTGCCAAATTTTTTCGTGAGATTTTCTGTAATAATTACGTTTTCCATAGTATTTACATCAGTGCCATAAAACAATCTTCTATATCGGGTTTGATCTCTTTTACGGTTAATTGATAAGGCAATTCCGGTAATTTTTGCACAAAATTTTCAGCGGAAATCGACTGATCATTTAAGGTAACATGTAAATAATCACCAAAAGCAAAGCAACTATGCACAACAGACATATTACGCATATCTTTTATTAATTGCAGCATATTTTCTGCTTTCACTGCAAACAAAGTGTTTTTGTAATCACGTATAATATTTAGCGGCGTATCAATTTTCATTATTTTCCCCGATTGAATCAATGCAATTCTGTCGCATAAATTTGCTTCATCCATATAAGGTGTAGAAACTAAAATAGTGATATTTAACTGCTGCAAACGTTTCAGCATTTCCCAAAATTCTTTTCTGGAAACCGGATCCACACCGGTTGTTGGCTCATCAAGAAATAGAATTTCCGGTTTGTGAATAAGAGCGCAACATAAAGCGAGTTTTTGTTTCATCCCACCTGATAATTTTCCCGCTCTCCGGTTTTTGAAAGGTTCCAGGTGTATATAAATATCTTTTATGAGGTGATAATTCTCTTTTATGGTAGTGTTGAATAAAGACGCGAAAAATTCCAGATTTTCTTCTACAGTCAGATCCTGATACAAAGAAAATTTACCAGGCATATACCCTATTATATTTCGTATTTCTTTATATTGGGTAATTACATCAAAATTTTCAACGGTAGCATTTCCACTATCTGCCAGGAAAAGTGTAGTAAGTATTCTGAATAAGGAAGTTTTACCTGCTCCATCGGGACCTATCATCCCAAATAATTCCCCTTTTTTTACGGAAAATGAAACATTATCCAATGCAGTTATAACACCTTTATCAAAAGTTTTGTGTAAATTATCTGCAATTATAGAATACATATTTTCTCTTAATTATTATTGTAAATTCACTTCACCGTACATTCCTATCTTAAGGCTTACGTCATTTTCTACTCTTATTTTTATTGCATAAACAAGATTGGCCCTTTCTTCTTTTGTTTGTATTGTTTTAGGTGTAAACTCTGCTTTATCTGAGATCCAATAAATTGTTCCAACAACGGTGCGCATCGCTCCGTCTTCACCATCTACATTTATATTTACAGATTGTCCGAGTTTAATGGAAGATAATTGAGTTCCCGATATATAAGCCCTGAGCGTCATATTGCGCACATCCGCTATTTTATATATTGCTTTTCCGGGTGCCGTAAATTCGCCTTGTTCTGCATATTTTGAAAGAACAGTTCCATCTATCGGATTTAATATGCGCGAGTTATTTAATTGATCATCAATTTGCGCTATCTGATAGGTGAGTGGATTTACTTCATTGTAAATGGAGCTTGAAGTAATTTCCAAATTTTTTTGTTGAGCATCCAATTGTTTCTGCAATACTTTAATCTGCGCATTTACATCATCAGCCTGTTTTTGCGTAGCAACACCTGCTAATAATAAATTCTCAATTCTGATCTTTTCAGTATTTGCAGTTTTAATTTGTTCCTGCAATACCGCTAATTGCGAATTAATATCAGGTTGTTTGCTTAATACGGCATTAATTTGCGCGCGCAGCTGTAATTTTTTTAAATAGAGTTGTGTGGTGTCAATATATCCCACAACTTTATTTGCTTCGAGAATTTTTCCTTCTTCCACATCCAATGCCATTATTTTTCCTGATACTCCGGTGGAGACTATAATTTCTTTAGCTTCAAAAGTGCCTGTAGCGAAAAAATTGTCCTTTTTATCGGAGCATGATAATAATGTGACAGCAATAAAATAAGTTACAAAAAAAGTTTTCATACTATTTAATTTTACCTAGGGTTATCATATAATTGAGTTGTGCAGCTAATAATTGTATCTCGTGCGTTGCCAGATTAATATTTGCTTCGGTTTCCTGATTTAAATAACTCACATAATCATTTGCCGAAATAATTCCGTTTTCAAGTTGCACGGATGCGGAATTAGTTATTTTCTTTTTTAATCCTATCAGCTCTGAATCTTTTTCAATAAGTTGTCCGAGTTTTTTGATCTCACTTGTATACTGACTTGTTTGTATATTGGAATTAAGAATAAAATTATCCCTGTAAATTGTGGTTGTGCCAATATTCTGGTTGTAAATATTTTTATCGTACTTTTTAGCATTTCCTGTCCACAATGGATAACTGAGTTTAATTCCGCCTATATAGTAAAAGGAAAATGCATCGTCTAAAAAATTAAGCCCCGGTTTGCCGTATCCACCTTGTGCAAATAAACTGAGTTTAGGCAGAGTTGGTGCATCTGCAAAAAGCATTTGCAACCCCGCGTGTTCTTCCTGTAAATTGAACAAGGTTATTTCCGGACGAACATTGATCGTATCATTTAAAATAAAATCCACTGCGGGTGTGGCAAAGGTTGCAGAAGGAGAAACATTTTGTCCCATTAGCTTTGACAGCATCAATATTGCCGATTCACGTGCTGCTCTTACCTCTATCATTTTCATATCGGCTTTAATTAATTCGGCATCCAATATGTCTGCAGAATTTTGTGAAGTAGTGCCGAATTGGATTCCCGCCTTGATCTTTTGTTTCTGATTGTTTAATTCTTTTTGAAGATTATTTACCAGCTCAATATTTTTATCTGCCTGCAAAATAATAAAATACAATTGATTTATTCTTTCGTGGAGTTTATAAATTTCCACCTCAATTTTCTGTTTTTCAATTTCACTGCCCGAGCGTTGTAATTCCTTTTGCTGATGCACCAAACCGCCATCATATATCATCTGATTAACATCCAGGGTTGCCTTGTATTGATCTTTGCTCAATAGCGGAATTTCAATTCCCGGAAAACTGATAGGCAATTGCGTTACTTCACTCTGGTATGTGGCCTGAGCATTGATGTACACCTGCGGCTGCCAATAACTGCCTATTTTTTTAACGGATTCTTCTGTAATAACATCAATGATGTCCTTTTGTTGCAACAAAGGAAAATTAGCCTCAGCAAAACGATAACAATTTTCCAAAGTATAGGTTTCCTGATTTTGTGTAAGGGATATTCCTGTTATGGAAACATTAAACAGCAGAAATATATATATCTTTTTCATGCACATTATTTTTTTATAGAAGAAATGATTAAATCTGCAATTATTTTTTTGCGATCCTCCATCATGAGTTCAAATTGTTTTTGGTTTATTCCGCTAATTGTCATCATCATAGGTTTGCCTGCAAATGGAAAAATACACAGGGAGATAATATTAATTAACAGATGCATGGGAGCCACTTTTTTTATAGTGCCTTTCCGTATCTCTTTTTCTACCTGTACAATAAATTCGGGAATAAGTTGTTTTTGGGGAATTTGAAATAACCTTTCTTTTATCATTTCGGAATTGCGATTCATTTCATTTAACATAAAGAGTGGGAGGTACTGATTTTTTAATAACATGTCAATTTCCGCAGTTACCAATTTTCTGATTTTGATTTCCAATTCCTCTTCTGTGGTCAGTATATTAAGAAAATTTTCAAAAAAGTGTTTCAGGTTTTCTTCAAAAATTACCTCAAACATTTTTTGTTTGCTCCGGAAATAATAGTGCAAAAGAGCCCTGTTCATGTCTGCTTCCTTTGCAATATCCTCCATTCTTGCCGCCGCAAACCCATTTCTTGTGAAAACAGTCCTTGCAGCATCCAAAATGCGCTCCTCCGTGGTCTTATCTGGTATGATTACTTGTTTTTTATCCATAAGTTTAACAATATTGTTAAACAATTGTGCAAAGATATACATTGAAATTTTACATTTCCAAATTTTTGGGGTTAAAATCCTTTCTGTTTCAATATTTTTACGACATAATAGAACTTATGCTTTCAAATAAAGAGGTTTCCGGTTTATTTAAAACACTTGGATCGCTGATGGAACTCCACGGCGAGAACGATTTTAAAACTAAAAGTTATACAAACGCTGCTTTTCAGCTCGGCAGAGTTACCGGAAGTGTAATGGAAATGTCCGAAGCGGATCTGGATAGCGTTCAAGGAGTAGGTAAATCTATTATCGGAAAAATTAAGGAATTGCGAACTAGTGGCACAATTGCAACGCTTCAGGAATATTTGCAAAAAACTCCACTCGGAGTAGTGGAAATTTTAAAAATAAAGGGTTTAGGAGGAAAAAAGGTTGGGATGATTTGGCGCGACCTGGAAATAGAATCGGTTGGCGAATTATTATATGCCTGTAATGAAAATCGCCTCGCTAAATTAAAAGGTTTTGGTGAAAAAACGCAGGAGAGTGTAATTAAATCCATCGAATATTACCAAAGTAATATTGGTAAATTTCATTATGCAAGAATTGCTCCGGCTGCGGAAGAGATAATGAGTTTATTAAAGGAAAAAATAGTATCTGAAAAAATTTCCTTTTGCGGAGAAATCCGGAGACAATGTAATGTGATTGAAAAACTGGAAATCATTTGCGCCGAATCTTGTAATTTCCTAAATAATTTAGATGCATTTCCTTTTTTATTACGTGATAATAAAACTGAAAATTTAATAACTGGTAAAACCACAAATGATATACAATTTGAAATTACCATAGTGCCCGATCAAAATTATTATTTCGAATTATTTACAAAAACAGGATCGGTTTTGCATGTGGAAAATATTATTTCAAAACTCAATAATAAAATAGAATTTGATTCTGAGGAAGCGATTTATAGGGAAGCGGGATATGAATATATTTCTGCTGAGTTTCGGGAGGATCATATTGATATAGATTCGTTGGAACAATCCGATATTATTAAATTGGAGGATGTAAAAGGTGTTGTTCACAACCACAGCACCTGGAGCGATGGAAAAAATTCGATAGAAGAAATGGTGTTGGCAACTAAAAAGGCAGGTTATGATTATTTTGTAATTTCTGACCATTCTAAAACTGCATCTTATGCAGGAGGATTAACGGAATTGCAAATAACAGAACAACAAAAAGAAATTGATGCACTCAACATTAAATATCCTGATTTTAAAATTTTTAAAAGCATTGAGTGTGATATTTTATTTGATGGTAAATTAGACTACGCGAATGAAATATTAAGCTCTTTTGATCTTGTAATAACAAGTATTCATCAAAATTTAAAAATGGATGAACAAAAAGCTACAACAAGATTATTAGCTGCCATCGAAAATCCATATACTACCATTTTAGGTCACATGACGGGGAGATTATTATTAAGTCGCCCGGGTTATCCTGTAGATCATAAAAAAATAATTGAAGCATGCGCTGCGAATGATGTTGTTATTGAGATAAATGCAAATCCCTACCGATTGGATATTGATAACAGTTGGATACCATACGCTTTAAAACATAAGGTGATGATTTCCATAAATCCTGATGCACATAGTGTGGAAGGAATTAATGACATAAACTGGGGTATTATCTCTGCCAGAAAAGGAGGCCTGACAAAAAGCATGACCTGGAATGGTATGAACAGGGCAGAAATTGAATCCTGGCTAATCGACAGGAAAAAGAAAAAAGGCATTTTGTAACTTTGCGGCTCTGATGCGCAAGTATTTTTCACTTATTACCTTTAGTCATACCGTTTTTGCGTTGCCATTTGCAATTATTGGCTTCACCTTGGGAACCCGTCAGCCGGGCGCAGAGCCTTTCCGTTGGGCCGATCTGTTATTGGTGATCGCTTGTATGGTATTTGCCAGAAGCGCTGCCATGGCCTTTAACAGGTATATTGATAGCGACATTGATAAATTAAATAAACGAACGGCACAGAGGGAAATTCCAAGTGGTGTAATCTCCAAAAAAAGAGCCTTATTTTTTGTACTGCTAAATGCTGTCGCCTTTGTTATTTGTGCAGGATTGCTCAATACACTTTGTTTGTATTTATCGCCTATTGCATTGCTCGTTATTTTAGGATACAGTTACACAAAAAGATTTACCTGGCTTTGTCATTTTATTTTAGGGTTGGGATTATCCCTCGCGCCCATTGGAGCATATATTGCTGTAACCGAAACATTTCAGATATTACCCATACTTTTTTCTTTAGCAGTATTTACTTGGGTTTCGGGTTTTGATATTATTTATGCATTGCAGGATGAAGATTTTGACGTCGAAAATAATTTGTATTCCATACCCGTAAAAATGGGAAAAACAAATGCAATTATTCTTTCCATTTTCCTGCATTTTAATACGATATTATTATTGTGTTATGCCGGTTTATATATTGAATTCGGAACATGGTACTGGGTAGGTGCAGGATTATTTACCGGATTGCTTATCTATCAGCATTTAATTGTAAAACCGAATGATCTGAGCAGAATAAACCGGGCATTTTTTACTACCAATGGAATAGCAAGTGTAATATTCGGAATATTTGTAATTTTTGATCTAATCTATTTCTGATGGCGAGAGTATTAGGCATTGATTACGGCGCAAAACGGGTGGGACTGGCAGTTACAGATCCCATGCAAATTATTGCCACTGCTTTAACAACCGTGGAAAGTAAAATTGCATTGGAATATATTATTAAGTATATTAAAGAAAATGAAGTTGAAAAAATATTGATTGGTTATCCTTTGGATCTTCGTGGTAATGCCACGCATGCAACGCATATGGTAGACCGATTTATAATTGAACTTTCTAAAAAAACAAATGGTATTCCAATTGTTAAGTGGGATGAAGCATACACCAGTAAAATGGCAATGAGAACCCTTATAGACAGTGGAGTGAAAAAAAAACAACGTCGCGATAAAGGTTTATTGGATCAGATAAGCGCGACAATTATTTTACAGGAATATTTACAAAATTTGTAATATGATTTTACCAATCACAGGATATGGAAATCCGGTATTAAAAAAAGTAGCAACTGATATTGGTCCCGAATATGCGGGTTTGCAAAAACTCATCGCCGATATGTGGGAAACTATGTACAATGGAAGAGGAGTAGGTTTGGCAGCACCACAAATTGCTCTTGATATCCGTTTGTTTGTTATGGACAGCGAACAACTGGTTAAAGAAAACGAGGAAGATGAGGAGGAGGAGGAAGACGATCGTTACCGTATTACTAAAGGCATAAAAAAGGTTTTCATAAACCCTAAGGTCATCAAGGAATTTGGCACACCCTGGGTCTATGAAGAAGGCTGTTTAAGTATACCCGACATTCGTGTCAAAATATCGCGTAACGAAACGGTTACGCTTCGGTATTATGACGAAAATTTCGTGGAACACACTGACGATTTCAGCGAAATGAACGCCCGCATCATCCAGCACGAATACGACCATTTGGAAGGAATTCTCCTTACCGATCACATGACTCCACTCAAAAGAAGCCTCATAAAAACCAAACTCGACAATATCTCGAAAGGTAAAGTTTCGGTGAAATATAAAATGAAGTTTGCAATGCCAAAGTGAAGCGGTGAGCAGTTGCAGTTACAGTTGCAGTCACTGTCGCAGTAGTTGAAAATTGTTTTAAATTGTAGAGACGCAATGCATTGCGGCTCTACAAATCGAAAATTTTTCAACTCATAAAGGTTGGCAGCTAAAAGAAGTTGGCGATTTTCACCACAAATGTTCATACGAAACACTAATGTTTGTTCAACCACAAAACTGTCTTACGAAGCACTGAACCGCCAATTTTTTGTAGCACCCATGTAAAAGCAGTAAATTGAGTTCCATTTTTTCATTCATATGTGGTACGGCAATGGAAGTTGTCGTCCACCAAAAAAACATTAGATATGGTAACACAACTTACTGCTACGCCAATGCTATACATTGGTATGGACATTCACAAAAAAAGTTGGAGCATTCACATGCGCACCGACATCAGCGACCACAAATCATTTACTAT